>LDZU01009194.1_pt1 | contig 132515 bp, 144 predicted proteins | sample 615531 | NCBI WGS metagenome assembly LDZU01 (sample SAMN03408293, study PRJNA278302) | terrestrial metagenome | isolation source: oil reservoir sample SB2 | place: USA: Alaska, North Slope, Schrader Bluff formation | collected 2011-09 | reverse complement strand
AGATCGTGCTTATCTGCAAGGCCTCAGTGACGGGCTAAGACTGAGGGATCACATTCGCCAGAAGATTGCTGCCGGCGGAAAAGATGTGTCTGAGCTATATTATACTGACAGGGAAACGCGCACTGAAGTAGATTTCAGCTTGGAACCCTTGTTTTTAGAAGAACAAGCCTTAAATTTAAAGGAGGATAAACAAAACAATGGCAAATAATAAAAAACAACCCTTTAGGGCTCTGAAAGGGAAGCTTGTTGAAGAGGGCATGACCATTAAAGAACTGGCTGCAGAACTAGGAATGACACCCGGAACATTAAGCCGGAAGTTAAACAATAGAAGCTCTTTCTTTATGAATGAAACCGTTGCCATATGCAGGATTCTTGGTATTGAATCAGAAGTAAACAAGTATTTCTTTTCTGTATATAAAAAAGAACTGCAAGGATCACCAGTCTTTAATAATGGCCTAAATATGGCGCTAAATTAAAGCGGCAGGTAAAAGATACTTATCAGTTAACTAAACCCGCTTAAATCGCAATTATGGAGGCGGAAAATAATCATGACCTTGCAAGAACTTATCAATATGAAGCCCCGGCCCATGCGGGTAAAAGTTACAGATGCAGCCGCAATTATGGAGGTCAATCCCCGCTTTTTGCAGATGGGCCTGCAGCAGGGTAAGTTTCCTTTTGGGTGTGGCGTAGAAATGAAAGAGTGGTCTTATTACATCAACACCGAAAGATTTATCCGGTATATGACGGGGCAAACAATCTGCAGTAAATGGTAATATAAAAACATAAGGTGATTATTAAATAGTCGGGGGGTTATTCCTCCGGCTTTTTTGTTGGAGATTTTACTGCGCTATACTGCCTTATCTTAATGTAGCTTTTAATATCTTTAGTACCCAATTAGTACCCAAAACCCTATCAAAGAGTAATTACAGAAAAATTAAAAGCGCCTCAAACCCTTGAGGCGCTTCGTTATCTCTGGCGTGCCTGGAGGGACTTGAACCCCCAACCTTCTGATCCGTAGTCAGATGCTCTATCCATTGAGCCACAGGCACATATTTTCTTTAATCTTATTCTACAAAAAATCACCAAGTGAGTCAAGCAATATAAGGAACCTATTCTTTTAGATGAACAACTTTTCAATATTTTTACCAGTGTGATAAAATATTGGATAATCAGCAGGTATAGCTTTTAAGAAGAATTCTGGAACGATGAAGATGAGGAGTTTGTACATAGAAACGACTTGTTCTTATATCCCTTTGGAAATAATCCGTGCGATGGGATTCACTCCGATGCGAATTCTTGCTCCGGCGCCCAGGGAAACTGGGTTGTTGCCGCGCAATTACTGTTCATATGCCCGAGCCTGCGTTTATTTGTCTAATCCAATCCCAGTTGTTTTTACAACCTGCTGCGATGGTATGCGCCGCTGCTATGATATACGCAAGTCAAGGGGTGAGGCGGTTTTCCTTCTGGACCTCCCCCGTCAGGTCAGCGATACTCACGTGGAGTATTACAGCGGGGAATTGCGCAGATTGGCCGGGTGGTTGGGTGAATTATCCGGCAGCACTGTTCCAGACAAATTATTTTCCAGGCAGCCATTTGAGAAAACTCAGAAAGGCACTAAGCCCGAAGGTGATAGGCCGATTATTCTTTCCGGCGCCGTTTTGCCGGACGACGGTATCCTGCAGTTAATCAATGAAAATGAGGCGGCAGTTATTAAGGTTGACTTTTGCACGGAACAGCGCAGTGATGTTGAACTGACATATTCACAAAAAGAAGATGAGTTCCTGTTCCTTGCCAGAGCTTATCTCAGCAAACCTCCCTGCCCCAGAATGACAGACCGCCGCTTTTTATACGTCAGGGAACTTGTTGAACAGTCGGGAGCCAGGGGAGTGATCCTGTATACGATAAAATTTTGCGATCACGGCCTGTATGAAATACCTTTATGGCGAAGCCTTTGTTCCGGTTTAAACATACCCTTTCTGCACCTTGAGGGAGAATACAAAAGCGGGATGCCCGCTCAGTTTTATACACGCATCCAGGCTTTTTTGGAGACGATCTGAACAGTGGACCCAAGAGAATATATAGAAAATAGTTCACCTGCAAAAATGTTTAAGATCCTTTCATCCCCTTGTTCATATTTTGTCCTTGAACTGCTGACCATGTTATGGCGGCCCGGGAGATTTGAAAAGAGCAGCAAGTCTTCTTACCGGAACGGTTTGAGACTGCTAAGACAGGCTTACCATACTTCCATGCCGGTAGTTTGGACAAATGTTTACACACCATCAGAGTTGATCTGGTCCATGGGGGGAGTTCCCTTTATGCCGGAGGTTGCTGCAGCTACTGCCGCCAGCCTGGGCTGGGGGACAGATTTTCTAAAAGCGGCGGAAGGGGCCTGGTACTCGGCGGATCTTTGCGGCTTTCATCGCTGTGCCCTTGGCATGGCCGTAAACCAGGTTCTTCCCCGCCCTGATGCAATAATAGCAACCAGCCATTTATGTGACGGGGCGGTAAAATTTCTGGAAATGTCAGGCAGGATGTTCAACTGTCCTTACTATCTGGTTCATATTCCTTACAATGATGATCATCAGTCAAGAGACTGGCTAGCGGGAGAACTGTCTTTGCTGGCCAAAGAGCTGAATCATCTTTTGCCTTCCAGCGGCAGGAATATTTCACTTGTCGCAGGACAAGTAAACGCTGCTCGCGAACAGATGGTTGCGATAAACGAACTTAGGAAAAATGTCCCGGCTCCCTGGCAGGGGGAGGAATCGCTCGACAGAATAGTTATTTCTTTCAATATGCTTGGTACGCCCGAAGCAGTGAAATATTACTCTTCGTTGAGAAAGGATTTATCTGAAAGAATAAACAAGGAGTGCCCGGCAGTGCCCTTACAGAAGAAGCGTCTTCTATGGCTCCACTTTAAGCCCTACTATCCGAATCCGCTGCTGAAAAAGATAGAACAGGATCAGGGAAATGTGATTGCCTTTGAAGAAGTCAGCGCGGTTACCTGGGAAAAACTATCGCCTGAGGACTGGTGGGGAAGTATTGCCGCTAAGATCCTGGCCAATCCTTTCTGGGGTCCTGGAGAAAAACGCGTTGAACTGGTCTTAAAGCTAGTCCGTGAATACCGTTGCGACGGCGTTATTCACTTTTCTCACTGGGGCTGCCGTCAGAGCACGGGAATGGTAAGCATTTTGCGCGAGGCTTTGAACCGTGAGGGGATTCCCTTTTTAAATCTGGAAGGTGATTGTATTGATTCACGTAATTTTATGGAAGGTCAAAGCATGACAAGGGTGGAGAGTTTTTTGGAAATGCTGAATTAGAGATCGGGCTGCTGAAAACGTTAAAAAACAGGAAAAGTGAATCACTTCTTTAAATATAGATGACTTTTTGTTCTGATAATCGAATGCGCGTTGGATATAATAAAACATTATTACGGAACCAAGGAGGAAAACAGTATGCAATTCGGTGATCAGAGAAAGGTTGCGATAGTTGGGGCTGGTGCGGTAGGCGCCTGCAGCGCCTATGTCATGATGATCAGCGGTTTGGTAAGTGAGCTTGTGCTTGTGGACATCAACAGGGACCGGGCGGAAGGGGAGGCAATGGACCTGGCTCACAGCGCTTCGTTTATTAAGCCGATTAAGATTTATGTCGGAGAATATGAGGATTGCCGGGATGCGGATATCATTGTATACAGCGCCGGCCTTTCGCAGAAACCGGGTGAAACAAGGCTCGACCTGGTTTCCAGCAATCTTGGAATATTAAAAGAAGTACTGCCGAAAATCATTGACCGGGAACAGGACTCTATATTGTTAATGGTCACCAATCCTGTTGATATTTTGACCTATGCGGCTATTAAGCTGATGGAGTTACCTCCGAAAAGGGTTATCGGTTCAGGGACTGTGCTGGACAGTTCCCGTTTCCGATATCTAATCAGCGATCACTGCAAAGTTGGGGCACAAAACATACACGCCTATGTTATAGGCGAGCATGGTGATACGGAAGTGCCTGTCTGGAGCCGGGCCAATATAGCAGGTTTTTCTGTCGAAGATTTTTGCATCCGCTGCGGTCATCCTCATATGGATATCGAGCTTATCTCCAGCAAAGTGCGCCGTGCGGCGTATGAGGTAATTGCACGCAAAGGGGCGACCTTCTATGCGGTTGGACTGGCTATCAGGCGTATCTGCCAGAGTATCTTAAGGGATGAAAACACAATTTTAACTGTTTCCGGCCTGCTGGAAGATCAGTATGGTATAAAAGATGTTTGTTTAAGTCTGCCTTCGGTTATAAACAGAAGCGGAAGAGAGCGGGTCCTGGATCTGCCCATAGCGAAGAATGAAGAAGAAGCCCTGCATCACTCCGCTGAAACCATTAAATCAATTCAGCAGCAGGTTGATCTAAGTCCGCTGGAGGCGCCGGAAGAAACTCTTTCCCGGAAGTTGCCTCAGAATGTTGAATTCCCCCAGTTTACCGGGTATCATTGATTCTTTTAAACTGTTTTAATTTTTGATATTTGACGTCTGCCGGACATGATCCCCTAACAGTATCTTTTTACCTTGCCAACAGGCGTATTTTTCTATATAATTATTTCTGTTTCTAAAAAATATTGCGCCTGTAGCTCAGGGGATAGAGCGCCGGCCTCCGGAGCCGGGTGCGTAGGTTCGATTCCTACCAGGCGCACCAAATTGCCCACAAGCCCTGTACAGGGCTTTTTTCATTTCTGATGTGGTATGACGGGAATGGCTTTTAAACAGGAGGATTTCGCTTTTTTTAGTCGAATGCCTTTTTATGAACCAACGTTAGTAGTTGTCGATAATTGTCATTTGTAGTCGGATATATTATGTAGATTTAAGTTGTACTTTTAGCTAAAATTCTTATAAGAATTAGTAAAAAGCTGTTAAGGCTTTAGTATCAGAACCTGATGACCGTATATATAGGATAGAGACATTTCTTGATTTAAAGTGCTTTTCCCGCTAAGCAAGTCAGTTGCCATGTAAGGTTAAAGAAGACCTGTCAAATCATTGGCGACAGGTCTTCTTTAAAAAATATATGAGGGGGTATAATAATAGATTAAGCAGTTAATTAAAGTAATTATTAAGTATCTTATTTAAAGGAGGGACAAGGTGAAAAAAAATACATTTTTAACTATTATAATTTGTCTATCGCTTTGTTTTAGTATTGTTTGTTCAGCCAATGCCGCTACAAGTCTGACAGCTAAACAGCTTTTTCTTGATGCGATTAAGAGTACAGACCTGAGCATTCCGGAAGAACAAAAATATAGTATGTCTTCTGGGAATTTGAACTGCAAAATAAAATCTTTTGACAGTATATTGGCTTATGAAATTGAATCACTTGAAGGCATACAGGGCTCAGAGTTAAATATAGACTATAAACTAAATACACAACAAAGAAAGATGGAAGCGGCTTATAACTTACTGTTCAACCAGGATAACTATAAAGGATATATTTATCTTAACAATAATAATCTTATATTAACGTCAGATATAATATCACAAATCAGTAAAGTTTACCCGGACTTCGCCTTAACAGGAGCAGAAGATCTTCCCAAATATATCTACTTTAATGATGAGTCATTAGATCATATGTGGGAGGGTAACATATTCAGTCAAAATCCAAAACTTCTTCGTTATAGAGACCAATTTGGCGTTAATCAAGGGATTGACGATTGAAATATCTCCACTATGTAATTAGTGTTTTTTTCAAAAAGCAGTTAACGAACCGGATAAGCTGGCTAATCTGATATCCGGCCTGGTATCAGGAATAGACCCAGCTCAGGATACGGAAGCATTAAAGACTAAGATCCTAAAAGATCTTCAAACAGCCAAGCAGGGTGGTCTCCTAACTTCAGAAGAAGTGAAGAGTATGATGTCAGAAATATTCCGTGTTGAGGAGTTGAAACTCGAGGTACCATTGGTTCCTTATGGAGATAGTTTATTTCACATGGTTACATATTTCGGAGGCAGTTCAAACGAAATAGGTAAAGTGGTTATAGATATTAATACTGAAGGCAGTAAAGAAGATATTACTCAAAATTGTGAACTTAATCTATCGATAAAAGACAAATCGGAAGATCTTGATGCCAATATAAAAATAACTGGTCTTTCTAAGCAGACCGCTACCAGTACTTCGTCCAATAACATAATCAGCGCTACAGTACGTGATTATTCTGGTGATATTACGCTTTTCGACACTATAATAGAGTTAAATTCGGATTTAAAGTATGATCCCAATGTAGTAATCAATGTACCTGTATTAACTGATTCCAACAGTATAAATATAGAAGATTTAACACCCGATGCCGGTAGTTCACTAAGAGTATTTGTTAACAACAATCCGGTAGAATTTGATATTGAGCCCTTTGTTGAGAATGGCAGAACCATGATACCAATAAGGAATGTCGCTGAAGTATTAGGTTGCAATGTCAATTGGGTTGATCCCGACCAGATTGATATAACTGAAGGAAAAACTTCAATAAAGATGTATATTAATAAAAAGTCATATGTTATCAATGGTGTTGAAAAGCAGTTGGATGTACCGCCTTCAATCAAGGATGGGGAGAGGATAGTTGTTCCTTTGAGATTTATCACTGAGGGTCTTGGTTGTGAAGTTTATTATAATCAACTAATCAATGTAGTTTACATCACAAAGATTTAATTAGTACTCTACCCGGGTTATGGTATTACTTTGCCATTGCCCTTGTGTTCAATGTTATCTTAATATATCTCTACATACTGATAGTCCCGGATATATTTAATTTATTTATTTCTTGTGTGATTATTAAGGCTAATAAATTCAATAACACAGTAATACAATAATCATTCTTGAGACTGCAAATAAAGCGTTTTTTTCGTCGGGTGATGCTGGAATCAAACGAACATATTCCCCGTGCACAGCAGGCCCTTTGGATCAAAAACTGCTTTAAGAGCGCTCATTTCATTTATGTAATCTTGCTAAAAAAAATCATTCCAAAAAAGAAGATAATGTTATAATAGTCTTAATCTTATAAAAACAAGGGGGTTAAAAAATGGCCCAAGTTGCTGTAGGCGCAGATAATTTCCTTTACCCGATGCCGATGGCCCTTGTCGGGGCAAATGTCGGCGGCAAACCAAATTTCCTGGCAGTCGCTTTTTTCAGCGCGATCCAGATGAAACCTCCTATTTTGGCGGTTTCCTTAAACAAAGTCCGTTACACAAATGACGGAATCAAAGAAAACAAAACATTCAGCGTCAACATTCCCTCTGTTGAACTTATGGAGGCGACGGATTACTGCGGAATAAAGTCGGGGAAGAGTGTGGACAAATCAGGTGTTTTTGAAACATTCTACGGTAAGCTTGAGACAGCGCCGATGATTAAAAACTGCCCGGTCTGCATGGAGTGCAGGCTTATAGAGGTAGTGGACGTGGTAACTGATAATATAGTCTTTGTCGGAGAAGTTGCGGAAACCTACATGGATGATCAATACCTGACCGGCGGCGTACCGGACCTAATTAAGACCAAACCCTTTCTTTTCTCTGTCAGAGAAAAGAAATACATCGGTATTGGAGAAATAATCGGCGATGCATGGGAAGCCGGGAAGGATTACAAGTGACCTATAGAAAAATCATTATTCCATATTTAAAAGGGGTGAAAGAATGAGTACAGCGACATTGAGTGCAGTTATTATGGGGATGCCTGCGAATATTCAAATTCCCAGCCTTCGCGACGGTGAAACCCGCCTTCATTCAGTAGCACGGATTTTTCCAGACGACTGGAACAATTTTGTTGATAATCTGAAGAATGATTTTAACCTGGCCGGTTATATCGTTGCCAGGATAAAAGGTTGTAATATCAAAGATATTGAACCGCAGGTAGAGCAGGAAATAGATCGCTGGGTTAAATTTCATTACCCGAATTATTTCAGGACTTTACACGGGCTGTTAGAACTCAAGGAGGAATATGCCAAAGATTCGGCCGACACAGTAAATTTAAGCCAGGTGATTGTTCCTTCCCTTGAGAAAGAAGACCTTTCCGGCATACAGGATCAAAAATTAGAGTTTAATATTGTCCCTTTAAACGACGATACGCAGGAACTTGATCTGAATCAGGTGAAACCGCTTGTCAAGGGGAAATACCTCTGGTGTGTCAGCGGAGGTTCGCGTTTTTCTATTTTAACGGGGATGATTCTTAAAGAGATGATCTTGGAAATGGAAGGTTACGCGCGTATCGTGCAATTTTTTGATGGACGCACTTCTATTTTATACCGTACTTCCGCTCTTGCAGAAATGCAAATGGAATTTGGAAGTATCCCGAAAGATCATGAAGAGATTGCAAAAAACTTTTTCTCCATGAATTTTTACAGCCGCGGGGAAAAATCATATTCATCTTTGTGTATGTTTGAAGAAGAATATGATAAAGGTTCAGGAGCCGGAAAGGCCAAATAATTAGTCATTAAGATTCCTTGTTTGAAAGTATTCCTTAAAGCAAAGAATACTGATAAAATAAATAAATATAGGATGATCACCAAACATTCTTAAAAAGTATATTTTAAAATAAGTTTTATTGTAACTGTTTTTACTAAAGGGCTTTGTCTTTTCAATATAAATAAGAGGTGTTTATTCTGATGGCTTTTCAAAGACCAGACATTATTCGCCCTCCCAGTGAATGGAAAAGTTATTTCCTGCCCTTGACCAGCGGCTGCTCTAACAATACCTGCACTTTCTGCAATTACTACGGATCTACCTTGAGACTAAGGGAACCGGAAGAGGCAATGCAGGAAATTGATGCGCTTGCCCTGTATAGAAAGAGCGTTGTAACCCTGCGGACGATGCCTTATATTGTTTATGCTATAGCCCGGAATTGGGATGGGAAACGTGTCTTTTTGCAGGATGGCGACGCGTTGGTTTATCCGTTTCCAAAATTAAAAAGAGTTCTTGAACATCTCAACGAAAAACTGCCCAATCTGGACAGGATAAGCGCCTATGCTACGGCAAAGGATATTATACGCAGGGATGTACAAGAACTTAAACAACTGAAGGACTTAAAGCTGACTTTTTTCTATATGGGTGTTGAGAGCGGCGATGATGAGATATTAAAAAGAGTGCGCAAGAGGGAAACCTACTCTGAAATGGTGGAAGCAGGACACAAAGTAAAAGAAGCCGGAATAGGCTTGTCGGCGACGATCATACTTGGTCTCGGAGGTGTAGAGAACAGCAGGAAACATGCCCTTTCCTGCGCCAGGATATTGAGCGAAATCGATCCTGAGTTTGCCGCTGCGCTGACTTTAATTATAGTACCCGGTACGCCTATGGAGGAGGAAATCAAAAGGGGAAATTTTCATCTAATTACACCGTTTGAATCCCTTGAAGAATTGAAGCTGATTATTGAAAACGCCAATTTTACGAACTGCTTCTTTACTTCCATGCATGCCTCAAACTATCTGCCGGTCCGGGTCCGCCTTCCGGAAGAGAAGAACAAAATAATTAAGGATTTGGAGAGAATACTGGCTAAAAAAGATCCTTCTTTGCTTAAACCGGAATATTTCAGGGCATTATAATTCTTTAAGGAATAATGTGCCAGGCGGTTTATATTTTAATTCATTTCTAATTGCAGCTCTATCTGTACGCGCAGGATTCTTTTTAATCCTTTATAAAGCTGATAAACTTGACTATTATTATGCTTTTTGGATAATGGGCTTGTTAAAGCCCGTTTTTTATTTCTGTGCATTTATTTATATATGAAGGATATACGGATGATCATAGAAAAGGTTGTCCCCGGAGGGATCGCCGATCAGCTGGGAGTCGAACCGGGGGACAGGTTAAAAATGATATGCAACGAACACGTCAGGGATATCTTAGACTACAAATTTCTTACCTGTGCTGAAGACATCTCCGTTCTTCTAAAAAAGGGAAGCGGTGAAGAGTGGCTTTTAGACATTGAAAAAGATTACGAAGAAGATTTGGGCATCTGCTTCAAGCAAGAAGGACTGGGCAGGATTAAGCGCTGCCAGAATAGCTGTATTTTCTGCTTCCTGGCCCAGATGCCTAAGGGAATGCGAAAGACACTTTATTTCAAAGATGATGATTACCGGCTTTCATTTCTTCACGGAAATTTTATCACGCTGACCAATTTAAGCAAAAGAGACCTTGAGCGTATTGTTAAACTGAGGCTTACCCCGCTTTACATATCTGTACATACGACCAATGCCGCTTTACGCAATAAAATGCTGAATAATCCCCGCTCGGGAAAAATCATGGAACAGCTGGGTTTCCTGGCTCAAGGCGGAATCATGATGCAAACCCAGGCAGTGGTTTGTCCAGGAATAAATGACGGTCCGGAACTGCAAAAAACAATCAGGGATCTATATAGTCTATGGCCTGCAGTCAATTCACTGGCCGTTGTTCCCGTAGGCTTAACCCGCTACAGGGAGGGCCTTTTCCCGCTGCAGGAATTTAACCGTGAAAGAGCCCGGGACGTATTGGCACTGGTTGAAGAATCGCAAAGATGGTGTCTAAAACAGGGCGGTTACCCGTTTGTTTTTGCCGGCGATGAATTTTATCTTGCTGCGGAGCATGAATTCCCCGGCGCTTTAAGATACGGAGGTTTTCCGCAGACTGAAAACGGTGTCGGCTTAGCCAGACTATTCCTGGATGAATGGGCAAAAACCTCCAGGAAGCTGCCCGAAGAACTGCCTGTCCCGGTAAGGGCGACAATTGTCACGGGAGCAGCTGGTCAAAAATTGTTAATCCCTGTTATAGACAGGCTGAACAGGGTTAAAAGATTAATAGTAAATTTAAGGGTGATTGAAAATAGATTTTTTGGGGGAAAGGTAACAGTAGCCGGTTTATTAACCCCGGATGATGTTTATAGTATATTGAAAGACACTGAACTCGGGGATGTGGTAATAATCCCTTCTTTGATGTTGAAAAAGGATGAATCCGTCTTCCTGGACGGAAGCCGGGTCGGGGATCTGGCCGGAAAACTGAAAGCTAACGTTGCTGTGGCGGATGGCCCGCGCGGGATTGTTGAGGCTATTTTTTCTGATAAAACATCCATGCCGCTGAGGCGAACATGAGCATGTAGACAGTTGACCCCTCCCTAATGTAAAGTATTACCAGAGTAGAAAAACGTAATAACGTAATTATGAGAAGAGGTTATTATGTCTGAACCGGTTGTAGCGATAGTAGGCCGTCCTAATGTTGGCAAATCCACTTTGTTCAACCGCCTTACAGGGGGGCGGGCGGCAATAGTTGAAGAAAACCCGGGGATAACCAGAGATCGGCAGTATAAAACTGTTGAATGGAACGGACGCACCTTTATTTTGGTGGATACAGGCGGTCTGGATTACCAGAAAACTGACGAAATGTACAGTCAGGTGCGCCAGCAGGTGGAGGTTGCCATAAGTGAGGCCGATGCGCTTCTTTTTGTCGTTGATGCGCGTTCAGGGCTGACGGCGTTAGATGAGGAAATAGCTGTCAACCTACGCCGGGCAGGAACACCGGTTTTGCTGGTGGCGAATAAAGTGGAGAAATTTGATGGCGCTGTTAACTATTATGATTTCTTCACGCTTGGGTTGGGTGAACCTATTCCCTGTTCCGCTGCCCAAGGCCTAAATACGGGTGACTTGCTGGATAGGCTTCTAGAAGTTTTGCCTGTTTATGAAAATGAAACGCTTCCGGAAGATACTGTCAAAGTAGCCGTTGTGGGCAAACCCAATGTCGGGAAATCATCACTAGTAAACAGCATTCTTGGCAATGAGCGCGTAATCGTCAGTGATGTTCCGGGAACAACCAGGGATGCAATAGATACCTGGTACCGGCGGGACGGAAAGAATTATTTGCTTGTAGACACTGCCGGGATAAGGCGCAAGAGCCAGATTAAGGAAAGTGTCGAGAAGTACAGTGTAATCAGAGCCTTAAAATCAATTGAACGCTGCGATGTTTCACTGATCATGATCGACGCCCAAACCGGTGTCACCGAACAGGATAAACGAATCGCGGGCTATGTCCACGAAAGAGGCAAAGCCAGTATACTCGTCGTTAATAAGTGGGATTTAATCGAAAAAGATGACCGTACAGGTGAGTTGTACAGAAAAAAGGTGCTGCAGGAACTTAATTTTCTGGATTATGCGCCAATAGCCCTTGTTTCAGCGCTCGGCAAGAAGAGAATCCACCAGCTTTTAGGGACTATAGACACCGTCTGGCTTGAATACAACCATAGAATCGGTACCGGTGACCTGAATTCTTTACTGGAAGATATACAGCTTAGAAATCCTCCGCCGACAAGAAAGTCAAAAAAAGTAACCATCTATTACGCAACTCAGGGGGCAGTTAAACCGCCAACCTTTGTGCTTTTTACTAACGCGCCTGAATTAATGCATTTTTCCTACCTGCGTTACCTGGACAACCAACTGCGTAAGGCTTATGGTTTTAAGGGGACGCCAATACGTTTTATTTTAAGGAAACGTTCCAGAAAAGGGGAGCCTAATTGAAGATAGCTTTGTTGGCAGTGATCAGTTATCTGATTGGTTCAATTCCTTTTGGATTTTTGCTTGCCCGTTTAAAGGGGGTTGACATCAGGAAGCAGGGCAGCGGGAATATAGGGGCGACAAATGTTTGGCGCAATATGGGCCTGCTGTCGGGACTGCTGGTCCTCGTTCTGGATGCTCTTAAAGGAGCCCTTTGTGTATGGCTGGGTCGTTATTTTGCAGGGGGAGACGTTCAGCTTCTTACGGCATTGGCAGCTCTGGTGGGGCACTCCTGGCCAGTTTTTTTGAGGTTTAAGGGTGGAAAAATAATTGCCACCGCCCTTGGTGTATTCCTGGCTCTTGACCCTTTGATCACGGCACTAGTGGTATTGATCTGGCTGTTTGTAGTTGCATTGTTCAGGTTTGTCTCACTTGGATCGATCTTGGCGATGATTTCGCTGCCCGTTTTTATGCTGGTTTTTTCGCGTCCATGGGAGAAGGTAGTATTTTCGGTTGTTGTTGCCGGGATTGCAATTTTTAAGCATCTTCCCAATGTAAAAAGGTTGCTTTCAGGCACAGAGACAAAAATAGGACGTTAGTGTTGCGGCCTGTTCGGTGGACAGGCAAATAAACGAAGGTGATTCTTTATGAGTAGAAAAATAGCAATTCTTGGCGCAGGAAGCTGGGCTACAGCCCTGGCGGTCCTTTTGGCAAACAAGGGGCTGCAGGTTGAAGTCTGGTCAAGGAGAGCTCAACTGGCTGAAGAGATTAATGAAAAACGCGAAAACCTGCGCTACCTGCCAGGGGTTATTCTTTCCGATAAGCTGAAGTTTACTGCTAGTATGGAGAAAGTCCTTTTAGGGGCGGGTTACATTATCTTTTGTGTGCCTTCTTTCGCTTTCCGGGGTGTTTTACAGGAAGTTTTGCCTTATCTGACTGACGGAGCAGTTATTATAAACGGCGCTAAAGGCATCGAGTTGGATACTTTGCAGCGTTTATCAGAAGTCTTCTTTCAGGAAGCCGGACCAAGAAAATATGAATATGTAGTTCTATCCGGGCCCAGCCACGCCGAGGAAGTAAGCAGAGAAATTCCTACGGCAGTTGTCTGTGCGGGATCTTCTGAAGAATCTGCCGCGGCAGCCCAGGATCTTTTTATGACAAAGCATTTCAGGGTATATACAAGTTCTGATGTGAAAGGAGTTGAACTGGGAGGCGCCCTGAAGAATATTATAGCCCTGGGCACAGGCATCTCGGAAGGTTTGGGTTTCGGGGACAATACAACCGCAGCGCTGATGACCAGGGGTCTGGCTGAAATTACCAGGCTCGGAGTAACCATGGGAGCAAATCCTTCTACTTTTGCAGGACTTGCCGGTGTGGGTGACCTGATTGTTACCTGTACAAGCAGACACAGCCGTAACCGCAGGGCAGGCATAGAGATTGGGAAAGGCAAGCCGCTTCAGGAGGCCCTTGCTATAGTAAACATGGTAGTGGAAGGCGTGCGCACAACAAGCGCCGCTCGCCGTCTGGCAGATTTGCATGGAGTAGAAATGCCGATCACCGAACAAATTTATCTTGTTTTATATGATAACCTTTCACCGCGTGAGGCAGTATTTAATTTAATGAGCAGGGATCGCAGGAATGAACTGGAGAGCAATTTGGGTTAAAAAATGATTTATTTTTATTGGATTCTTCTTGCGCCGCGATAATTAGATGAATAGTAAGCGTCATTAAGCGAACTGTACCTTACTCCTTCATTGGTTGAGGCATGAATGAACTTGCCTCCCCCAACATAAATACCAACATGATTAATCCCCTGACTGCCGTAATAACCGAAAAATACAAGATCATTCGGCTGCAGATCTGTTTCTTTTACGTGTGTTCCCAAAGAAGCCTGGGCCGCGGCGTTGTGCGGCATATTTATACCAACTTTATTAAAAACATAGGATGTAAATCCTGAGCAGTCGAATGAATTTGGTCCGGAACTGCCGTATGAGTATGGACTTCCCATGAGGGATGTCGCTATCGAAAGAATATTGTCTCCTGCTTCATCTGTTGAGCCGCGGGAAGAGAGGCTTGACTGTGGTGCTTGGGCTGTAACAGACCTGTAGTTTGGTTTGCTGGTGGTTTTTGTTCCTGTTGTGATAAGTAATTTTTGTCCGGGATGAATGAGGTTTGTCCGGGATGAATGAGGTCGTTTTTTAAACCGTTGGCGTTTTGTATGCTCTTAACTGAGACGCTAAAGTGGCGGCTGATCCAATCCAGAGAGTCCCCTTCTTCTACCACATATGTCGCAGCGCTTGCGGTCAGGGCAAATAAAATAACCAGATAAAACACCATAAAGACAGTAGTAATAAATTTGAAAAATAACTTCATGCCGCAAGATGTTGTGTTTTTAAAACATCCCATCTGGTTGCCTCCGAAATGGATATTTCTTACTACCAACTTTATGCAAGTGATCAAGTTTTTCGACACTGTTTCCTAAAATTCCTTCTTTTTATTTTAAAAATATTTTTTATAAGAAAGCGAATGAAAAACTGCAAATACACAAGAACAGTTCCCTTGTATTTAAAAAGCCCTCGGCCTCGCCTTCTGGCAAAAATAAGGGCTTAAAATAATTTACCCGCAGGTCCGTACGGTGATGTTATTTTTGATTCTTTGTGCGCTGGGCAACCCTGATATCAACGCTGACCATCAGCCTGTACGGGCGGCACATCTGATAAATACGGGAAGTTGTCCTTTCTCCGAGGAAACCATCGAGGTCTTCAAGGTTGATATTGGTAGTTATTATTGTTGGCAGACAGTAATTCAGACGGTGGTTGAGGATTGAATAAAGCTTATTGCGGACCCATTCTGTGTAATTATGAGAGCCAAGGTCGTCCAGAATCAGGAGAGGGACCTGTCTGGCGGTGTCCAAAATGTCTTGTTCTGTGAGGTCAGATCCGGAGTTTGGATTGTAAGAAAACCGGATGTGATCAAGGAGATCGGGCACAATTACAAAAAGAACCAGAAAACCTTTTGCCAGCAAAGCATTGGCGATACAGCAGGCCAAAAAAGTCTTTCCGCTTCCGACCGGCCCGGAAATAAATAAACCGTCACAATGGCTGTTTTTTTCAAATTCATCGACAAAATCTAAAGCGGCCTGATATGTTTGTTTGGCAGTATCAAAATAATTAGAGCTTTTAACTGGTTCTTTTGTTTGATAATAACTAAAATCGAAATTTTCGAAAGTGCAGGTATATAAAAATTTAGGCAGGCCCGATTCTTTAAGACGCCTTACTAAAGCCCTTTGGAGGCCGCAAGTGCACGGTACAGCAACATCGTTGCTGATTATTACGCCCCGATCATGACAAAGCTTACAGAATTCCAAATATCCTGCTCCTTTTCACGCCTGTGTAAAGTAAAGAGCATGAACTAATTCATATAAAGAGTTCTAATGATTGCTTTTTTACGTTCATCTATATCATCTTTTTTTATATCATCTTTTTTGTTACTGTCTCTAGCAGCGGGAAGGGAATTTCTGATACGTTTGTTCTGAAATCGCCGTTCGTATTCCTCAATTGCTTCGACAGTGCGAAGATTATTTTTACTCCATTGTAAAAGAATCGTATCAATATATTTAAAATTATGTTTTCCCAGTAAAACTGCCCTGCGCAAGGCGTTGAGGACAATGTAATAATCAACTTCCTCCAGCCAGCGCTTGATCTGTTCAGTTTCCATAGGCGATAATGGTCTTCCGAATTCCTGTTCGAAGTTTCTTGCCAGGTTAGCGAAGTTCTTGTTTGACACCTGCTTGCTGTTGGATTGTTCTTCAAGTAAGAGACGGGTTTTTTCTATTTCTTTTACTTTCAAACAGGCCCAGACCTCGGAAAGCTTTTCAAACAGCGGCTCAAAATCATATCCGCTTAAGATACAACTCTGGGACTCATCGTAGTACTGAGTGACAGTAAGGATTTCTTTTTCCAGCAGACTGGTCAGATCGCGTTCTACACGGGTGATTCCACCACCCAAATATTCAGCCAGCAACTCAGGAGTGGGGTAAAGGATTCTTTCTTCCATGCGCAAACGCAGAATCTGCAGGATCAGCATCATCTCTTCATCTGTTATGCCCATTCCTGTGTAGTACTTCAGAAGCAGGTTTGGTATGTTGGTTACTCCCTGCAGCATTAAATCAGTGCCAAATGTCGCAGTAATATTACCGCCCCGGTATTTTTTTAAAGTCTTTCTACTTCCAACGGTCATTTAGTACCCCCCCAGTAGATATTTTATGGTAGGCAGGATAATTTGTCCAGGCAAGAAAAAGCCTTCTAATCGGGGTTTTAGTCTGCGTGAATGCAAAATATAAATATATTTAGCAAAAATTGTTTAAATAAAATTTATTTTTTCGCAAACTTCTTTAAGTCGGGTGTAAAGAATCCCCATTCTTAAGGACGACAAAAGGGTATAATAAGATTACCGCGGCGGCAACCGGGGAACAATAAAAAACTGTTAAACAGTTGATATGGCAAATTATTTCAGATTGGGAGTGTATTAATGTCTGTCAAAATAGGAATAAACGGATTTGGCCGGATAGGCCGCAGTATTTTTAGAGCCGCTATGAACTGCCCGGAACTGGAGATAGTCGCTGTCAATGACTTAACTGATGCATGCACACTGGGGCATTTATTGAAATATGATTCAGTACACGGTGAGCTTCCTTACGACGTAGAGGCGGAAGACGGGTTGTTTCGCATACAGGGTAAAAACATTACGGTTATTTCGGAAAAAGAACTGCATCAATTGCCGTGGCGGGAAAAAGGTGTGGATTTTGTAATTGAGTCAACCGGTCTTTTTACAGACGGAAAATTGGCCAGTATTCATGTGAGCCAGGGGGCGAAAAAAGTATTGGTTACCGCTCCTGCCAAAAACGAGGATATAACTATTGTAATGGGGGTAAATCAGGAAAAATATGACCCGGCCAAACATAAGATTATTTCCTGCGCTTCCTGCACGACCAACTGTCTGGCTCCCGTAATGAAGGTACTGCATAAGGAATTTGGCATCATGCGTGGTTTGTTGACTACCGTGCACTCCCTGACAAATGATCAGCAGCTTCTTGATCTTCCTCATAAGGATTTACGAAGGGCAAGGGCTGCCATGATGTCGATTATACCCACTACAACAGGCGCCGCAAAGGCAGTCGCGAAGATTTTTCCGGATCTTGCGGGAAAAGTAGACGGAATGTCCATGCGCGTCCCCACTCCCAATGTTTCCGTGATTGACCTGGTTGCTGACCTGAGCAGGCCTGTCGACAGGGAAGAAGTTAATGCCGCGCTTAAACAAGCGGCGGAAGGGGAACTAAAAAACATACTTAGTTACTGTGATCTTCCGCTGGTATCACGGGATTTTAACGGCAAACCTTTTTCTTCAACTATAGATGCTCTGTCCACCATGGTTGTAGACGGATCCATGGTAAAAGTATTGTCCTGGTATGACAACGAATGGGGTTATTCAAACAGGGTAATTGATACAATCATATATATGATTCAGAAGGGATTTTAAGCAATGGTTCGGACAAATATATCATTTGTGAAAATTTCGACATATAGAAAATACCATTAAACCGTCATTTTTGGCTGTTAAAGAATTATAAGTTTTTTTAATTTCTTAAATAGTGTAACATAAAATTACAATAAAATAACGTTTGGGAAAAGGAGGTGAGGGGTAATGAATTTTTACGAAACTTTCAGCTATCTAAGGGGTGAAGGAATTAAAACCCTTCCTGTACCGGGTACCAACAAGTATTTCATTTCTTTCAGGGATGGCGAGTCAATTTATATTAAAGAAAAAATATTAATCGGCCTCGTCAAATCTGCAATCGAAGACCCCGGGAGCATAATACCCGCCTTAAAAAGTCTACAAGCACCCCATGCATAAAGTTGGGTGCTTGTTTCTTTCTGAATCCGATTTTTACCTTAAATACTTCCTTTACTTCCTAAGATTTCACACGAGTGTTAAAGCTAATAGGTGAAGGTAAAGCTGTCAAGCTGTACACTGACAGGCCGCGACTGCAGGAAGCCGTTAGGAATCCAGGATTCAAAAAAATAAAGTGCGCCCTGTGTCGGATCATTTCCGTCTAACGCATCCTGGGCCGCCAACATGGACATGGGGCTGGGATTTACATTTATCCAGCCGTTTAAAACAGGTTCAAACTGATAAGCCCCTCCTTCGTCGACCTGGTAGATGACATCAGGTATTGTTACGGGGAAGCAGCCGCTCAGTATCCGGTTTAGTACCACAGCCCCGACGGCAACCTTGGTCAAATAAGACTCGGAGTCAGCTTCGGCAGTGATCAGGCGGGATAATAGCTCAAAGTCCGATCTCGTATAGGGAACATTCCCTTCATAAAAACCCGACCTGCTGACCTGTGGGCTGCCGGTTTGCTGTAAACCCGGTATATACAGCGTTTGTCCAGCATAGATATATTCGGAAGACAACCCGTTATACGACATAATTTGTGAATAGCCTAAACCGAATTTCTGGCCGATCTGATAAAGGGTATCTCCGGGAAGAACGTAATACGCTGTATGGCTTTGGCTCTGATCCGGAATGTACAAACTTTCTCCCGGGTATATGAAATCGTCACTAAGGTTATTGGATGACATAATGTTTTCTACGGAAGATCCATATTGCCGGCTTATTGAATAGAGTGTTTCTCCCTGGTTGACTGTGTGAACAGCTGCAGGGGAGATTCCGGGGAAAGAAAAAAGTAAAGCTGCTGCCGCAACGCCTGATAATAATAATTGGCGCAAATTCATATGCCCTCCTTTTGGCCTTCGGGGTTAGCTGACGGGTTCGGAAAGAGGGTTCCCTACCTGAGATGCCGGACACCTCCTTTAAGCAAATCAGGATTCACCCCTGTTATTTTTATTTCCCCCGTATCCTTTTTGTGGAATTCGGCCATGTTTGTTTTTGCTAAAACGCTATAATTATACACTTATGCCTTTTCTGAATCCAAGAAGTAATTTATTCCAGAAAAAATTATGAATAATATTGTTGATAAAAGCCAATCATAATTTCAGGGTAAGTAATGGTCTATATAGATCATTACGAAACCTAACATATAGGAACCCTTCCCAATTGGGAAGGGTTCCTTCTTAACGTTCTGATATATTGTTTTAGTATATTATTTTAGTTCTAAAGTTGTTGCTCCGATTGGTCCAGGTTCAAGTATTAATGAACGGGCGTGAACCCCGTTTTGTTTGAATGTGTCTTTCATTGCCTGGGCTATGGATTCAAAATTATTGTCGGCAAGGGCCAGCAGGCTTGGGCCTGCTCCACTAATACATACTCCCCTGGCGCCGGCAAGCCTTGCTGCGGCAAGAACTTTTTTCAGACCGGGAACCAGGTTGGAACGATATGGCTGGTGTATACGGTCTTCCATTGCAGTTGAGAGCATACTGAAGTCACCCTGAGATAAGGCGGTTAAAAGCAAAGCCAGCCGGCCCAGGTTGAAGACAGTATCCTGTAAGCTTACCTGCTGGGGTAGTACTTCCCTGGCCCTTTTTGTCATCACAAAAAAATCCGGAATAGCCATAATAGCTTTCAAACCAGTCGGTGGATTAATTTTCATGTATTTGATGTCGCCGTCTACGGGTACTGAAACAACGATACCGCCCAATAAGGCGGGAGCAACGTTATCAGGATGTCCTTCCAGAGACGTGGCCAGGGCAAGGATTTCTTTTTGGGAAAGAGTTCCGCCAATCAGGGTATTTGCCGCGATAAGACCGCCTATAATTGCCGCCGCGCTGCTTCCTAAGCCCCGCGCGATCGGAATATTATTGGTCAGTTTTATTTTTAGCCCTTCCGGAATTTTTCCAACCTGTTCGAAAAGCCTTACTGCGGCCTGATATACTATATTCTTTTCATTGCGGGCGATATCCCGGCTGCCTTCCCCTTGTACTTCGATTTGCAGGCCGGAGCTAATCTGCTGCATCTCAACAGTGTTATACAACTGCAAGGCCATTCCAAGGCAGTCAAAGCCGGGACCCATGTTGGCCGTAGTTGCCGGAACCTGTACTCGAATCACTTTATTCCTCCAGAATGATTTTTTCAACAGCGTTTATTTCTGCAGGAACTTGTAACGGTTGATTGGAAATGCTGTTAATTGCCGTATTAGGATCTTTTAGTCCGTGACCAGTAAGAACGCAGACGATTTTATTGTCCGGCCGAAAGAAATTCCCGGAAGCCAGTTTAAGAACCCCGGCTACGGAAGCAGCGGAGGCCGGCTCCACAAACAACCCTTCCATTCCGGCGAGCAGTCTGTATGCATGGAGGATCTCCTCATCAGTAACGAAATCAATTAAGCCGCCTGAATTGGTTGCTGCGCCGACAGCTCCCTGCCAGCTGGCGGGGTTGCCGATTCTAATTGCTGTTGCAATAGTTTCCGGTTTTTCTATTACCCTTCCTTTAACTATAGCAGCAGCCCCTTCAGCTTCAAAACCAATCATTTTAGGTCTGGAATTTACCTTTCCACGGCTGCAATATTCGCAGAAACCTTTCCAATAAGCCGTAATATTACCGGCATTGCCTACTGGAATAGCCAGGTAATCCGGCGCCTGTCCAAACCTGTCGCAGATTTCAAAAGCTGCTGTTTTCTGGCCTTCAATGCGGTATGGATTTACTGAGTTGACTAATGTGATAGGATGCCTGTCGGTGATATTCCGGACTATTTTTAGAGCCTGATCGAAATTCCCGTCAACAGAGACTACTTTTGCACCATAGATCAGGGCTTGAGCCAGTTTTCCAGCCGCTATTTTCCCTTCCGGGATCAACACGACGCAGCGCAGGCCGGCACGGGCGGCGTAAGCTGCGGCGGATGCGGATGTATTCCCTGTGGAAGCGCAGATTACAGTCCGCGATCCTTCTTCAATTGCCTTGGCCATCGCCATGCACATACCTCTGTCTTTAAAAGAACCGGTTGGATTTAAACCCTCAAATTTAAAGTAAATTTGGGCGCCGGCCAGAGAATCAAGCTTACGGGCTTTAATAAGAGGTGTGTTTCCTTCATTCAAAGTGATGAATGGTGTCTTTTCCGTTACGGGTAAAAAATCACGGTAGTTTTCGATAACTCCTGGCCAGTTCATTTAATCATTTTCTCCTTCTACTCGAATCACGTTGCTTATTTCGTCGACTGCCGGTAATTTTTCAATAACTTTTAAAGCGTCCTGCAGGTTTTGTTCCTTGACCTGGTGAGTTATCATAACAAGCTCGGCTAATTTTCTGTCTGTGTTTTTCTGAATAACTGAAGCAAGGCTTACTCCTTTATCTCCAAACGCGTAAGCTATTGAGGCAAGGACACCGGGACGGTCCGCCACCAAAAGACGCAAATAATATTTACTTTCTACGAAACCGATTGGTAAAACGGATTTCTGTTCATAGCATGTACATCCGATGGATCCCGGAACACCATAAAGAATGTTTCTGGCCGCATCCATGACGTCTGAAACAACAGCGCTGGCGGTAGGCATTTCACCAGCTCCTCTTCCATAGAACATTGTTTCGCCTATCGCGTCTCCCTGTACAAAGATAGCGTTATAAACATCATTGACGGCTGAAAGAGGATGTCCTTCGGGAACAAAAGTGGGATGGACCCTTGCTTCGATTCCTTCATCAGTATCTTTGGCAATGGCCAGCAGCTTGATTATATAACCAAGTTCTTTTGCGTATAAGATATCACGTTCGTTTATTTTACTGATTCCTTCAATATGAACGTCTTCCAGGCTAACTCTGCTGTTAAAAGCGATTGAGGCTAAAATGGACAGTTTATAAGCGGCGTCTAATCCCTCGATGTCCGAGGCGGGATCCGCTTCCGCATATCCTTTGGCCTGGGCTTCGCTTAAAGATAGGGAAAGACTTTTCCCTTCCAGTGTCATTTTGGTCAAGATGTAATTTGTTGTGCCGTTGATAATGCCCATTATCTTTTGAAGGCGGTTTGCGGCAAGACATTGTTTTAAAGGTTTGATAATCGGTATTCCGCCCCCGACACTTCCTTCAAAAAGAAGATCGACATGGTTTTCTTGGGCAGCTTCAAACAATTCCTTTCCATGAAGGGCAATTAGGTTTTTGTTGGCGGTGACCACGCATTTCCTTTTTTTTAAGGCTTGTGTAACATACTCTAAAGCGGGGTGGATGCCGCCCATAACTTCAATAATTATATCTATGCCGGGATTATCTATAAGATCGTTGTAACTGTCTGTCAAGAGCTTTTGATTAATCGTTATATCCCTTGGTTTTTTCAGATCGTGAACCAGGATGCCGGCTATTTCCAAATCTGTACATATTTTTTGACTGATGTTCTCAGCATTACCGGTAAGAAGGCGGCAAACTCCTTTTCCTACTGTACCCAAGCCAAGAAGGCCAACCTTGATAGGGTTTTTCAAATTTACCAACCTCCAAAATCGCCCGTATACGAAAGAATCTGGTGTTATTTTATCTCCGCCCTTTAAAATAAGCAATAATTTTTAAAAAAAAAAGCCGGTCTGTGACCGGCTTTCAGATGATTATACAGATTAATCCTCCACTTCCCTCATTGACGATTCTTTGTACGGTGTCCTGCAGTTTAACCTGGGCGTTTTCCGGCATACGCTGGAGTTTATTTTGGATGCCTTCCCTGACCAGTTCATGCACCGATTTGCCAAATATCTCCGATTCCCAGATTTTCTTGGGATTTTCTTCGAATTCGGAGAGCATATAGCGCACCAGTTCTTCACATTGCCTTTCAGTTCCAATAATCGGGGTTATTTCAGCGGTTATGTCCGCCCTAATCATATGAACCGAAGGCGCACTGGCTTTCAATTTAACTCCGAACCGGCTTCCCTGACGGATAAGCTGAGGTTCCTCCAGAGTCATATCCGATAAGCTTGGCAGCACCATGCCGTAGCCCATCTCATGAACTTCATGCAGCGCATCGGCTACTTTGTCAAACTCATGTTTGGATACCACGAGTTCCTTGAGCAGGTGCAGCAAGTCATGCTCACCCTCTACTTTAATTCCTGTTTCTTCGCTTAAAACGCGGTAAAAAAGTTCAGAGGGTGAAGTGATGGTAACGGCAGCAACGCCTGTACCCATATCCATTCTGTTTAACTTAACCTGCTCGATAAAATCATAACCGGCCAGGCGCTCTACAGCTCCATTTACATCACGCAGACGTCTTACATCCTGAATTGCCTGATGCACCGAGTCCTCAAAGCTGCGGCGCAGCCAATGCTGGGAATCAAGCTCTTCAACCCACAGAGGCAGGGAAATATTAACCTCATTGACTGGAAATTCCATTAGAATTTTTTCAAGGATGTATAAAACATCCTGCTGTGATATCTGTAAGCAATCAACAGGAATCACCGGCAGGTCATATTTGTTGCTCAGTTCTTCTGAGAGTTCCAATGTCTCCGGGGCTTCCGGCTTCACGCTGTTTAAAAGCACTAAAAAGGGACGGTTGATATCTTTAAGCTCTGTGATTACTCTTTCTTCCGCATCAACGTAGTTTGCCCGCGGGATGTCTGTAATCGTTCCGTCGGTGGTAATCACAATACCAATCGTCGAATGCTCCGAAATAACCTTTCGGGTACCAATTTCTGCGGCTTCCTGAAAGGGGATTGGCTCCTCAATCCAGGGAGTCGAAACCATGCGCGGCTCTTCTTTCTCTTCATAGCCGAGCGCTCCTTCAACACGATAGCCCACGCAGTCAACCATGCGTATCTTTACCTGAATTCCCGGCGCTATAGCGACTTCCACCGCCTCATCAGGTACGAATTTTGGTTCAGTGGTCATAATGGTCCTGCCGGCGCTGCTTTGAGGCAATTCATCTTTTGCCCTTTCCCGGTCATATTGGTCCTTTATATTAGGAATTACCAGCAATTCCATAAACCTTTTGACAAAAGTTGATTTTCCGGTGCGCACACCGCCGCATACACCTAAATAAATATCTCCGCCGGTGCGTTCCGCGATATCGCGAAAAATATCCAGTTTTTCCATAGCCTTGCCTCCCTCCTTTTTAGAATTCTATAAATCCGGTATTTAAAAGCGTACCTGAGGCATCCCCCCTATTTGCCCCTATGCAAACTTTTCTTATATATGCTTATATGCTTAAAAAATTCTAAGCATCAGACCGCGCCTAATTTGGTATTCATTGACAATAATATATATATATAAAAGTTTCAGGGAATATAACCAGCGAGGGTATGCTTATACAAAATTTCTTCAATAACATGTTCTTTGGTGAAGCGTGAAGTATGTATTCAGTTAAACGTCCATAAGCAAGTAGTAAGCAAGTAGGTAAGCAAGTAGGGACGGTTCTTACTTGCTAACTACCCTGAAAATTAATTTGCTTTAGGGAGGTCAACTGTCTACGTGCCCATGTTTTTAAAGAATATATACAAGTGATTTTTATTGATATAATATTTCTGGACGAGGACTATCCAGGCCAGAATTATAGACGTTAATCAAATGGGAAGTGTCTTCAATGGCTTTAGGTATGTATATTCATGTTCCTTTTTGTCTTGCTAAGTGTTCATATTGTGACTTTGTGTCCTGCCGTTGGGAACAGGATAAAGTCAGCGCTTATCTGAAAGCTTTAGCGAAAGAAGCCGGGATGCGCAGCAAAGAGTTATCAGGTGGTAATAAGCAGGTGGAAAGCCTTTATATTGGAGGAGGCACTCCGACCTGTTTGAAAGGGGAAGAAATCCTGTTTGTTATTGAAAAGTGCTCATTTCATTTTGATCTTCTTCCCGGCGCCGAGATCACCCTGGAGGCGAATCCCGGAACAATCAGCATGGAAAAACTTGAATTCTTTTACAGAAACGGTGTCAACCGTTTAAGTATTGGCGCCCAGGCATGCCAGGAACAGTTGTTAATGCTTTTAGGCAGAAAACATTCATTCGAAGATGTGCAGGATGCGGTCCGCTCGGCAAGGAAAGCTGGTTTTAAAAATATCAGCATAGATTTAATATTTGGCATTCCGGGCCAGACAACTGACGATTGGAATGAAAGTCTGCAGCGCGTGATTGAACTTTCACCGGAGCATATTTCCGCCTATGGTCTGCATCTGGCTGCTGGTACCCCCCTTAATGAAAGGATTAATAAAGGGAAACTGGAAGTCTTGGAAGAGGAAATTTGGCTGGCAATGTATGAAGAGGCAATAGAAGTTCTCACTGCCGCAGGTTTCGAACATTATGAAATATCAAATTTTGCCCTGCCTGGCAGGCAGTGCCGCCATAACCTGCTGTACTGGCATAATCTGCCTTACCTTGGCCTGGGGCCGGCTGCTTATTCTTATCTTAATAACCGCAGGTTTGGCAATGAAAAAAGTCTGGAAAAATATATTCAAAAGATAAATGAAGGAAAGCTGGCCGAAGCCGAGAGTGAAGCGCTTCCGCAGAGTATAAGAATGGCTGAAACGGTTATCTTAGGTTTGCGCCTTTTAAAGGGGATTGATTTAAACGAATTTGCTTTGAGGTTCGGGAAAAGACTGGAGGAAGTTTACCCAAAGCAAATTGACAAGCTAATCAGATTTAAACTTATTGAACATGAAGGAGAAAAGATCCGTCTGACCAGAAGGGGATTGGCGGTTTCCAATCAGGTGTTTGTAGAATTTGTTTAACAAGGACAATTGTCGGCAAGGAGTTGGTTACCCTTGACATTCTCCATGTGAAATGGTATTTTTAAAATGATTAGCACTCAATATGCGGGAGTGCTAACAAGAGGAGTGTATTCCCCATGGGCTTTGAACTTGATAACCGCAAGAAGCGTATTCTACAGGCCGTAATTAGAGATTACATAAACACAGCGGAGCCTGTAGGCTCAAGGACAATCGCGCGCAAGTACGGACTGAGTGTGAGTCCCGCAACAATTCGCAATGAAATGGCTGATTTGGAGGAAATGGGTTTTCTTGAACAGCCGCATACTTCTGCAGGACGGATACCGTCCGAGCGGGGCTACCGTTATTACGTGGACTGCCTTATGCAAAGGGAAGAGCTTTCTTTTGACGAGGAGTGCTTAATCCAAAGGGAATACCGCTCTAAAATTGATGATGTTGGTCAGGTAGTTCATGTGACTGGTCAATTACTGTCGCAATTGACCAGCTATACGGCTGTTGTTCAGAAACCGAAAATAGGTTTCAGCTCTTTTAAAAATATACAGCTTGTTGGAATGGATAAAGAACGGGCAATGCTGGTTGCCGTCATGGATAATGGAATTGTTCAGCACAGGATGATCGATGTTCCCGGCAGTATTACAGACAACGATCTGGCGGCAATTTCCGCTGTGCTGAATGCAAAACTTTCCGGTTTTACAATGGAAAGCATTAAAAATACCCTGATTAAGGAAATATACATTGAACTTGCCCATTACAGACGGACGCTTGATTTGGTTCTGGATGTGTTAAGATACAGCCTGACTTCAGAAAATGAGGATAAAATATATTTGGGCGGCTTATTTAATATTCTAAACCAGCCGGAGTTTCAAAATGTAGAAAAATTAAAAACGCTTTTAGGCCTGTTGGAGCAGGAGGAACTGCTTTCCAACCTGATGTCCGCCAATCCTTCCTCCTCCGGCGTTACCGTCCGTATCGGCGGCGAGATAAGCTACCAGGGAATGCAGGACTGCAGTATGGTAATGGCGATCTATGGTGTAAAAGGCCAGCCGATTGGATCACTTGGTGTGCTGGGGCCTACCAGGATGGATTATTCCAAAGTAATCAGTGTGGTAGAGTATATGACTAAAAAACTTTCCTTTGCCCTGGAAAACCTTTTTAAAGACATTGCCGACAAGGAGGTCAGGTTTTGAACCTAAAACAACAGGCAAGCGGCGCAGCGGAAGTGGAAGAGCGGATGGCGGCTTTGGTAAACAATTCTAATGCTATCCGTTCTATCTCTTCGGCAGTGGAAGGGACATTAGGTCCAAAAGGCCTGGACACTATGCTGGTGGATAAATATGGGGATATAATAATCACCAACGACGGCGTAACCATCTTGACTCAGATGGAGGCTAATCATCCTGCAGCCAGGATGTTGATAAATATTGCCCGGGCACAACAGGAGGAAGTTGGAGACGGGACGACTACAGCGACAATTATGGCGGGGGCAATGGTCGGCGCCGGGGTCGAGCAGGTTGCGCGGGGAGTTCCCGTTAACAAAATTATTGAAGGTATGCGTTTGGGCTTGGGAAAAGGACTCGAATTAATGGCGGAAAAAGCCCGTCCCGTGGAGAGCCTTGAAGACCCCTTAATTTACCAGATTGCGCTGGTCGCAGGAAGGGGCCAACAGGATATTGCCGGTCTTGTTGTAAGCGCTGCCAAGTTAATCGGCAAGGGAAAACTGCTGGAGAAGAACTTCAGGTTTTCCGATGCAGTCAGAGCGGATGAAAGAGCCGATAATGCCGTCTTCATGGGAGTGATTATTAACAGGGGAAGAATGAACCGCCAAATGCCGATGAAGATCGAAAAGGCAAAGGTCTTAATCATAGATGACGCGTTAGAGCCGGAAGAAGTGGATGAAATAGCACGGTCCACTGAATCGGGTGTTAAACAAAATGAGATTTTTAAAACACAGTTCCGGGAAAATATTTATAAGATAGTAGATATACATGTAGGACTGGTCTTGGCTGACCGGGGAATAAGTGAAATTGCTGAAGAAATATTCACCGATAACGGGATAATTGCCGTTGAAAGGGTTGCCGGCAGTGAATTGAGAAAGGCAGCCGATCATACGGGAGCATGGATGATCAAGCGTTCGGGCTTAAACAAAAATATTGATCTGCTGAGCCGCTGCCTTGGCAGCGCAGGCAGCATTTACAATGATGAAAAGAACGAACAGGTCCGGATTTGTGATGGGGAAGGAAATTCCAGCGCCACAGTTGTAGTAAGCGCCGCGACAAGGGAAGTTGTGGGGGAGCGTGAACGTATTGCCAGAGACGCTGCAGCGGCAGTGCAGTCAGCAGTCAGGGGGGGAGTGGTTCCCGGGGGAGGCGCTCTGGAAATATTCCTGGCCAGGGAAATTGATAAAATGCGCAGCTGCTTTCGGGGCATGACGGCTTACGGAATAGAATGCATAGTAGATGCCTTAAAGCGTCCTCTGGCTCAGATTGTATCCAACGCGGGTTTTAACCCCCTGGAAAAGGTCGGCGATGTTCTTTCCCTTCAGGAAGAAACCGGCAATGATGCCCTGGCTGTAGATTGTGATACCGGCCAGGTATGTGATATGTATCAGTCCGGTGTTGTCGATCCCGTTTTGGTTAAAACTTATGCTTTTAAGGCTGCGGAAGAAGTTGCCGAAGCAATTCTCAGGATAGATACAATTATTAAGAAAAAGGAAGACAGGCCTGATTTCACATAAAACAGGCAGGTTTTAATAAAAGAGCATAACATACAACTGCGAAAATATTTAGCGAGGTGAAACTTGTGGAAGAAACAGGAAAGAGGCCGGATATAAATGATTCGGGGAATACTTCCGGGCAGGATAATCTTACCCTGGAGCAAAAAGGAGAAGAAACAACTGTTCTTGAGGAAAGTGAAGTTGAGGCGCTTAGAAAAAAACTTGCTGAACAGACATCCCGCGCTGAAGATTATTTTCAGCGTTTGGTAAGACTGCAGGCTGACTTTGAAAATTTTCGCCGCCGGACATCTAGAGAGAAAGAAGATTTTTACAAATATGCTGCTGAACAGCTTGTAGAATTATTATTGCCTATTTTAGACAATTTTGAACTTGCTTTGGCGTGCGGACGGGAAACACCCGATAAACTTTTCGAAGGTGTGGAAATAATCTACCGGCAAATCGTTGATACTCTTGCTGCTCAAGGATTATCGCCCATACCGTCAGTAGGTGAGATTTTCAATCCCTCAAGGCATGAAGCCGTGCTGCAGGAGCAAACCAGCGATCACCCTGATAATGTTATTTTAGAGGAACTTCGGAAGGGTTATTCATTTAAAGATAAACTGCTAAGGCCTTCGATGGTCAAAGTAGCCCGCTCAAAATGATATAGACTGTTTTATTATATTATAGTCAAGATTACTCAAAAGATTAAGGTTTAACATTAGGTTTTGTATTTCAAATGATCAGGAAGGTGAAACATTCATTATGGCAAAGGTAATTGGTATTGACCTCGGTACTACCAACTCATGCGTAGCGGTTATGGAAGGCGGCGAGGCGGTCGTTATTCCCAATGCGGAGGGCGGCCGCACCACTCCTTCGGTAGTCGGATTTTCTAAAACAGGTGAGCGTCTGGTTGGACAGGTGGCCAAACGTCAGGCTGTCAGCAATCACGAGCGCACTATAAGTTCTATCAAACGCCAAATGGGTTATGATTACAAGGTAACAATTGATGAAAAGGATTATACTCCGCAGGAAATATCAGCGATGATTCTCCAGAAGATGAAGACTGACGCAGGCGCGTACCTGGGAGATAAGGTTGAAAAGGCTGTCATTACCGTACCTGCTTATTTTACTGACGCTCAGCGCCAGGCTACCAAAGATGCCGGAAGGATAGCCGGGCTGGAAGTTTTAAGGATAATTAATGAGCCGACGGCTGCAGCTCTTGCTTACGGTCTTGACAGGGGGGAGGATCACACCGTTCTGGTCTTCGATCTGGGGGGAGGCACCTTTGATGTTTCCATACTGGATTTAGGTGAAGGTGTTTTTGAAGTTAGAGCGACCAACGGGAATAATCGCCTGGGAGGGGACGATTTTGACCAGCGGATTATGGATTGGCTGGTCGCCGAATTCAAAAAGGAAAACGGTATTGATCTCAGCAAAGACAAAATGGCTTTGCAAAGGCTAAAAGAAGCCGCTGAAAAAGCAAAAGTAGAACTCAGTACTCTTACTTCAACGAGTATCAGTCTGCCGTTTATCACTGCGGACGCAAGCGGACCGAGACATCTTGAAATAAATTTAACCAGGGCCAGATTTGAAGAAATGACGGCGGATTTAATTGAAAAGACAATGGGACCGACTCGGCAGGCGCTCAGTGACGCAGGATTAAAACCGAGTGATATACATAGAATCTTATTGGTGGGCGGAGCGACCCGGATGCCTGCGGTCCAGGAAAATATACGCAGATTTCTGGGCAAAGAGCCCCATAAAGGAATAAACCCCGATGAATGTGTTGCCATAGGAGCAGCTATTCAAGCCGGTGTGCTGGCGGGTGAAGTAAAAGATGTCCTGCTATTGGACGTAACGCCGTTATCTCTTGGAATTGAGACCCTGGGAGGAGTGTTTACAAGGCTCATTGAGCGGAATACGACCATCCCGACTTCCAAAAGCCAGAATTTTTCAACTGCGGCTGACGGACAAACGACTGTAGAAATACATATTTTACAGGGAGAAAGACAAATGGCCATGGACAATAAGACACTTGGCCGTTTCCAGTTAACAGGGATTCCGCCTGCTCCGCGGGGAATCCCCCAAATAGAAGTCAAATTTGATATTGATGTTAACGGCATAGTCCACGTTTCGGCAAAGGATATAGGTACCGGAAAGGCGCAGAGTATAACTGTCACAGGCGGAACATCCCTTAATAAGGATGAGATTGAGAAAATGGTCAAGGACAGCGAACAATATGCCGAAGTAGACAGAAAACGGAAAGAGGAGGCAGAACTGCACAACCAGGCCGACAGTCTGATCTACCAGGCTGAAAAGACGATTAAAGATCTAGGTGACAAAGCTGACAAATCCCTGGTCGGACAGGTTGAAAAATCGGCGGCGGATTTAAAGGATGCTCTGGCAAGCGGCGATTTGGAGATAATCAAGAAGCGGATTGAGGAATTGACCAAACCTTTATATGATCTTTCCGCCGCAATGTATCAGCAGCAGAGTGCGCAGCAGGCTGAAGGGGCTCAAGGAAATCAGCCCGGGGATGAAAAGGTTGTTGATGCCGATTACGAGGTTAAAGATGAGGAAAACAATCTTAAAGAATAAGGAATAGTGGTCACAAACCATGTCAAAACGTGATTATTACGAGGTTTTGGGATTATCCCGGAACGCATCTACGGAAGAGATAAAAAAAGCTTATCGCAAGCTTGCGCGTCAGTACCATCCGGATGCGAACCCCAGCGATAAGAGTTCGGAAGCGAAATTTAAAGAAGTAGCGGAAGCATATGAAGTCCTCAGCGACGCTCAAAAGAGATCGAATTACGACCGGTTCGGTCATGACGCTGAAAATGCCCGCGGGTTTGATTTTGGAGGCGGTTTTGGCGGGTACGGCGCGGACATGGGCGGCCTGGGAGATATTTTTGAAATGTTTTTCGGCGGATCGGGAAAAACGCGTACCGGTCCGCAAAGAGGAGCAGATCTTCGTACCGATATAGATATTACTTTTGAGGATTCCGCTTTTGGCCTTGAAAAAGATATAAAAGTTCCCCGCATTGAAATCTGCGACAGCTGCAAGGGTTCCGGAGCGGCGCCAGGTACAAGCGCAAAAAGTTGTCCAACCTGCGGGGGAAGCGGGCAAACCCAGACATCACAAAATACGCCCTTTGGCAGGATAGTTCAATCACATACCTGCAGTCGCTGCCGGGGCACCGGCCGTTTTATAGAAAAGCCTTGTTCAACCTGTCAAGGAGCGGGGAGGGTAAGGCGTTCCCGGAATATCCATGTTAAAATTCCCGCAGGTGTAGATACTGGGACGCGTCTGCGCATAAACGGGGAAGGTGAGGCGGGCTTGCGCTCAGGTCCCCCCGGCGATCTCTATGTCTACATTAATGTTCTGCCGCATGATTTATTTAAGAGGGAAGGGAATAATATAAACTGCGAAATGCCTATTTCTTTTATTCAGGCTGCTCTGGGAGATGAGTTAGATGTTCCGACCCTGTACGGAACAATGAAGTTTAAAATTCCTGAAGGAACTCAGCCGGGCACAGAGTTCCGCCTTCGCGGCAAAGGCATTCCTGATTTAAACGGCTTCGGAAAAGGTGACCAGTATCTCAAGGTTAAGGTAGTTATTCCAACCAGGCTTAATGAGCGTCAAAAAGAGCTGTTAAACGAGTTTGCACAGGTTTCCGGCGAAAGCGTTTCTGAAAACCAAAATAAAGGATTTTTTGACAAGTTTAAGGATGCTTTTATGGGGTAGCGAAAGTATCCCGTTTTTTCATATCTGCTGAACAATTGATTTGCGGCAGGGTAAATATAACCGGCAGCGATGTAAACTATATTACAAATGTGCTGCGTTTAAAAAAGGGCAGTTTTATTTCGGTTTATGACGGACGGGGAAGGGCTTGTCTGGCAAGGATAGATAAGATTAATAAAGATAAGATTGGGTGTACTGTTGTAGAAGAGTTTGCCGCTGCTCCGGAGCCTTTGATAAAGATCACCCTGGTTCAGGGATTGCCAAAAGGCGATAAAATGGAAACCATTATTCAAAAATGTACTGAGTTGGGTGTTTCCGAGGTTATTCCGTTAAGTTGTGAACGTTCAATTGTAAAAATCGTTCAAGAAAATGCGGCTGGCAAGGTCAGCCGATGGCAGAGAGTGGCTTTGGAAGCGTCCAGGCAGTGCCGTCGCTCTGTTGTGCCCAAGGTAAGTGAACCGATGGGATGGAGAGAGATATTAAACAGCATGCCGGAAGATGCCTTGGGTTTGTTGTTTTGGGAAAAAGAAGACAAATGCTCTTTAAAAGATTGTCTTAGAGCGTCAAATCCGGAAAGCATTTATCTTTTTATTGGGCCTGAAGGCGGTTTTACCGCTGACGAAGTAGAAATGACAAAGGAATTTGGCGTTATATCTGTGTCTCTTGGACCAAGGATTATGCGCACGGAGACAACCGGACCTGCTGTAATGGCAGTTATTCAATATGAACTTGGGGACCTGGGAGGCGCCTGTGATTAATAGGACGTTTGCTGTTGCGACCTTGGGCTGCAAAGTAAACCAATACGAATCGTCAGTTATGACTGGTATGTTTAAAAACAGGGGTTACCAGGCGGTTGAATTCGGCCAACAGGCAGATATTTATCTAATCAATACATGTACTGTTACTCATTTAAGCGACCGTAAGTCGCGTCAGTTAATCAGACGTGCGGTAAAGACCAATCCAAACGCTCTTGTAATAGTTACCGGCTGCTATGCCCAAACTTCTCCCCATGAAATTATGGATATCGAAGGTGTGAATCTGGTTGTAGGCACTGCTGACAGGGATAAGATTATAGATTTAGCAGAAAAGGCGCAAGAAGGAAGTACAGTTGTATTAAATTGCGTCAGGGAATTTGATCAGAATATTAATTTTGAAGAATTGCCGGCTCAGGTTGTTACCAGCCGCAAAAGGGCTTTTCTAAAAATAGAGGAAGGCTGCAGCAACTACTGTTCGTACTGTATTGTCCCTTTTGCCAGGGGGCCGCAAAGGAGCCGTTCTTTCAAGGACTCCCTCAATCAGGCAATAAACCTTGTCGAGGCGGGGTTTAAAGAAATAGTCCTGACAGGTATACATCTTGGATCATATGGCAGGGATCTTGGAGACGAAGTAAACCTTAATTCTTTAATCAATACAATTATAAAAATTCCAGGCCTGGCCAGGTTAAGAATAAGTTCCCTTGAACCAATGGATATTACGCCTGATCTAATTAATACGATTGCTGCTCAAAAGGGCATCTGCCGCCATCTGCATATCCCGCTTCAGAGTGGCGATGATCAAGTTCTGGAAAAAATGCGCCGTAATTATAATATAAATGATTACAGGCGGGTAATTAAGCAGATCAGGGACAGAATTCCTGAAATTGCCCTGACAACGGATGTAATGGCAGGTTTTCCCGGCGAGACTGATCAGCAGTTTTACAGCACATGTGATGTAATTAAGGACATATCTTTCTCAAGACTTCATGTATTCAAATACTCCCGGCGAAAAGGCACACCGGCTGCTGAATTTGATAATCAAATACATCCCGCAGTTAAGGAAGAAAGAAGCAAAATACTGCTTGCAATCAGCAATAAGATGTCAAGGGACTATGCCTGTCTTCACCTGGGGACTATACAAGAAGTGCTGGTTGAGGGCGTATATAGTAAACAATCCGGTTATGACGAGGGACTTACCGATAATTACCTGCGAGTATTGTTTCCTTCTGTTTTTAATAAAAGAGGAGAGATTGTTAACGTAAAGATAGAAAGCTTGCAAGGGGAAAATCTAAGAGGTACAATTATTTAATTACAAGCAGGATTTATCGTAGATGTGTTGAATAGAAAAGAAGGAAGGATATTACTTCTTAGTATATGCGCGCTGTGTGGAGGAAGGGGGGATTCGTAATAGAAGATTGCGTTTTCTGTAAAATTATCAATAAAGAAATTCCTGCCGAAATTGTTTATGAAGATGATTTTGCGATTGCTTTTAAGGATACAAATCCAGTAGCAAGGATACATTATTTGATTATGCCCAAAAAGCATATTCCGACTGTTCTGGATATACAGGATGAAGAAGAAAAACTCATTGGTCATATACAAACTGTGGCAGCGAAAATAGCCAGGTCAGTTTTAGAAGGCAAGGGCTTCAAGATGGTTGTTAATTGTCTTGAAGATGCCGGACAAAAGGTTTTTCACATCCATTATCATTTTCTTGCCGGTCCATATTTAAAACGGCGCCCTGGTTAATTTAGTAATGTAATGAGTATTAAATTTTGGAAAGAAAGGTAAGGTATATGTGATATTTACGAGTTATGGCGGGGGGAGGGGAAAGGTATGGCAGAGGTACGAGTTGGCAAAAACGAAACGCTGGATAGCGCCCTCCGTCGTTTTAAAAGGACATGCCAGAAGGCAGGGGTATTGGCTGAGGCCAGGAGGCATGAACACTACGAGAAGCCCAGTGTACGGCGAAAGAAGAAATCACTTGCTGCGAGAAGGCGCAAATTTCATTAAATAATAAAAATACCTGGTCGAAAAAGACCAGGTATTTTTATTAGCGTGTTAAACTAAAACAACTTAAACTATGACATATTTCTATCAGAATAGAGCATTCCATATATTTAACGACGAAATTTATTTGATTAGATTATTTATTATCTTCTTCTTGATTTATAATCACTACTGCTAAAGCTATCTATGTTTGGATGAGTTTCTTATCTAAAATGAATCCGTTTTGTAACTGGTAAGTTTGTTAAAGAACACTATGCTATCCGAAAGAGAAATTTAGGATTTGACATACTCTTTAAACATAGGATATAATCTTGAAAAAAAAGGAGAGTATGAATCATGGCTTTTGAAATTTACAAACCACGCGGCGAGAAAGCTGAAAAAGCACCAATGGTATCTTTCTCAAAAAGTTCAATTGTTTTAAATAAAATTGCGAGGGAGAAACTAGGAGCCCAATACGTTGAGTTAGCTTATGATCATGATTCAAAAACAGTCCGTATTCGTGCTGTAGAAGAGGACGGTATACAAATTAAAAAAACCAAGGTATTCGGCAAAGGTTTTTTTAAATTCTTCGGTATTAATTTAAAGGGGAAGTACGAGTCAATTTATAATGAAAAAGAAAAAAGTTTATTCGTAAAGATCTGACAGGGATATATTTTAAGGGGAAAAGACAAATATTACTTCAATGTAAGTTATTACCATTGATCCAAATTGAACTTTTTAATATTATGTAAATTTGATTATTATACTTTTCATCAATTAATGAAATTGGTGAACAATTCGAGGTTTGATAATTATTGAGTGTCCAAATTCTCAGTATTGAGACATCCTGTGACGATACTTGCGCCTCTTTAGTTGTAGACGGAACAAAGATATTGTCGAATGTTGTTTTTTCACAGGAAAAAGTGCATAAAATATTTGGAGGTGTTGTTCCGGAAGTAGCTTCCCGCAAACATCTGGAATTAATTAATGAAGTTGTACAGAAAGCGCTTGACGAAGCTGGCATTGACTTTAATTCTATTGACGCTGTAGGCGTTACTTATGGTCCCGGCCTTGCCGGCGCTTTACTGGTTGGGATTGCGGCGGCTAAAGCATTAGCTTTTGCCCTTAATCTGCCTTTGTTAGCCGTTAATCATATAGAAGGCCATCTGTATGCAAATTGTCTTGGCAGGGATGATTTTTCTTTTCCGGTAATCGGTTTAGTTGTAAGCGGTGGTCACACCGATCTTATCTTAATTAAAAGTCATGGCTGTTATAAGTTAATCGGAAGAACCCGGGATGACGCAGCTGGTGAAGTTTTTGACAAGGTGGCCCGTAAGCTTGGTCTGGGTTATCCCGGCGGGCCGATAATAGATCGCCTTTCTTTCGATGGAAACGAGGATGCGGTTAAATTTCCGAGAGCCCGCCTGGAAGAGGGAACGTTTGATTTTAGCTTTAGTGGGCTTAAAACGGCGGTAGCAAACTTTTATCTGAAAGCGAATCAACGCGGAGAAGAGATTAACCTTGCTGATTTAACAGCTTCATTCCAAAAAGCTGTAGTTGATGCGCTTGTTGAGAAGACTATTCAAAGCGCACAGATGTACGGGGCAAAAACCATTCTTATGGCAGGCGGGGTTGCTTCAAACAGAAGGCTTCGTCTTTTTATAAAACAGAAGGCCGGCGAGAAGGGATTGGCAGTATATTATCCGGATCCGGTATTGTGTACAGATAACGCTGCGATGGTCGGCTGCTGCGCCTATTATAAGTACCTGCGCTCGGATTTTGCTCCTTACAGTTTAAATGCGGTTCCTGATTTAAAACTGGGGGAAAATAAATACTAAAGGAAAGCATAATTTTGTCAAAGAACGATGGTTCCCTCGCAGGACGTGTTCGTGCCTTTATAAGCCTTGGTTCAAATTTGGGTGATAAAAGGGCAAACCTCGAAAGAGCAGTTGAGTTGCTGAGTAAAGTGGAAGGACTGGATATTAAAGCAGTTTCCTCCTTTTACAGGACTTTGCCTGTGGGCCCTGTTCAACAGGACTGGTTTATTAATAACGTTCTCGAACTAATGGTTGAATTGACGCCAAGGGAATTATTGAACGTACTTTTGATTATTGAAAAAAAAATGGGCAGAGAACGCGATATACGTTGGGGTCCAAGGTTAATCGATCTCGATATACTGCTTTATGGTGATACTAGTATAAATGAGCCCGATCTTGTTATTCCACACCCGCGCATGTTCGAAAGAGCTTTTATGATCATACCGCTGGCCGAACTGGATCCGGAATTGTGTTTGCCTGGCCTGAAGAATGTTTCAATTCTTGCAGCGGAGCTTGCTTTTCAGGATGTGCAAAAAATATCATAAGGCCGACAAGATATACTTGTTTTTGCATAGATGATCAATTACAATAAATTTAGGGTAAACTAAGGATGGTATTCCTGCTGGAAACTGTACCTGTTTAGAGCAGCCTAAAAAAGACAACCAAATCCGCTTGGAGCCTGGATGGACCGAGACGGGACGGTGAGAACCCTTGCGACTGTCTGTCCGGAGGGTTTTTTTAATTTAAAGCCGCAAAAAAGTGAAGCGCTTAGCGTGAAAAAAAATGAAGTCTTAAATGATCAGAATATAAAAAAACCCTCGCTTGTTATAGTAGGCGCAGGTAAGGTAGGCAGCGCGTTGTCCATTCTGCTGCATAAAAAAGGCTATCCCGTTGCCGGAGTAGCAAGTAAGAGTATATCCTCTGCCCGCAGGGTTGCTGATGAAGTCGGCTGCCTTGCCACGGACAAGCCGGAGGAAGTTACTTTGCTTGGCGAAATTGTTTTTATTACCACACCGGACCGGGAGATTGCCAGGGTCGCAGAAAATATTGCGTCAAGAAAGGGTTTTTATCCCGGACAAATTGTCGCACATGCCAGCGGGGCGCATACCGCTTCTGAATTGCGCGGCGTTCCGGAAACAGGTTCAAGAATCGTTTCAATTCACCCCCTGCAGTCATTTGCCGATCTCCGGGGGGCAATCGAAAACCTTCCAGGTTCGTACTTTGCCCTGGAAGGTGACGAATCGGCAATGATCGTGGCAAGGCAGATAGTCGACGACCTGGATGGGAAATGTTTCACCATCCGTGCTGAAGATAAACCTTTATATCATGCTGCGGCATGTATAGCTTCCAACTACCTTGTTTCTTTGATGTACTACGCGACCGGCCTGTATCGCAATTTCGGCCTTTCGCGCGAAGAGGCTTTTGAAGCTTTATTACCGCTTGTACAGGGCACAATAAACAATGTTAGAAGGATTGGTCCGGTTCAAGCCCTTACCGGTCCAATTGCCAGAGGGGACGGGACTACTATTTTAGATCACATTCCAGTGCTCAAACAATTTGGCAAAGAAGAAAGCGATCTATATAATGCGCTGGGTTTATACACGGTTTCAATTGCCCTTGAAAAGGGAAGCATAAATAGGGATCAGGCTGTGCAGCTTAATAAAATTTTTTCTTAAACGGTTTTATAAGGAGGCAGAGTCTAATGGCTGATGGACATGTAACGACAAGTTTCTTCCGGGAAGCTAAAAAAGACGGCCGCATGATTACCATGTTGACGGCCTATGATTACCAGATGGCATCGCTAATTGAAGAAGCTGGTATTGACGCGATTCTTGTAGGTGATACTTTGGGTAATGTTGTACTGGGCTATAGTACAACCATACCGGTTACAATGGACGACATGATTCACCACATCAAAGCGGTTACACGCGGCGTTTCAAGAGCGATGGTTGTCGGGGACATGCCTTTTATGTCCTACCACCTGTCAATTGAAGAAAGTTTAAAAAACGCCGGACGAATTTTGCAGGAAGGCGGAGCTCAGGCGGTTAAGCTTGAAGGCGGGCGGGAAGTAACCGATGTTGTACATAGAATGGTAGCCGCGGGTATTCCGGTAATGGGCCATATAGGTTTGACTCCCCAGTCTGTCAACCAAATCGGGGGTTACAAGTTACAGGGGAAGGAAGAAGCTGCAGCCAGAAAACTTCTTAATGACGCAAGAGCGCTTGAAGAAGCGGGCGTTTTTGCCATCGTCTTGGAGATGGTGCCTTTGCAACTGGCCAGGATAATTACCGGGCAGCTCGAGGTCCCCACAATAGGTATTGGAGCAGGTCCCCACTGCAGCGGACAAATTCTCGTTACAAATGATATGTTGGGTATATATGGCGGTAAAAAACTAAAATTTGTCAAGCAATATGCAAATTTAAACCAGGATATAATCAAAGCTTTGCAGTCTTATTGCGAGGAAGTCCGGGGCGGTTCTTTCCCGGCGTCCGAACACTGCTTCAATATGCCGGAAGACGTACTTACAAGATTATAAGAAAAGGAAAAGAGTATGTTAATTCATCAGACAGTTGAAGAGATCAGACAAACAGTAAAAAGCGCCCGCAGCCGGGGACTGACGATAGGTTTTGTCCCTACGATGGGTTATTTTCACGAAGGACATCTTGTGCTGATGCGAGAGGCTAAAAAGTTTTGTGATTTTGTGATTGTTAGTATTTTTGTTAATCCAATGCAATTTGGTCCCCGGGAGGATTTTGCCCGGTACCCGCGGGATTTGGAGCGCGATTTGGACCTTGCTGAAAAAGCTCATGTTGATGCAGTGTTTTCTCCAACAGCGGAAGAAATGTATCCTGCCGGTTTTTCTACGGCAGTTGAAGTAGAGGGGATAACAGAAAGCCTGTGCGGCCTTTCCCGCCCGGGTCATTTTAAGGGTGTTACCACGGTAGTCGCCAAACTTTTTAATATTGTCTCCCCGGATAAAGCTTTTTTTGGGCAAAAAGATGCCCAGCAGTCTCTTGTGATTAAGAGAATGGTGAGGGATCTGCAAATGCCCTTGGAGGTTGTAGTTGTTCCAACAGTCCGTGAAGATGACGGACTTGCCATGAGTTCAAGAAACGTTTTTCTTAATTCCGCAGAAAGAAAAGCATCATTATGCTTAAAGGAAAGTTTGGAAACAGCAGGACGGATAGTTGCAGGCGGAGAGCTTGACATATCGAAAATTTTAAATGCGGTTCGAAAAAATATAACTGATGAACCGCTGGCCGAGATCGATTATGTCGAAATCCTCTCTCTTCCGGACTTAAAACCGGTTGCCAATCTTTCAGGCCCCGTTTTACTGGCGATGGCAGTGCGTTTTGGCAAAACCAGGTTGATTGATAATACAGTTTTGTGTCCAGGGGGTGTAAGCTATGTTTTTAACGATGTTAAAATCTAAGATCCATCGGGCTACAGTTACACAGGCCAATTTGAACTACAAGGGCAGCATTACTATCGATCAGAACCTGCTGGAAGCTGCCAAAATTTTGCCCCATGAAAAAGTTCAGGTAGTAAATAATAATAACGGGGCACGTTTTGAGACTTATGTGATTCGAGGAGAACGGGGATCGGGAATAATCTGTTTAAACGGCGCCGCCGCCCGTTTGGCCCAGCCGGGAGATAACATAATAGTGATTTCTTATGCTATGATGACCCGGGAAGAGGCTATGGATCACCAGCCGGTTATAGTTCTCGCGGATGAATCCAATGAGATTGAAGAGATTGTGCTGGGCGAAGTAAACTAATAGACCGGCGATCTTAAAAGTTTAAAAGGGGTATAATATATATCCCCGGTAATTTTGCTTTGCAGCAGAACCAAGGTGACAATATTTGGCCCAGGAAAAAATAGAACTTCTTAAAGAGATTGAAGAACTTAGAAAAAAACAGCGGGCTGTAATCTTAAGCCACTTTTATCAACGTCCTGAAATTCAGGAGATAGCCGATTTTGTCGGAGATTCACTTGAGCTTTCCCGCCAGGCGGCAAAAACCGATGCGGAAGTAATTGTCTTTTGCGGCGTGCATTTTATGGCTGAAAGCGCTTCTATCCTGTCCCCGGATAAGGTGGTCCTTCTTCCCGAAGAGGAAGCGGGATGTCCGATGGCGGATATGATTACTTCAATAGATCTGGAGCGGTGGAAAGAAAAATTTCCGAAGGCAGCAGTAGTTTGCTATGTCAATACATCAGCAGAAGTTAAGGCTCAGAGTGATATTGCCTGCACCAGCGCCAATGCTGTTCAGGTTGTTAATTCAATTCCTCCCGATCAGGAGATACTCTTTGTTCCTGATAAAAACCTGGGGCAATATATTTCTTCCCAGACGGGACGTGAATTGAAAATCTGGGATGGTTTCTGCAATACTCATGACAGGCTGACACGCGAAGACGTTTTGGACGCAAAAGCTGAACACCCTGAAGCTCTAATCGTTGTGCACCCTGAGTGCAGGCCTGAGGTAATCAGCCTGGCGGACAAGGTTGCCAGCACTTCCGGAATGCTTCGTTTTATTCGCGAAAGCGGCGCCAGGCAGTTTATTATAGGTACGGAAACGGGCCTTTTGCATCAGTGCGCCAAACAGTGTCCGGATAAAGAGTGCTTTCCGGCCTTAAAAAAGATGGTTTGCCCGAATATGAAGGCTACCACGCTGGAAAAAGTTCGAAATTCACTGGTTAGCCTTGAACCAAAAATCGAAGTTGAACCTGAAGTAAGAAAATTAGCCCTTAAATCCCTGGAGAGAATGCTGGCAATCGTTTAGGAGGTACTTCTTTTTTGTGGACAGGAATTATCTGGTTAACTTTGACACCCGGCAACTGCCACAGGAGGAATGGGAGTACGTAATCATCGGCAGCGGCATCGCCGGGCTTTACAGCGCATATATAGCTAGCAGGTACGGGGGAAAGGCCGTCGTTCTTACCAAACACACAGTTCTGGACAGCAACACCGACAAGGCGCAGGGAGGAATTGCGGCAGCCCTTGACATTGCAGATTCTCCGGATCTTCATCTGGAGGACACTCTGGTAGCCGGCGCAGGTTTATGTGATTATGAAGCGGTGAACATTTTAGTCAATGAAGGACCCCAGAGAGTTGTGGAACTGATCAATTTAGGAGCGCGTTTTGATCAGGACAACGGCAGGCTGCTTTTAGGTAAGGAAGGCGCACATAGCCGCAGACGGATCTTGCATGCGGCCGGCGACGCTACCGGGGCAGAAATACAAAGAGTTCTTACCAGGCAGGCCCTGGACAATCCTTTAATTGATGTCCGGGAAAGCCATTTTGTAGTCGATTTGCTGATTAAGGAAAATATTTGTTACGGTGTTCTGGCCTATGATCGCCAATCAGAGCAGTTAAAAGTATTCTGGAGCAAAACGGTTATTCTGGCCAGTGGCGGTGTCGGACAGTTATATAAACACAATACCAACCCGGAGGTTGCTACAGGCGACGGTATCGCTATTGCTTACAGGGCTGGGGTGGAAGTGATGGATATGGAATTCATCCAATTTCATCCCACCGTGTTGAACTTGCCTGAAGCGCCCCGTTTTTTAATTTCTGAGGCAGCGAGGGGCGAAGGCGCATATCTTCTAAACCGCCATGGAGACCGTTTTATGACGCGTTACCACCAAATGGCGGAACTGGCCCCGCGGGATATTGTCGTACGGGCTATCCTGCAGGAAATGAAGGAAACCGAATCAAGTGAGGTTTACCTTGATTTATCACGGTTGGGGGATGAAAAGATAGACCGCCGTTTTCCAAACATAAGCGGCACCTGCAGTTCTTACGGACTGGATATTAAGAAGGATCCCATACCGGTTACACCCGCTGCGCATTACATGATGGGCGGTGTAAAAACCAATTTATACGGAGAAACGAGCATTAGCGGTTTATATGCCTGCGGCGAGGTAGCCTGCCAGGGAGTACATGGCGCCAACCGCCTGGCGAGCAATTCGCTTCTGGACGGAATTGTTTATGGGCAAAGAATTATTGAACGCAAGCTGAGTATTCCCGATTCGCATAAACATGTACCCATTGCCCAAAGATTTTTTTATAATGATGTAGAAGTCTATCAAAAAAACAATTTTGAGAGTTTAAGGCGCTCTATTCAATCAGCCATGGAGATGTTCGTCGGGCCTGTCCGTACCGGCGAAGGGCTTCTCAAAGCTCTCGATTTTTTTGAAAACATGGAAGACCTGGGGAAAAACCCGTCGGTAAAATGGGATGAAATGGAGGTCTGCAATATGCTTCAGGTTGCTCAGTTAATAACTGAGGCGGCCCTTATGCGCACGGAAAGCAGAGGAGGGCATTTCAGGCAGGACTTTCCTTATTCCTTGAAGAGATGGTGCAAACACGTCATTCTTAAACGGGGTTAGGAAAGGGAATATTGTCACTTGAGAAGGAGTATTGCGGGATGTCTTTTGATTCGATAGCCTTAAGGAAAATAATTGAAAGAGCGTTGGAAGAGGACATCGGTAACGGAGATATTACTACAGACAGTATAGTTGGGATTGATGAAGAGGTCTGCGCGCTAATTCATGCGGGTGAGCCGGGAGTTATTGCCGGATTGCCTGTAGCCGGCGCAGTTTTTAATATGCTTGATCCGGATATTGATTTTTCCCACCACTTTTCTGACGGGCAGCGGGTGGAGCAGGGGCAGTTACTGGCAAGTGTTCGAGGAAACGGACGGTGTATCTTGAAAGGCGAGCGGGTTGCCCTGAATCTAATGCAGCGGCTTTCAGGAATTGCCACACAGACATCAAGGCTGGTAAGCCTTATTGCTCAATACAAGGCTAGAATAATTGATACAAGAAAAACTACTCCCGGGCTGAGGATTTTAGAAAAATATGCTGTTCGCACAGGGGGTGGTTTTAACCACCGTTTTGGTTTATATGATGCAGTTTTAATTAAAGATAACCACTTGAAAGCCGCCGGCAGTATCAGTCGCGCTGTAGAACTTGTCAAAGCGTCAGCTCCCTTTGCTATGAAAATAGAAGTTGAAGTTGAAGATCTCGCCGGGGTTGCTGAAGCCCTTTCAGCAGGAGTGGATATAATTATGCTTGATAATATGTCTGTTTCCGAAATGAGTCAGGCGGTTGAACTTGCAGCCGGAAAAGTATTGCTGGAAGCTTCCGGAGGCATTACTGAACAAACTGTTGTATCTGTTGCACAGACAGGTGTCGACCTGATTTCTGTCGGTTACCTTACGCATTCCGCACGCGCCCTGGACATCGGTCTTGAATTAATCTGAACCGTTCAAGGGCTTTTCACAGAAAAAATCAGGAAGGTATTTACAGGAAGGTATTTAATAGTAGTAATGGCTGATCCGGCAGGGCAAGAAAACAGGTGGCTCATACTGGCTGCTGTCCTGGCGGGGACTGTGATGGGGCCGCTGGATGCCAGTATAGTTTATATTGCGCTTCCCGTGATAGGGGAAGTTTTTCATGCTCTTCCTTCCTCTGTCGGATGGGTTTCGATGTCATACTTGCTTATAATGGGTAGTTTTCTCCTTCCTTTTGGCAGACTGGGGGATATTTTCGGATTTAAACGAATCTATCTGGCCGGTTTGTTTATTTTTATAGCTGCCTCAGCCTTATGCGGTCTGGCGCCCAACCTGATTGCTTTAATTGTTTTGCGTGCTTTTCAGGCTGTAGGCGCCGGTTTGAGCATGTCTTTGGCGCCGTCAATAATCACCGCCGTTTTCCCCCAAAAAGAGCGCGGCCGCGCGTTGGGAATTAGCGCAATGGTAGTCGCTCTCGGACTGGCCGCCGGGCCGGTATTGGGCGGTTTATTAGTTGATTCAGTTGGCTGGCGGACAATATTTTTTGTTAATGTTCCTATAGGGATAATAGCCTTTCTTTGGAGCTATAAATTAATTCCCAAAAACGGAGAAAAAGTAAAGGCGTACTTTGACTGGAAGGGATCTGTTCTGGCTTTTGGCGCTCTTTCAGCCATATTGTTTTTTGCCAGTGAGGGAGAGTCTTATCATTGGTCGGCATTAATTCTTATTATAGGCGCGGCGGCTGTTGTACTTTTTTTGCTGTTTATCCGGCTTGAGTCAAGCATACCCGAGCCGATGCTTGATTTGAGCTTATTTAAAAGCAGGGTTTTTTCCGCAGGGAACGGAGCAGCCCTGCTTAATTTTATGACCCAGTATATTATTGTCTTCCTTTGTCCTTTTTTTTTGCAAAGAGTATTGGGTTATTCCGCTTCCCGTGCAGGGCTGACCATGGCGGCCTTTCCTTTAACAGTCCTGTTTATCGCGCCTATTTCAGGCGCCCTTTCAGATAGGCTCGGACAACGCTGGCTCTTCTTTTTCGGCTCCCTGTTATGTACTTTATCCGCCGGATCCATGTTTACACTCAGCCAGAACTCCACGCCTTTCGACATATCCCTGCGGCTGGCTGTCTTCGGGCTTGGAACAGGCTTGTTCCAGTCGCCAAACACAAGCGCCGTGATGGGTTCCGTGCCCAAGAACCGGCTTGGTATAGCAGGCGGCGTTCTTTCAACTACCCGCAATATTGGTATGGTCTTCGGGATTGCCCTCGGCGGAGCTGTTTTAAATGCACGGCAGGCTTTCTATCAGGAGAGCGCCTTTGATCTGGCATTTCTGTATGGCATAAAGGACGCTTTCTTTGCGGCGCTGCTTGTTTCGGCTCTGGCCACGGTAATAAGTGTTTTCTGCACTCAAAAGAGCCGGCAAGAGACTTAAACTTTATATGCCTAAAAAAGTTCCTCTCTTAACCTCTAATTCACTCGTTCTTAGAATGAAGGCTCGTAAATATTCACTAAACCCGCTCATACCCGCCCGCTTCTTCCTCTTTGGCTATAGCTCATCTTGATAAAAAATTTAGTTGGGGGTCTGAACACGGGTCTTTTTTTATTGTAAAATTAGGGCATGAGCATTTTAACGTTAGCCAACCCACAAGAAAATCTGCCCTGCACTGCCTTTTGTTCTTATCCTGACTGCCAGATTGTCAGGCAGAAGAATAGCATGATAGATCGTCTCACTGCTGAAAATGAGCGTCTGAGAGCCCTGCTCAATAAACGCAATGGCGCCATCTTTGGCCGCTCCTCCGAAAAGCAATCGGCGCCTCAAGCTCAAGAACAAGCAGGTGTGTACAATAGCGACGGTGGGCATGCGCCGGATCAGGCCCGGAAGCGGGGCGCCAGGTTTGGTCATCAGGGTCACGGACGCAAAATCCCCCACCTTCCCGAAGTCACAGTGGTTCACGAGATCCCGGATGAGGAGATGTACTGCCCGCTCTGCGGGAAACCCCGGCGTCTTACCGGCATCGAGGAAATCTCCTGCGAGATCGATTACGAGGTAAGACCGGTACTTAAAAAACATGTGCGTTAAGCAAGGCCATCAGCACCTGCGCCTGCTCCGCCTATAGGTCTGTCACCGCGCCTAAACCGCCCCAGGTCATCCCCAAGGGAAAGTTCTCTAACTCCTTTCTGGCACGGATCCTGGTCATGAAATTCTTTTTCCAGATCCCGTTGCACCGGCTGGCCACGATCATGCTGATGCAAGGACTCCTTGTTGGCGAGGGCGCCCTGACCGGTATGCTAAAGAAGCTGGAGACGCTTCTTGCTCCCCTCTATCTCCTGCTGGCGGAAGTGAACCGCAACGAGGGCGCCTGGCACGTCGACGAGACCGGCTGGATGCACTTTGTCCAGGCGCCCGACAAGCAGTGCTGGCACTGGTGGCTTTGGGTCTTCGTCTCTCCTTTAACCGTGGTGTTCGTGCTCGATCCGCCCCGCTCCAGCAATGTCCCCCGGAAGCACTTCGGAGAAAACGCCAGGGGCATCATGAACTGCGACCGCTTTTCCGCCTACGGCAAACTGGTGGCCTTGATCGAGGGACTGACCAGGACGCTCTGTTGGGCTCACTTCCGCCGGGATTTCGTCGAGGCCGGCAAATCCCTAACCGCCTTAAAGCCCTGGGCGGCCAGGATCGCCGAGATCTATCGCCTTAACAATGAACGGCTGGCTGTACTGGATCAGCCCGAACTTTTCAAGGCTGCCCAAGACGCCCTGGAAAGCGCCCTTTTCGCGATGCTGCAATCGATCCGCCTAGAGCTTACCAATCCCGGCCTGCACTGGCAAAAGGAGAAAGTGCTTTTAAGCGCTCTAAAACACTGGGACGGCCTGACCGTCTTTGTGGACAATCCCTTAGTGCCGATGGACAACAATATTGCGGAGCGAGCCTTAAGACCGGGCGCATTAGGACGCAAGAACCACTACGGCGCCCACTTATGATGTGGAGCGGCAAACTGCTGGCCTCCTCCATGTCTATTCTGCAGACGGCGGAAAAACATAACCTAAACGCCCTGGCCTATCTCCGGTATTACCTCGACGCCTGCGCCAAATCTGGCGGTCCCCCGCCGGATTTGGAGAATTTCCTGCCCTGGAACATCCCGGACGGGATCATCAAAGAGTACGGCATGGCCAAAGGGAGGGACCGTCCTGGCTGACTTCCCGCTCACCATTTGCGGCCGGTCACTGAACCTTGGCGACATTGAGCTGATCCGACAGATTATCGCCTCTGATCCCACGGCCACCCGGGAGCGAATCTCCAGCGAGGTCTGTCGGGCCTGGTCCTGGTTTAAGCCGGACGGCGGCCTTAAAGACATGAGCTGCCGGGTGCTGCTCGCTTCCAGCTGTACCGCCTGGGCCTGATCACCTTGCCCAAGCCCAGAAACGGAAATGCCAACGGGCGCAAATATTCCCGCCGGACGGAGCAGGGGGAACCCAAGGAGAAGATCGCCGGGCCGCTTGCGGCGTGGGCGCCCCTGGAGCTAAAGCGCGTTGTCGCCAAAAAAGATTCCTGCTTCCGGAACGAACTCATCGACCGCTATCACTACCTCGGCTACGCTCCTTTGCCGGGCGCCCAAATCCGGTACATGGTTATCTCTTCCGCCGGATACCTGGCCGCCATTGGCTTTTCCGCTGCCGCCTGGTGTGTGGCGCAAAAGAGATGACTTTATCGGCTGGAGCGCAAAGCGCCGAATGCAAAACCTGCACCTGGTGGTTAACAATTCCCGCTTTTTGATCCTGCCCTGGGTCAATTTTTTGTTATAGTAATTCTTGGGCACCAATTTACCCAGATAAGGAGATGCTTAAGTGACGGAACTGACTTAAGGATCAGGTGACCCTGTTTTATGACCTATTCTTTAAACTGATCGATTACACGAATGACAAATACCAGGTGGTTCCCGGACTTCCTCAAGCGTCGGGCGCCGCGGAGGTCAATCCCGCCGCTATTATGCTGGTACGGGATAAACTTTCGGGAAAGCAATGAGGTCATCAATCGCGTCCTCTCCGAAAACCCGTTTTGTTTCACCGAGCGGGAACTGGCCCTGGTAGCGAGTTGGCGAAGAAGGATTTTTGGCGATTTTCTGATCTACAAACACTTAAAAAAATACACTGTTTTCATCGGCCAAGGCGGCCTCTACGGCGTAGTCGGACTCGCCAGCCCCATCGCGGATATATTTCCCTCGTTTGCTTTGCCTCGATATGCAAAAACGGCCCTGCTTCCCTTTGAAGGTAAAATCACCTATGACAGCTTGTTGTTCACCTACAATATTACCTTTGGCAGCGGCGCCAAAAGAGGATTTAACGAGGAATACCGGGAACTTAAAAATAAAACCGGGGTTATCATGACCTTATAAAGAGCTAGTTTACTGAATAGTTACAGTTTTATTAATTAAATAAAAGATTTATTTTTTGCTTTCTTCCTTTACATCATTAGGAATAATCTCGAAATCGCAGCACCTCTTTTTAACTTTTTTCTCTTTGCCTATCTCGATTATTTCCATGTCACAACATCCCGATTTTGGTTTCTTTAAAAAGTCAAACAAACCTTTCTTTTTTTCTTTACTCATTTTTAAAACCCCCTACGGCATTATATGCCTTATTATGATTTGGATTTCGCAATATATTTTTTAGATGGATCAGCTATATAGTTTCTATATGCCAAATATAGAGCCCACTTGTATTCCCTTTCCGCACTTTCAGGGATAAAGTTTGTTCTCCCGACTATTTCCAATAGTTTCTCAGCAGCTTGATCGCCCTTTAAGCCAAGTTTCATTACCTCAAGAAAAGCCTGCTCTACTCCAGCCAATCCTATCATGTCTCTGCCAACGTCTATCTTATATATTTTTGATGCTTTAGGATCATTACTACTCATATCTGATTAACCCCCCTTCTTTTTAAAATATCAAATTAGAGAAATATCCAGCCAGTATTTATCTGTTAAGTTAGGTTCTTTGACGTCTAAAAAAGTCTGTTCAACTCCTAACAATCCGATCGTTTTGCCTTTAACTTTCAGCTTATATATTTTTGGCGCATTAAAATCACAACAACTGCCCACGTATTGATCTTCTCATTTCTTAATTCTTATTTTATATATAGTATAAGCTGATCATGTTCGTAAATAAATATGGCAGAATTATATCGTTTCTAAATAATTGGTTGAAGTATTTGGAACACATAACCAGCTATGATGGCAACAGCGAGTACCGTTACTATAAAAGCAGCCACCAGTTTTGGTTTAAAGATTGAAGCCAACAAAATTATTTCAGGAATACCAGCCCCCGCTCCACCAATTATCAGCGCCATTAATGCTCCTATACTCATTCCTTTTGATAGTAACACTGTACCTATAGGGATCATGGTTTCTACCCGGATATACATTGGTACTCCAATAACAGCTACGACAGGTATTGCCCAGTGGTTACCCGGTCCGGCAACCTTTATGATAAATTGCTCCGGCACAAACCCATAAATAAAAGAACCTATTCCAGCGCCTATAATTAGATAAGGAACAACTTGTAGAAATAAACCCCATGTCTGCAAGCCGGCACGCTTTACCTTTTCTTTGTTTGTTAAAGGTCCTTTCTGTTTTTCCGTTTCCGCACAGCAACCGAATTGCACACGGACATTCTTATATGTGCTGGCCATGCCCATTCGCTCCCATATTGCTCCGATAAACACAGCGGCAATAAAAGTAATTGCAGCATAAAGCAAAGTTAACTTCAATCCTAACATAGCAAAAAATAAGGTAAAAATAACGGGGTTTAGAAGAGGTGAAGAAATAAGAAAGGACATTGCAGCGCCAAAAGGCGCTCCGCCGTTTAGCAAACCAACTAATATAGGAATAGTTGAACAGGAACAAAAAGGTGTAAGAGCTCCTAAAATAGCGCCCAGGATATTGCCCAACCATTTTTTTGGCCTTGTAAGATAACGCCGTATTGTTTCCTCGGTAACAAATTCCTGGAGCAAAGCCACGAGGAAGGAAATACCAATAAATAACGCCAACAATTCAGCGCTGATTTGGATAAAATACTTTCCGGCAGTAATTAAATTATTCAGTTCAAATATTGTAGACACCGCCAATTTTGTAATTTATATAGCGTGATTACTGTTTTATAGCTTCAAGAATATAATTGGCTACTTCTTTCCAGGCTTGGGCAGCAACATGATAAGCTTGTTCCCCTGAGGATGTTAGGGTATAAACCTTTCGCTCACGCCCGGAAACCACTTGTGTATTGAACTCTACTAATCCGGAATCAGTGAATTCCTTTAACACAGGGTACAGGCTTCCTTCAGTGGGAGCGCAGCACCCATTAGTAAGGCCGGCTACCTGTTTGGTAATTTCATAACCATGCAGTGGCTGCCGGTGAAGCACTTGTAAGATAAAGAAACGGGAAAGGCTCATTTTTATTAGACAAGCCCAATATTCTTGTGATTCGTATTTTATTTTAAATACCTCCTCTATGCATAGAAGAATAATGCATATACCCTATTTGCATTATAGAATTATGTATCTATTTTTGTCAAGACAAAATAATTTTATAATTAAAGTCTTATGGTAGAACCAGATCTTGTTGTTGCTTTCAATCCTGTCCCTGGTCCATTAAAGTTCGTTCAAGTCTTCAATGTTGTTACTAAGCTAAAAAGTCCAACAAATGTGTTACCTTTACATATGACAACGCAAACAGACTTACAAGAAAGACTTTCGACGATGGAACATATTATAGATATACATATGATGAAACAGACAAACTTATTTGGATGACTGACCAGGCAGGGAACAGTTATACTCTGACTTATGACCGTGCAGGAAGGCCAACAGGTCTCATAGATAATGTAAATGATACGTTATAATGCTCCCCAGAAACGAGACACAGAAATAGAAAAATAAAATACAATGGGAGCATGAAAAAATGCAATCATTATTTAGCAGAGTACAAAACAAAAGTAGTCCTGATTGCTAAATATTTACCCGTGCAGAGTATATTTTATTTTCTTTAAGGCAGAAATGCCTTTTTGGAGAGGATTTTCCTCCAGGACTAGGAGATTTGACGGATGGCCTTTTTGAATCCCAGGGCTAGTTCCGGTAATAAATGACCCGTTTGTTGTAGCCGCCTTGATGATTTGTCCGGTTGACAGCCCCGCTTCACTATACAGCTCAAGTTCCCTGTAATAAAGTTCCCCGTGTTTTATCGACGGTGACCCGGAATCAGTGCCCACTCCGACAGTTATTCCCAGGTCAAAAGCCTGTTTGATCATCTCCTGGTGCCGGCGGTATATCCTTTCGGCTATACTTTTGTATTCCGGATTAACACCGGAGACAGTTGTCCGGATATAAACAGGCATAAGTGTCGGTGTCCAGCACCTTTGGAGTTCAGCCATTCTTAACAAGGATTCACGGCTGAGATGATAACCGTGCTCTATGAAGTCGATTCCCGATCTTAAGGACATATCAACCGCCAAGTCCGAGTCTGCATGGGCCATAACCTTAAGGCCCAGGGAGTGCGCTTTGTTAACAATGATTTGCAAATCCTCGAAAGGGAAATGTATGGGCCCTATCCTGCCGTATTCTTTTATGCTTACCAGGCCTGAAGTAACAACCTTAATCTGATCGACTCCTGCACGGGCGAGCCTTGCGACATTATCTTCATCGCCAGCCTCGCCCAGGAGGGATCCGTAGCTGTTTCGCCTGCGCAGGGCATTTCCCGTGGCAGTTATTAATGGACCGGGTATTTCTTTCTCCTGTGTTATTTTTCTTAACAGCAGGTTAATTCCCGCCTGGTCACCGCCGTCCCGGACAGTCATGACGCCATTTGAAATAAGGCTTTCAAACCTCGAAGCCGCCAAAGACTGAACGCTTTCAGGATCGTTCCACCCGGCCTTTGCCTTTTCATCGTCTATACCGTCAAACGCAAGGTGGACGTGACAGTCAACCAAACCAGGCATTACAGTAAAAGCCGAACAGTCGAGGAAAGAAGAATCTTCGGGGGCTTCTTCTTTAGTGATTTCGCTTATCGCGCGCAAAAGATTTCTACGTTCCTTGTTTTCGCCGGAAAAGGAAGAAGTTTGTTCAGAAGTGACTGGGCCATATAAATCTTTAATAGTCCTGTTCCGAATATGTATAAGAATGTTACTGCCTTCTAATTTTCCGTCTTTGCCGATTAACGCGCCTGACAGAAGGTAATAATTTCCCTTTGGCAAAATGATATGTTCCATATTTTATCCCCCTTTAAAAAATACTAAATAAAACCTGTTTTGTCCAATCAGTTTTTTTATAAGGTTTGTCACAAGTAAAGTAAATCTGTTGGTAAATATTTTTTATAACAGGGAGGAAGATAGATAACTAACAACGTATTATTACTATAAGAAAAGTATAGCCTCCGGTTTTTTATATTCCGGGGGTGTTTTTAACCGTTAGAGAGGGTAGAACTTTGGAAATAAGGCTGCGTACGGAGGATCTGGAAGAAAAGTATCTTTCGCCTTATGCTTCACGAAGCCGTTTAAGCAAAGGGAGGCTTTATAATGAGCGGCCCTGCAGTGTACGGACCGATTTTCAGCGGGATCGTGATCGTATTATCCATTCAAAAAGTTTTCGAAGATTGAAGGGGAAAACACAAGTCTTTATTATTCCTGAAGGAGATCATTACCGTACAAGGCTGACTCATACTTTGGAAGTATCGCAGATTGCGCGTACGGTAGCCAAAGCATTACTGCTCAATGAGGACCTGACCGAAGCAATTTCTCTCGGGCATGATCTGGGACATACGCCTTTTGGCCATATTGGCGAGGAGGCGCTTAACGGAGTTTTCCGGGAAGGTTTTAAACATAATGAACAAAGTCTGAGGGTGGTTGACAGTCTGGAAGGCGGAACTGGCCTTAACCTTACCTGGGAGGTCAGGGACGGGATTTTAAATCATACGGGAAGCATAGCGCCTGTTACCCTGGAGGGTCAGGTCGTCAGGATTTGTGACCGCATAGCTTACATAAATCACGATATTGACGATGCAATCAGGGGAGGTATTCTTTCAGTTTCTGATTTGCCTGTGAATTGTCTACGAAGATTGGGATATACACACCGCGAGCGTATAAATTGCCTTGTGGCCGATCTAATTGGATCAAGCTGGGAAAAACCTGCAATTGCTTTAAGCAGTGAGATCCAACAGAGCATGGATGAGCTCAGAGCTTTCCTTTTTGACAGGGTATATATTGGATCGGAGGCAAAAAAAGAAGAAAAAAAGGCGATTCATGTGGTCCAATACATTTTTAAGTATTTAACAGATAATCCCCACTATCTGCCTGATGAACACAGACAAAAGGCACAAGAACTTGGTGCAGACAGAGTTGTTTGTGATTACATAGCAGGGATGACTGACAGGTATGCGGTTTTACAATTTACAAGGTTATTTATTCCCAGCCCTTTCCCTGTTTAATTCTAAAAGCGTATTAGACAAAAAATTGTAGAATAGGGAAGGAAATATCATAAAAATAGCGAATAGTTAAGTAAGATAACTAAATGCTGTTGGAGCCGGCATCTTGGGAATTTTGTGAAAAACGTCTCCAAAGGTGATTGTGTAATGGAGAACTATCTAAAAGATGACACGGTTGAAACCATCCGCCAACATGTTGAAATTACTGAATTAATCGGTGAATATATACGTCTTGAGAAAAAAGGCAAGGATTATGTCGGTCTCTGCCCTTTTCATCAGGAGAAAACGCCGTCCTTTACGGTCAGCAGCGGAAAACAAATTTTTCATTGTTTCGGCTGCGGTGTGGGAGGTGATATTTTTAAGTTTATCATGCTTTCTGAAGGGCTAACCTTTCCGGAAGCTGTAAGGCGGCTGGCTGAAAAAGCAGGAGTATCTCTGCCCGTTACCGAATGGGGCAGGATAGAAAAAAAAAGAAGTCAGGAACGTTTCTTCGAAATAAATAAACTGGCCAAGGACTTCTATAGGAATATCCTGATCAACAGGCAGGAAGGCAGACAGGCCAGGGAATATTTTAAAAACAGAGGACTGGAAGAAAAGGCTCAAGAGCTTTTTCAACTGGGTTATGCGCCGGAGAATTGGACTGATCTGGTGGATAATCTGCAAAACAAAGGGTGCCTTCCCGGGGAACTGATCGAACTGGGTCTGGCTGTCCAGGGGGACAGAGGCCTGCATAACCGGTTTTACGGACGGGTAATATTTCCTATTTTTAATATACAGGGACAGGTGACAGGCTTTGGCGGAAGGACGATGGGTCAAAGTCTGCCGAAATATTTAAACTCATCTCAGACTCCGGTTTTCAGCAAGGGGCAAGTCCTATATGGGTTAAATCTTGCCAGGCAGGCTTTGCAAAACGGACCTGCTATTGTCATGGAAGGTTATATGGATGTAATAACAGCCCACCAATATGGTTTTTCCGGGGCGGTTGCTTCTTTGGGAACAAGCCTGACGGATGGGCAATGCAGAATGCTTCTCCGTTACACCAAAGAAGTTGTTATTGCTTATGACGCAGATACTGCAGGTGTAAATGCAACCCTGCGTGGTTTGGATCTTCTTCAGGAGTTGGGCGGTCGTGTCCGGGTAATAAGTATCCCGCAGGGGAAAGATCCTGATGATTATATCAGGATGAACGGCAGGCAGGGTTGGGAGGAACTCCTTAATAAGAGTGAAACGTTACTGGAATATAAACTTCGTCAGGCAAGCCTTGCTGATCAAGACACAAGGCAGATTCTCGATAAGGTTATTCACAATATAGCAGTAATGGATAGTGCGGCAGATCAGGAAGAGGGTGTCAGAACGGTAGCTTCCTATCTCAACTTAAGCTGGGAAGCAGTTATAAGCGAGCTTGGGAGATATCAGACAAACCAGCGAAAAAAATGGCCAATTCCGGATAAAATTGCTAAAAAAACGCATAATATACTACAAGGACAATTAAATGTCCGGGAAAATGCCGAGCAGCAAATATTGAGCATAATTTTACATGAGCCTGAATACTTACCTGTTGTAAAAGAGGAGTTAGGGGAGCAGTTCTTGAAAGATCCGACATTAAATAAGATTTATTTCTTGATTAATCAAAACCGGGAGTTAAATCCGGCAGATTTAATGAGCAGACTTAACGATCAGGAATGTACTGTATTAAGCAGGCTGTTGATAGATACGCCCGTAAAGACACAGGGCAGGGACGTTTTGAGGGATCTGATAACAGCGTTAAAAGCTAACGAAAGAAAGTTAAAAAGGGTTCAACTTTTGCAGGAACTTACAAGGGCGGAAAAAGCTCAGGACAGTCAGCGAACGGCAGCTATATTAAAAGAGCTTCAGGAACTCATAGAGGTTGACAGGGAAATTTCGGCCCGCTCAAGAGAGGGGGAAAGAGCAGTATGAGGAACGAAATTAAAATAGACAGCATCAAGGAACTAATTGAGGAAGGCAGAAAGAGAGGGGTACTTACCTACACCGAGATTATGGATGGTTTGCAGGGAGCCGATCTTACACCCGAGCAGATAGATGATGTGTATGAAAAGCTGGCCGGCATGGGTATTGAAGTAATACCTGAAACGCCGGAACTTGAACCCGTAAGCAATCCTGCTTCTTTAGATAATTCGCCTGAAGAAGTCGAGGTTGATTTGAGTGTTCCGGAGGGTGTAAGCATAGATGATCCTGTACGTATGTACCTCAAAGAGATTGGAAGAGTTCCCTTACTGGCCCCGGAGGAAGAAGTCGAACTGGCAAAGCGTATGGAGAATGGTGATGAGGAATCTAAAAGACGTCTTGCAGAGGCGAACCTGCGTCTGGTCGTGAGCATCGCCAAACGTTATGTGGGGCGGGGAATGCTCTTCCTTGATCTGATCCAGGAAGGAAATATGGGTTTAATAAAAGCAGTTGAAAAATTCGACTACAGGAAAGGTTATAAATTCAGCACCTACGCAACCTGGTGGATTCGTCAGGCTATTACCAGAGCCATAGCCGATCAAGCAAGGACTATACGGATCCCGGTACATATGGTTGAAACTATAAATAAGCTGGTCAGGGTATCCCGGCAGCTTTTGCAGGAGCTGGGCAGAGAACCAACGCCGGAAGAGATCGCCCTGGAAATGAATATATCGGAGGAAAAAGTAAGGGATATTTTGAAGATAGCCCAGGAACCTGTTTCTTTGGAGACTCCGATAGGGGAAGAAGAAGATTCGCATCTTGGCGATTTTATAGAAGATCAGGAAGCGCGAGCGCCTGCTGAGGAAGCGTCCTTTACAATGTTAAGGGAACAACTGGATGAGGTTTTAACGACTTTAACCGACAGGGAACAAAAGGTGTTGCGCTTGCGGTTTGGGCTGGATGACGGCCGGGCGCGCACGCTTGAAGAAGTCGGGCAAAGATTTGGCGTAACCAGAGAAAGAATTCGCCAGATAGAAGCCAAGACCCTGCGGAAACTTCGCCATCCCAGCCGGAGCAAGAAGTTAAAGGATTATCTTGATTAATTTTTTTAAAGGCGCAGTATTGTTATAAATGTGCACTTTCAGCTGGAAGGATAATTTCCTGGAGCAGGCCTAACATATGCGCCGACGAAAGTGGGAATTATCTTTGCAGCCAGTAAGCGCGGCGGTTCTTGCCGGTGGAAAAAGCATACGGATGGGCAACAATAAGGCCTTGATTAATATAGGCATAAACAGCCTTGTGGAAATTACAATAAATAAGATCAGGCCTTTTTTTCAGGAAATAATCCTTATAACTAACGAGGCAGAATCATACGCTCACCTTAAAATTTCCATGGTTCCCGATATCTATAAGAATTGCGGGCCTCTCGGAGGAATTCATGCGGCGCTGAAAGCGGCATCCTGCGAGTTTGTTTTTGTAGTTGCCTGTGATATGCCTTTTATCGAACCAAAACTTGTAGAGCATATTCTTAAAAGCGGTGATCAGAGTTCAGACATAGTTATACCTAGAATAAATAACTATTCAGAACCGCTGCACGCTCTTTACAGGAAGAGTTGTCTGCCTGTCATCGAATCCAGCCTGAACAAAGGCGAATTGAAGGCTGCTTCCATTTGGCCGTACCTGAGAGTAAAGTTTATTGATCGTGAGGAAATAAATCGGTTTGCCGATTCCAAGGTTTTCTTTAACATAAATACACCCATGGATTTAAATAAGGCTAAAAAAATATTGGGAGTATAGATTGATTTGTCTATATTCAAGTTGTTATATCCCAAGCTTTATGTCTCTTCGTTGTTTGATATTAACGTAAATGATCTTTATAAGGCAGGAATCCGGGGTATCCTTTTTGACCTTGACAATACAATCATACCGCGAAATACGGATGTATTTTCAGCAGAAGTATGCAGTTGGCTTAAAGAAATACGCAACCGCAATTTCAAGGCATGTATCATTTCTAACAACAATGCCAAACGTGTTTCTAAACTTGCCGGAGAATTGGATTTACCCGCAATCTGTTACGCGATAAAGCCGCGCCGCAAACCTTTCCGACAGGCGCTTGGTCTGCTGGGAACTTATCCCGAACAAACAGCAGTGGTAGGAGATCAGATCTTCACAGATATTCTTGGCGGCAACAGGCTGGGTATGTTTACTATACTTGTGACGCCTATGAATGGAAAAGAGTTTTGGGCTACACGTCTGATCAGCCGGCAGTTGGAGAAACTTGTCCTGAATTTATTTAAGAAACAGCCTATATACTCTGAATACCAGCATAAATAGAGTTTCCAGAAATGGGGTTTTTATTCTATTGTTAATAAGCGGCGCAACGCATGTTTGTGGAATTTTTGGCTATCCTGTCGAACACTCATTTTCACCGGTCATGCATAATGCGGCCTTTTCTTTTTTAGGGCTTGATTTTGTTTATGTTCCATATTGTGTTGCGCCTGAAGAACTGGAGAACGCAGCCAAGGCGGTTATATCGCTGGGAATAGCCGGCGTAAACATTACAATACCCCACAAAGAAAAAGTATGCCGCTACATTGATCAGCTAACACCCGGGGCTAAAATAGCAGGCGCCGTAAACACCATTGTCAATAAAAAAGGAAAACTGTATGGCCATAACACCGATGGAGCCGGCCTTTTGCGTTCCTTAAAAGAAGAAGCAGATTTTTTACCTGCGGGGAAAACTGTGCTAATCTTAGGCGCCGGAGGCGCTGCCCGGTCCATCGCTGTTGAACTTGCCATGTCGGGGGCATTGTTAATAACCATAGCCAACCGGAAGCCAGAAAGAGCCGTTGAGCTTGCGCATCTATTAACCGGGCAGACTCCGGTAAAGAAGGCTGATACTGTGCACTGGACCACGCCGGAATTCAAAGAATCTGTTAAAAGGGCTGATTTGATTATCCAGGCGACGCCTTTAGGCATGTATCCCAACGCAGAAACCTGCCTGGATTTTCCTTTTGAATACCTTCAGCCGGGTCAGGTTATCTGTGATTTAGTTTATAATCCTCCTATTACAAAATTTTTAAAGAACGCAAGCTTAACTGAAGGAGTTAAAGTAACTAATGGAATAGGAATGCTTCTCTACCAGGGAGTGCTTGCTTTCGAACATTGGACAGGTGTGCAGGCCCCTGTAGAAATAATGCTCAAGTCACTGCAGGAGTTCCTTGCCGCGCAAGTTTACTAGTTAAACATAACGGCTTAGATCTAGTTATCCTTATTTAGAATAATGAGAGGAGTTGTATTTGTGCTTCGTTATTTAACCTCCGGTGAATCCCATGGCCCTGAGCTTACAGCAATAATTGAAGGCTTACCTGCGGGGCTTCCTTTGAGCAAGGACTATATTAATAAAAGACTTGCCAGGCGTCAGGGGGGTTATGGGCGCGGAGGCCGGATGGCAATTGAAAATGATCAGGTTGTTTTTTTGAGCGGGGTACGTGGAGGTATTACAATCGGGAGCCCTATTGCCTTGCAGATAAAGAACCGTGACTGGATAAACTGGAAAGAAATTATGGCGTCCGACGAAAGTGCAAGCCTGGGTCAAAGAGGGGTTACACGCCCCCGGCCTGGGCATGCTGATCTTGCCGGCGCATTAAAGTATGACCAGCAGGATATAAGGAATGTTCTGGAACGTGCAAGCGCCAGGGAGACCGCTGCCAGAGTTGCGGTGGGAAGTGCAGCGGAGAGACTGCTCGAAATGCTGGGTATTATCGTAATTGGTTATGTTGTGCAAATCGGCAGTATAACCGTCAGTGAAACGTCAGGTTATTCGAAGACCAGCCAAATGGAGCGGACCGATCTCCAAATGTTTAAAGAAGCACTGTCTGGTTCGCAGCTTTACTGTCCCGATTCAAAAGCGGAAGAGGCCATGAAACAGGAGATTGATCATGCCAAAGCTACAGGTGATTCCCTTGGCGGTGTTTTTGAAGTGTGCGTATTTGGCTTGCCACCTGGTTTGGGCAGTTACGTCCAGTGGGACAGGAGGTTGGACGGAAACCTGGCCAGGTCGCTGATGAGTATACCTTCAATAAAGGGAGTAGAAATCGGACTCGGTTTCACTGCTTCACGCTTGCCCGGTTCTTTAGCGCACGATGAAATCTATCACGAAAAGGGAAAGGGATTTTATCGTCTTACAAACCGTGCAGGTGGATTGGAAGGTGGCGTGACCAACGGGGAACCTTTAATTATAAGAGCAGCCGTAAAACCAATCCCAACCTTGTATAAACCTTTGCACAGCGTTGACTTGCTGACCCACGAACCCCAACTGGCTTCTGTGGAAAGGGCTGACACCTGTTCTGTGCCTGCAGCCAGCGTAATCGGGGAAGCCGCAGTAGCATGGGAATTGTCAGCTGCCTTCTTGGACAAGTTTGGCGGTGACACAATTGACGAGCTAAGAAAAAATTACGATGCATATCTGCTGCGGTTAAAAGAAAAAAGTATTTAAAACGGGCGGATTTTAATATGGAAAATATCATTTTAATCGGATTTATGGGAACTGGCAAAACCATTATTGGTAGAAAACTCGCCGACCGCCTCAAGTGGGATTTTATTGATACCGACAGTGAGATAGAGCGCGTTACGGGCAAAACAATACCGCAAATTTTTAAACAATTGGGTGAGGCGAGATTTCGTTCAGAAGAAAAAGTGGTTGTCAAAAGACTTAGCAAAAAAAAGCATTTGGTAGTGGCAACTGGTGGAGGGACAGTACTTGACAGCGAAAATGTATCCTGTCTGAAGGAAATTGGGATCCTCGTCTGTCTGACCGCTGATCCGGAGACAATCCTGACACGGGTTAAAGCAAGCCGGAACCGGCCGCTTCTCGGTGGTACAGAAGATTTAAAACAAAAGATTGAGGATCTTTTATCAGTACGCTCACAGGCATATGGTGCAGCAGACTTAAACATAGATACAAGTTTCGAAGATCCGGACCAGGTGGTTGAAAAAATAATTAAAAATCTCCAGGAGTGTCATAAGATGTCAGCGCCAATAGATATATATCTCGATCTTGCGGAACGGAGCTATCATATCTATATCGGCCAGGGATTAATAAACTCGGTGGGTTGCTATCTTAAAGAGCTTAATTTAGGAAAAAGTGTGCTCATGGTAAGTAACCCCAAGGTATTTGGCCTTTACGGCAATTTAGTTAAAGAAAAGCTTTCCAGTGCAGGGTATAGGGTGGTCCCGGCGCTGGCGCCGGATAGTGAAGAGGCAAAGAGCCTGGATGTTGCCGGGAAATTATATGATCTGGCATATCATAATCAACTTGACCGCCAAAGCGTGGTGGTCGCCCTGGGAGGGGGAGTTGTAGGTGACCTTGCTGGTTTTGTAGCTGCAACTTATATGAGGGGGATTGCTTTCGTACAGATGCCAACCACTCTCTTGGCCCAGGTAGACAGCAGCGTAGGGGGCAAGGTAGCGGTGAACCACCCGCGCGGAAAAAATATCATCGGATCTTTTTATCAGCCGAAACTTGTTCTATCAGATATAGATCTAATATCTACCCTTGATGACAGGGAACTGAGGACCGGGCTTGCCGAAGTAATTAAATGCGCTGTTATTGCTGATCGAGAGTTTTTTTCATGGCTCTTTGATCATATAGGCGACTTGCTTGACAGGCGGCCTGAGGCACTGGCAAGAGCAATCTCAACCTCCTGCAGAATAAAAGCAGAAGTTGTTCAGGAAGATGAAACGGAAAGAGGGCGCCGTGCTATTTTAAATTTTGGCCATACAGTAGGGCATGCCATAGAAGCATTGTCGGGTTATAATCTATACCGTCACGGAGAAGCGGTAGCGATAGGAATGGCGGCTGAAACCCGCCTGGCCAACAAACTTGGTATTTTAAAACAGGAAGAAGAAAATCGTATCATTGGTTTGATTAAAAAGACAGGCCTGCCTTCAGAATTACCCGGGCAGATTCCTGCTGATCAGTTTTTGATTTCTATTTTAAAGGATAAAAAAGTAATCGACAGGGAATATACATTTGCTTTGCCAGTAAGAATTGGGAGGTCTGAAATTGTAAAGGGCGTTCCGGAAGAAGTTTTGCGAAGTATATTAGGAAAATAAGCTTTTTTACCCTGCGCTTACCGCAAATGATCAAGGATATATTTACCGGACAGTTCAGGGAATGTACCGGATGTAGTCTCTGCTTTAAGAATTAACAAATAGATGTCCATGCTGCTGAAGCAGCGACATCAGCACCATAAGTATTTCATAAAACTGCCTGCTTCTTCACGCAGGGTTGCCGGACAAACTCTTTTATTACGCGTTTTATTGACAGAATTCCTTCCATCTGGTTATATTAAATCAGCATCATCTTGAAAATCATCTACAGGAGTTAAAACGAATGTTAAAAATTATGTTAAAGGACGGTCAGATCCGGGAGTATGAGGCGGGTACGAGACTTCTCGAAATAGCAAAGGATATTAGTCCTCGGCTGGGCAAGGAAGCCCTTGTCGGAGCAATAGATAAAGAACTGCATGATTTGGGTTACCAGCCTGAAGGCGGGAAAAACATTGATTTCTTTACCTTTGAGGACGATGAAGGCAAACGCGTCTTCCGTCACAGCAGCGCACATGTTATGGCGCAGGCGGTAAAACGTCTTTTTCCCGATACAAAGCTTGCCATTGGTCCTGCAATAGAGGAAGGTTATTATTATGATTTTGATACCCAAAGACCCTTTACAGTCGAAGACCTGGAAAAAATTCAGGATGAAATGGAAAAAATCATAAAAGAGGATTTCTCTTTTAAGAGGTTTGAGCTGAGCAGGGAAGAAGCGCTTAAATTGTTCAGTGAACTAAAAGAGCCGTATAAAGTTGAATTAATCAATGACCTTCCATTGGATGCGGTAATCTCATGCTATTCACAGGGAGAATTTACAGACCTGTGCGTCGGTCCCCATCTTCCTTCCACCGGCAGGTTAAAGGCTGTAAAGCTGCTAAGTATAGCAGGGGCTTACTGGCGTGGGGACGAAAGAAACAAAATGCTTCAGCGTATCTATGGAACATCGTTCCCTGAAAAAACCAAGCTTGATGAACACCTGTTTCGAATTGAAGAAGCTAAGAAAAGAGATCACCGGCGTTTAGGCATTGATTTAGATTTATTCAGTATTCAGGAAGAAGGGCCGGGATTCCCATTTTTTCACCCCAAAGGAATGGTTTTGCGAAACGAACTGGAGAAGTTTTGGCGTGAGGAGCATAAAAAGAGAGGATATCAAGAAATACGGACGCCGGTTATCTTGAACCGTTCTCTTTGGGAACAGTCCGGGCACTGGGACCATTACAGGGAAAACATGTATTTTACCAAAATAGATCAGGCTGATTATGCAGTAAAGCCAATGAATTGTCCGGGTGGTATTCTTATTTACAGGAGCCGTCTGCATAGTTATAGAGATCTGCCCATCAGGATGGCTGAACTGGGACTGGTCCACCGTCACGAGCTGTCGGGTGTTTTACATGGCTTGATGCGTGTACGGTGCTTTACTCAGGACGATGCCCATATATTTATGCTGCCCGGGCAAGTTAAAGACGAAATTATAGGCGTCATAAACTTCGTGGACGACTTTTATAAAATTTTCGATTTTCCCTACCACGTTGAGCTTTCCACCAAGCCTGAGAATTCCATAGGTTCGGATGAAATTTGGGATCTGGCGACAAAAGCGCTGAAGGAAGCGTTGGAAGAAAAGGGTATGAGTTACAAAGTAAACGAGGGCGACGGCGCTTTTTACGGCCCGAAAATTGACTTTCATCTTGAGGACTGTCTTGGCCGCACATGGCAATGCGGCACAATACAGTTAGACTTTGTTATGCCCGAAATGTTTAACCTGGCCTACATAGGTGAGGATGGTGTAAAACACCAGCCGGTCATGCTTCACAGGGTAATCTTCGGGAGTTTAGAGAGGTTTATTGGGATACTAACGGAGCATTTTGCCGGCGCTTTTCCGCTTTGGCTGGCGCCTGTGCAGGTAAGGGTACTTCCCATAACTCAGAGGCATCTTGCATACGCGGGTAAAGTAAAAGATATTCTGGACGAGGAAGGATTCCGCGTTGAGCTTGATGACCGTAATGAGAAAGTCAATTACAAAATACGCGAAGCTCAGTTACAAAAGATTCCTTATATGCTGGTGGTCGGGGATCGTGAGTCTGATAGCGGCCAGGTTTCCGTTCGTAACCGGCAGCTTGGTGATTTGGGAGCGATGGCGCTTGACGAGTTTGTTTTAAAAATACAGGAGGAGGTTAATATTAAGGCTTTATCACCACTTCCGAATGCATAAACGAACATGAGCATGTAGGCAGTTGATCTCCCTAAGGCAAATTAATTTTCAGAGTAGGAGTGAAAAGTTTGCGAACAGCCATTTATCCCGGCAGTTTTGATCCCGTAACATGCGGTCATTTGGATATTGTTGAACGGGCTGTAGCGCTGTTTGACAAAGTAATTGTGGCTGTGTCAAAAAACGCAAGTAAGAGTCCCTTTTTTTCTGTTACAGAACGCGTGGACATGTTAAGGGAAGTCCTGCAAAACTATCCAAACGTATTAGTAGATTCCTTTGAGGGCTTAACAGTCAGCTATGCGGTCACAAGGGGAGCGCAGGTAGTGATCAGGGGACTAAGAGCTATTTCGGATTTCGAAAACGAATTCATGATGGCCCTGACGAATAAGCAGCTGCAGCCTTCTGTTGAGACTGTTTTCTTGATGACAAGGGCAAGATATTCTTTCATAAGTTCGAACGGAGTAAAGGAAGTTGCCTATTTCGGGGGCTGTATTACCGGACTGGTACCCCCTTTAATAGAGGAAAGACTGGGTAAGAAAATATTAGCCTGCAGAGAAAGAGATAAGTCGGAAGGCTAAGTTGGACCTTGCGGAGATCCAGGCAAAATGCTTAACAATAACATTGAGGCAATTATCAAAACACTGTCCGGATGATTGTCAGCTATTAAGATTTTGTGTGACAGGTAATTCATCTTTTGCCGGAGGAAGCTAGTTTATTTTCCTGCCTTAATAATATTTTCCAATGAATAATCCGGTATTGCAGGTCTTGTGTTTCCCCTGAAACATTAAAATCCTCCTGGATACAACGGCCCCAAGGCAAGTATTGACATACAATATGGCTTATGTTAAATTAGTTAAGGCTATTGGCTGGCTATAACATATTTTGGAGGGTAAGCTTACTGATGCGTGTATTAGTTACATTGGCTTGTGGTGAGTGCAAACAAAGAAATTATACTACGACAAAGAATAAAAAAAATGATCCTGGCCGGATTGAAATGAAAAAGTATTGCAGGTTTTGCCACACCCATACTTTACATAAAGAAACGCGTTAAAACCGGTTGCTTAAATAAGAGAGAAGAGCTTAAAGGATGTGGCTATGTTGGGTAACGAGGCCAAAAAGGGAAATACTACAAAACAGGACCCGCCTAAAAACGGAATTTTTAAGAAGCCCGCGATCGGTTCAAAGAATTTGAGCAAAGGTTCAGGGACCAAGCCCGATCGAAAACAAAATGCGCCAAAAAAAGACAAAGTAAATTATGTAGAACAGCTGAAGTTCTATTTTAAAGGAGTTTATAGTGAACTTAAAAAAGTTCATTGGTTGGGCAGGCGTGAGGTAAGTATCTATACCGGGGTTGTTTTAGTGGCGGTTACGATAGTGGGGATATTAATCTGGGCATTCGATTCTTTCCTCTCCCGTTTATTACATTTGATTTTGGAATAATTAATTGGGAGGTGGGAGCCCTTTATTGGGTCCCTCTTTATGGATAAACAGTGGTATGTAATCCATACTTATTCCGGCTATGAAAACAAGGTCAAAGCTAACCTTGAAAAAAGAATCGAAACCATGAATATGGAAGATAAGATTTTCCGTATAATTGTTCCTATGGAAGACGAACTGGAATTCAGAGATGGTAAAAGAAAAATCAACAAGAGAAAGATTTTTCCGGGTTACGTCCTTGTTGAAATGGTAATGGGCGATGATTCATGGTATGTTGTCCGGAACACTCCGGGGGTTACAGGTTTTGTTGGCTCAGGTTCAAAACCCATCCCTTTAACTGAAGAGGAAGCTGTACAGGTTATGCGTCAAATGGGAGTGGAGGAGGTCAGGATACGGGTTGATCTCGCAATTGGGCAAAATATCAGGGTCAAATCGGGGCCTTTTGAGGACTTTATTGGAGTAGTTGAAGAAGTTCGCCCGGATAAGTATAAACTCAAAGTTAAGATATCAATGTTCGGACGGGAAACCCCCGTAGAATTAGATTTTGCTCAAGTGGAGAAAATAAGTTAGGAAGTTTTTTATAGATTTAAGGCTGGTAAGTATTCATGACGGGAGGTGTTTATAAGAATGGCACGTAAAAAGAAGGTAGTCGCAATAGTAAAACTCCAGGTTCCTGCCGGTAAGGCAACGCCAGCTCCTCCAGTAGGTCCGGCGTTAGGGCAACACGGGGTAAATATCATGGCTTTTGTAAAAGAATATAATGATAGGACGGCTGCTCAGGTTGGTCTGATTGTACCGGTAGAAATTACTGTTTTTGAAGATAGGAGCTTTACTTTTATCTGCAAAACACCACCTGCATCGGTATTATTAAAGAAAGCGGCAAATATCGAAAAGGCTTCCGGCGAACCAAACAAGAAAAAGGTTGCCCGTATACCGGCCGCGAAAGTTCGTGAAATCGCTCAGACAAAAATGCAGGATCTTAACGCCAATACTATAGAAGCAGCTGTACGTATGGTAGAAGGAACTGCCAGGAGTATGGGTATTGAAGTTGTTTAAGGAGTGAATCGGGTAAATGCCTAAAAGAAGTAAAAATTATCAGGAAGCCAGCAAGCAAATCAACAGTGATCTGCTTTATGATCCTAAAGAGGCTTTGGAATTGGTAAAGCAGCTGGCCAAGGCAAAATTTGACGAAACAGTCGAGGCAATTGTCAAGCTGGGTGTTGATCCCCGTCATGCTGATCAGCAGGTCAGGGGAGCAATGGTTTTGCCTCATGGAACCGGCAGGACAAGATCGGTTCTGGTGTTCGCGAGGGATGATAAGGCAAAAGAAGCGCTTGACGCAGGGGCTGATTTTGTTGGCGCTGAAGACATTGTCGAAAAAATTCAGCAGCAGGGTTGGCTTGATTTCGAAGTTGCTATAGCCACCCCTGATATGATGAGCATGGTTAGTAAATTGGGGCGCATACTTGGCCCGCGCGGACTTATGCCAAACCCGAAAACAGGAACTGTTACTCCTGATGTAACCAGAGCCGTCAATGAGGTAAAGGCCGGAAAGATAGAATATCGTGTTGATAAAGCAGGTATCATTCATGTTCCCATAGGAAGAGTATCATTTAACACTGAAAAGCTTGTCGAGAATCTGGATGCTTTACTGGATCAATTGGTGAAAGTTAAGCCTGCCGCAGCAAAGGGGCAATATATTAAAGGGATCTATGTATGTTCGACTATGGGACCTGGGGTTAAAGTAATCGCCCTGAAGCTTTCAGCTTAAAAAGTATATATCTTAAATGCGCTATAGACAGTTGGTGTCGTAAAGACCTAAGGGTGCAGCACCGCCAACCGAGGCCTCATAAAACTTTGTGTGTTTTCTATTGAAAACGGCAGGCCTCTGGTTGAAACAGAGGCTTTTTCATTCAGCTAACCATATTAGAGGAGGTGATTGAAACAAAATGTCTTCCAGGGATGAAAAACAGATGGTTGTAAATGAAATCAGGGAAAAATTGAAGGATTGTAAAATTGCTATAATGGCTGATTATCGCGGTCTTGATGTCGCGTCAATGAGCAGTTTGCGCCGAAGACTACGGGAAGTTGACGCTGAACTGAAGGTGGCTAAAAACACTCTTACCCGTCTGGCTGCAAAAGAAATAGACCTTAATGATTTGGGCTCTATTCTTGAAGGGCCGACTGCAATCGCATTTTGCAAGGGTGATCCGGTTAAGCCCGCAAAATTATTAATTGAAATAACTCGTGAATTTAAACAGTTGGTAATTAAAGGCGGGGTGTTGGAAGGGAAAGTTATTCAGGACAGACAAGTCCGCCAACTGGCCGAACTGCCTTCGCGAGAAGTTTTATTGGGCAGAGTTGTAGGTGGCATGCAGGCGCCGGTTTACGGATTGGTAAATGTCCTAAGCGGTCCGCTAAGAAATCTTGTCTATGTAATTGAGGAAATTCGCAGACAAAAGTCTGCCGGAGAAACAGGTTAATAATGCAATTAAAATGGTTAATAATTATAATGGGAGGTTCATTAAAATGTCAAAAGTCAACGAAATAGTTGAAGCTGTAAAAGGTTTAACAGTTCTGGAACTGGCAGAACTGGTTAAAATGTTCGAAGAAGAATTTGGCGTCAGCGCTGCTGCGCCAGTTGCTATGGCAGTTCCTGCTGCCGGGGCTGCATCTGCTCAGTCTGTTGTGGAAGAAGAGGAACAGACGGAATTCGATGTTATATTATCATCAGTGGGAGATAAGAAGATTAACGTTATTAAAGTTGTTCGCGAGATTACCGGTCTAGGTTTAAAAGAGGCGAAAGAGCTTGTGGATAACGTCCCCAAACCTGTAAAGGAAAAGATAGGCAAGGAAGAAGCGCAATCCATCAAGGAAAAACTTGAAGAGCAGGGAGCCGGTGTCGACGTAAAATAATTTATCAATAATACATATTGACAATCAAATTGTAAAGTGCTAGTATAATTAGATAGCTTCTTTTTATACTTTCTTATATTTGGTAAATTATTTTGGGGGATAATGTTGTAGAAACTATTCCGTTTTAGAAAAAAGCGAGGATCGGAAATATGCCGGACCTTGCTTTTTACTTGTTTCTTTTTTGTAAATCTCCAAGGGGGTTGGTAGCGTAGAATGAGTCTTATAAATTTGGGTTCCAGGGAGCGATGGAGCTTTTTTAAACTTAAAGAGGTCTTGGATCTGCCCGATCTTATTGAGATTCAAAAAGGTTCGTATAAGTGGTTTTTAAGTGAAGGACTGAGAGAAGTATTTCGTGATGTTTCTCCTGTTCAAGACTTTACAGGAAACCTTGTTCTGGAATTTTTAGATTATTCGTTGGGGGAACCTAAATATTCAGAAGAAGAATGTAAAGAGAGGGATGTTACCTATTTCTCACCATTACGGGTTAAAGTGAGGTTGATCAATAAAGAGACCGGTGAGGTAAAGGAACAGGAAGTTTTTATGGGGGACCTTCCCCTGATGACTGAAAAAGGAACTTTTATTATTAATGGGGCTGAACGCGTTATTGTCAGCCAATTAGTGCGGTCCCCCGGTGTCTATTTCGGTGAACAGATTGATACATCGGGTAAAAAAATATATACTGCAACGATTATTCCCAATCGTGGGGCCTGGCTGGAGTTTGAAACAGATGCAAATGATCAGATTTTCGTACGCATTGACCGTACACGTAAAATACCGGCAACAGTTTTAGTCAGGGCACTGGGTTACGGTCCCAACATGAAAATAATGGAACTGCTAGATGAGAACGTGCATATTCAGGATACCCTGGCACGGGATAATACTGATTCGGAAGAAGAGGCCCTGGTTGAAATTTACAAACGGTTGAGACCCGGGGAGCCTCCCGCTGTCGAAAGCGCCCGCACATTACTGTCTTCCCTGTTTTTTGATCCTAAACGTTATGATCTGGCCAATGTCGGCAGATATAAAATAGAAAAAAAGCTAAAGCATGGCGTTTTATACCGTGATGGCGAACCTGATGGTGATCTTAAAACACGTCAAAAGGATCAAAACCGTGAATTCATCCGTGAATTAACGCACAAGGATATTATACAAACAATGCGGTATTTGCTTAAGCTGATGGATGGGGAAGGGAATGTTGACGACATTGATCACCTGGGTAACCGCAGAGTCCGTTCTGTGGGCGAGTTGCTTCAAAACCAATTCCGCATAGGATTGGCCAGGATGGAACGGGTAATCAGGGAACGGATGACAATTCAGGATATAGACGTGATTACACCGCAGGTTTTGATAAATATCCGACCGGTAGTTGCTGCAATCAAGGAGTTTTTTGGCTCAAGCCAGTTGTCTCAGTTTATGGATCAGACAAATCCTCTTGCCGAACTAACCCATAAGCGCCGTCTTTCCGCACTGGGACCAGGCGGACTTAGCCGTGAAAGGGCTGGTTTTGAGGTCCGTGATGTTCACCATTCTCACTATGGAAGAATCTGCCCTATTGAAACCCCTGAAGGTCCTAATATCGGACTTATAGGATCTTTAAGCTGTTATGCAAGAGTCAATCCGTTTGGTTTTATCGAGACCCCTTACCGTAAAGTAGAAAAACAAAATAAGCGGGTCACCGAAGAAATCAGCTATCTAACAGCCGACGAAGAAGAGGAAAACGTAATTGCTCAGGCTAATGTTCCCCTTGATGAAAACGGCTATTTCAAAGGACAGGTGAGCGCGCGATCTTATCATGGAGAAATAATGGTTGTTCCCGATTCCAAGGTTGATTATATGGACGTTTCACCCAAGCAGGTGTTCAGTGTGGCTTCAGCTTTAATACCTTTCCTGGAGCACAATGACGCCAACCGTGCGCTGATGGGCGCAAATATGCAGCGTCAGGCTGTTCCACTGATTAAAGTTGATGCTCCGCTGGTTGGTACAGGGGTAGAATATAAAGTCGCCTGCGATTCCGGTGTCGTGGTGCTTTCAAAAAGTGACGGCATTGTGGAAAGGGTCACGGCCAATGAAGTTCTAATCCGGACTGATGAAGGCACAATCAATACACATAAGCTTTTAAAATTTAACCGTTCTAATCAGGGGACCTGTATAAACCAGAAAGCTATAGTAAAAAAAGGCCAGCGTATTAAAACCGGGCAGGTAATTGCAGACGGTCCCTCAACCGATTACGGGGAGTTGGCGCTTGGGCGCAATGTACTGGTTGCTTTTATGCCCTGGGAAGGCTTTAATTATGAGGACGCAATACTGGTAAGTGAAAAACTGGTCAAAGAAGATTATTTTACTTCGATCCATATTGAGGAATATGAGTGTGAAGCCAGAGATACCAAACTTGGTCCTGAGGAGATAACAAGAGATATTCCAAATGTAGGTGAGGATATACTTAAGGATTTAGATGATCGCGGGATAATTCGTATAGGCGCTGAAGTCCGTCCCGGTGATATTCTTGTAGGCAAAGTAACTCCAAAGGGAGAAACTGAGCTTACTGCGGAAGAACGTTTGTTAAGGGCTATTTTTGGTGAGAAAGCGCGTGAGGTGCGGGATACTTCATTGCGCGTGCCGCATGGGGAAGGCGGCAAGGTAGTCGATGTCAAGGTGTTTTCGAGGAATAACGGGGATGAACTTCTTCCCGGAGTTAACAGGCTGGTCAGGGTTTACGTTGTTCAGAAAAGAAAAATTTCTGAAGGAGATAAGATGGCCGGACGTCATGGTAATAAGGGTGTAATTGCACGCATACTGGCCGAAGAGGATATGCCGTGCCTTTCTGACGGCACACCGGTCGAAATTGTCTTAAACCCTCTGGGGGTGCCTTCAAGAATGAACCTTGGGCAGGTTTTGGAGGCTCATCTTGGATGGGCTGCAAAACAAATGGGTTACTATGTTTCAAGCCCTGTTTTTAACGGGGCCGGTGAAAAGGAGATTCTTGAGTTCCTCAATAAGGCCGGTCTTCCTGAGGACGGGAAAATTGTTCTTCGGGACGGACGAACCGGAGAACCGTTTGATAACCCGATTACCGTCGGATACGTTTATATGTTAAAGCTTGCCCATCTGGTTGATGATAAAATCCACGCCCGTTCGACCGGACCTTATTCACTGGTTACACAACAGCCTCTCGGAGGAAAAGCGCAATTCGGCGGGCAGCGTTTCGGCGAAATGGAGGTCTGGGCGCTTGAAGCATATGGCGCCGCCTATACTCTTCAAGAGATTTTAACCGTCAAATCGGATGATGTTCTGGGACGGGTTAAGACTTATGAAGCGATTGTAAAGGGAGAAAACGTGCCTGAACCAGGTGTTCCCGAGTCGTTCAAGGTGCTGGTGAAGGAATTGCAGAGTCTTTGCCTGGATGTTAAAGTTCTTTCTGAAGATGATGAGGAAATCGAAATCATGGAAACTGAAGAGGAAAACACAGAGGCGGCAAAGGATCTGTGGCTTGATATGCACGTTGAAGAAACCACGTACGGCAAAGGAAGCATTGTTAACGAAAATATTGCAGATGCAGATGCAGATACAGATGCAGATACAGATGCAGATACAGATACAGATACAGATACAGACGAAGAAGATGATTACATTGATGAATCCTTTGATGATAACCTTGTTCTTGATGAAGAAGAGGAGGATGAAGCTGAAACCGAAACCGAAACAGAGGAATAACTTCTTTGCGGGCTGAAGAGGTCTTTGAGCTAATGCAGCATCTTCAGGTTTTAATCCCGGAAACGCATTTAAAATACTGAAAGGAGCAGACTCCTTGTTGGACTTAAACGACTTCGATCGCATTAGAATTGGTTTAGCGTCACCCGAACAAATCCGCCAGTGGTCGAGCGGGGAAGTAAAAAAACCGGAAACAATAAACTACCGGACTCTCAAACCGGAGAGAGATGGATTATTCTGTGAAAGAATTTTCGGTCCCACCCGGGACTGGGAGTGCCATTGCGGTAAATATAAACGCGTCCGTTATAAGGGCGTCGTTTGTGACAGGTGCGGCGTTGAAGTCACCCGTTCAAAAGTTCGCCGTGAGCGGCTGGGTCATATCGAACTGGCTGCGCCTGTGTCCCACATTTGGTATTTTAAAGGTATTCCGAGCCGGATGGGTTTATTACTGGATATTTCACCACGGGCGCTTGAGAAAGTGTTGTACTTTGCTTCATATATTGTCATTCATTCCGGAGGAACCCCGTTGCTGAAAAAACAACTGCTCACCGAAACTGAATTCCGGGAGAACCGTGAGAGATACGGAAATACTTTCCGGGCTTATATGGGAGCGGAGGCTGTCAAGCTATTACTGGAAGAAATTGATCTGGAGGAGTTAGATGACGAATTAAGAAAGGAACTCAGGGAAGTTTCCGGGCAGCGAAAGATCAGGGCCATTCGCCGGCTGGAAGTTGTCGAAGCATTTCGCAAATCGGAAAACCGGCCGGAATGGATGATCCTCGACGTGGTTCCAGTTATTCCGCCTGAACTCCGTCCCATGGTCCAGCTTGACGGCGGGCGTTTTGCCACTTCGGACTTAAATGATCTGTACAGACGGGTGATTAACCGCAACAACCGGCTCAAGCGGCTGCTTGAGCTTGGAGCGCCGGATATTATTGTCCGCAATGAAAAACGTATGCTGCAGGAAGCCGTTGACGCATTAATAGACAACGGCCGCCGCGGCAGGCCTGTCACAGGCCCGGGAAACCGCCCCTTGAAGTCGTTAAGCGATATGCTGAAAGGAAAACAAGGCCGTTTCCGCCAGAACCTTTTAGGAAAACGTGTTGATTATTCAGGGCGATCCGTTATTGTTGTAGGTCCCAGTCTTCAACTACACCAGTGCGGCCTGCCGAAAGAAATGGCTTTGGAGCTGTTTAAACCCTTTGTGATGAAAAAACTGGTCAGTAAGGGCTATGCGCATAATGTCAAGAGCGCAAAAAGAATGGTGGAAAGGGTTAAGCCTGAAGTTTGGGATGTCTTGGAAGATGTTATCAAGGAGCACCCTGTTCTGTTAAACCGTGCTCCTACACTTCACCGCCTGGGAATCCAGTCTTTTGAACCGGTTCTTGTGGAAGGACGGGCAATTCAAATTCATCCTTTGGTCTGCGCTGCATATAACGCGGATTTTGATGGTGATCAGATGGCGGTGCACGTCCCGCTTTCCTCAGAAGCGCAGGCGGAGGCCAGGCTTTTAATGCTTGCAGCTCATAATATATTAAACCCCAAGGACGGCCGGCCGGTTGCCGTACCGACTCAGGATATGGTCCTGGGATGTTATTACCTTACGGAGGAAAAGCCCGGAGCCCTGGGGGAAAATATGATTTTTAAAGATAAAGATGAAGCTGTAATGGCATATTATAACGAGGTGGCCGGTTTACAGGCGAGGGTTAAGGTGCGCCAAAAGAAAGGCGTTTACCTGGAAACAACTGTCGGAAGACTGATTTTTAACGAGGCAATTCCAGAGGAACTGGGCTATCAGAACCAGACTATGGATAAAAAAAGCTTGAGCAAACTGGTTGACCTTAGTTACCGTAAATTGGGGTTTGGAGCAACAACATCATTGCTGGATGGGATTAAAAAAATCGGATTTCGTTTCGCAACCAAGGCAGGAGTTACGATCAGTATCTCTGATCTGACCATACCAAAAGAGAAAGTAAACGTTTTGAAAAATGCTGATGAGCAGATTGAAGTCATTGAGCAGCAGTTTCGCCGGGGCTTGATTACAGAGGATGAACGTTACCGTAAGGTAATCAGCGTTTGGAACGAAAGTACAGAAAAAGTTACCAAAGCCTTGGTTGACAACCTCGGCAGATTCAACCCGGTATACATGATGGCCAATTCCGGAGCCCGCGGTAATATTCAGCAGATCAGACAGTTGGCCGGGATGCGCGGTTTAATGGCCGATCCCTCCGGGCGGATTATTGATATGCCGATTAAAGCAAATTTCAGGGAAGGCCTGACCGTATTGGAATACTTTATTTCAACGCATGGCGCCCGCAAGGGACTGGCCGATACGGCCCTGCGGACTGCGGATTCCGGATACCTGACCAGGCGTCTTGTTGATGTTGCTCAGGATGTAATTGTACGTGAAGATAACTGTCATACGGATCAGTGTATCGAAGTAGAGGAAATCAAGGACGGCACTGAAGTTATTGAACTGTTGGAAAACCGTATTGAAGGAAGAATTGCCTCGGCCGATATAATTGATCCTCAAACCGGTGAAATGATCGTCCGGCGCGACGAGGAGATTAATTGGGAAAAAGCAGAACAAATCGTTGGGGCAGGGATAAAAAGAGTAAAGATCAGGTCGGTTCTAACCTGCAAGTCGCGTTATGGTGTTTGTATAAAATGCTACGGACGAAACCTTGCTACCGGGTCGCCTGTTGATATAGGGGAAGCAGTCGGCATTATTGCGGCGCAGTCCATCGGCGAACCCGGAACACAGCTAACCATGAGGACGTTCCACACCGGGGGCGTTGCCGGAGAGGATATTACCCAGGGACTTCCGCGGGTTGAAGAGCTTTTTGAGGCACGCCGCCCAAAAGGCCAGTCAATCATTGCTGAAATAGACGGTTTTGTAGAAATCCAGGATAATAAAGAACGCAAAGAAGTTATAATTACTTCAAAAGACGGTGAGAGAAGAAACTACCCTGTACCTTATGGAGCGCGTATCAAAGTTGACAGTGACAAAGAGGTAGGCATAGGAGATGAACTTACTGATGGTTCAATAAACCCGCACGACCTGTTAAGGGTAAAGAACGCACAGGGTGTACAGCTGTATCTGCTCCAAGAGGTACAAAGGGTGTACCGTTTACAGGGAGTAGAAATAAACGACAAGCATATCGAAGTAATGATCCGGCAGATGCTTCGCAAGGTAAAGCTGGAAGATGCGGGAGACACGGAACTGCTGCCGGGGGGTATAATCGATATTTTTGAATTAGAAGAAGAGAATCAGCGCATTACAGCTCTTGGCGGCAGGGAAGCTACAGCAAGGCCGATGCTTTTGGGAATAACAAAGGCGTCTTTAGCGACAGATTCTTTCCTCTCGGCGGCTTCTTTCCAGGAGACAACCCGGGTGCTTACAGAAGCGGCAATCAAGGGCAGGCTGGATCCGCTGCTGGGGCTAAAGGAAAACGTCATTATCGGCAAACTGGTTCCTGCCGGCACGGGGATGAGCCGTTACCGGCATATAAAGGTACTGGATGAGCCTGACCACGATATAACAAATAGCTAGGGATGCTTTTGAATTTTAATCATCTGCTGTTGACAACATGTGCATCTGGTGATAACATATTCAAGTGTCTTTTGATTCCTGTGTTTTTATCAGGTGTCAATGGAGGTTTTTGGTTTTTATGTCTTTAATAGATCTTCAACAGGCTCAAAAAAAAACAGTAGGTTCTAAGCAAACACTAAAAGCTATTAAACGGGGACAGGTAAAAGTTGTATATATTGCCCTCGACGCCGAGAAACAAGTTACCCAGGTCATTTTACAGGTCTGCCAAAGCCAGGGTATACCGGTTGTAGAAATTGAAACAATGTATAATCTTGGCAGGATCTGCGGCATAGAAGTGGGATGCGCAGTGGCAGCCATTTTAGACTCATAAGCGCAAAAAAGAGGAGGGGCATGATGTGCCGACAATCAGTCAGCTTATACGCAGGGGGAGAGAGGAAGTTCTTGAAAAGTCCTCTGCTCCTGCTTTAAAAGAATGCCCGCAAAAAAGAGGAGTCTGCACCAGGGTTTATACCACAACTCCTAAAAAGCCCAATTCAGCGTTGCGGAAAGTAGCGCGTGTCAGGTTGGTAAATGGAATTGAGGTAACGTCATACATACCGGGGATTGGGCATAACCTTCAGGAGCACTCTGTGGTTTTGGTCCGGGGGGGTCGCGTAAAGGATCTTCCTGGTGTGAGATACCATGTTGTGCGCGGGACTCTTGATTCAGCGGGGGTTCAAAATCGTAACCGCAGCCGTTCAAAGTATGGGACCAAGCGGCCTAAAAAATAAAATAATTTAAAATATATATTTACAAAATATATACAAAGCAAAGGAGGGGAAGGATGCCTAGAAGGGGTAATGTTTCCAGGAAGGACGTGGCGCCAGATCCCGTCTATAGCAGCAAAACTGTAGCAAAATTGATCAGAATGTAATGCCAATTCTGGAGGTCAAGGCCCGCCGTGTAGGAGGCGCCAACTACCAGGTTCCCATAGAGGTTCGGCCCGAACGCAGGCAAACTTTAGCCATCCGTTGGATCACAAAGTTTGCGCGGGATCGAAGCGGAAAAAGCATGGAGGAAAAACTGGCCCAGGAAATAATGGATGCTGCAAACAATACCGGGGCTTCTGCAAAAAAGAGAGAAGATACGCACAAAATGGCAGAAGCGAACAGGGCATTTGCCCATTATAGATGGTAAACGGAGGTACTATGGTGGCACGGCAATTTCCATTAGAAAAGACGCGCAACATTGGCATCATGGCCCATATTGACGCCGGTAAGACCACCACTACCGAACGTATGCTTTTTTATTCCGGCAGGTTACATAGAATGGGAGAGGTTCATGACGGTTCTTCCACGATGGACTGGATGGTTCAGGAGCAGGAAAGGGGTATTACAATTACTTCAGCCGCCACTACCTGTCAATGGAAGGGATTTTGTATCAACATTATCGACACGCCAGGACACGTTGACTTTACGGTCGAGGTAGAACGGTCACTGAGGATATTAGATGGTTCGGTAGCTATTTTCTGTTCTGTAGGTGGTGTCGAGCCGCAATCAGAAACCGTCTGGAGGCAGGCGGACAAATATGGCGTCCCGCGGATAGCATACATTAACAAGATGGACCGTATTGGCGCTGATTTTTTTCAATCGCTTGCCATGATTAAGGAACGTTTAGGAGCAAATCCTATTGCTATTCAACTGCCTATCGGAAGCGAAGAGAATTTTGTTGGTGTGGTTGACCTGATTAGAAATAAGACATTGAGATTTGTTGATGATCTTGGAACGAGGATAGAAGAAGCGGATATTCCGGCCGATCTGGCTGATCTGGCTGCGGAATACCGTGAAAAATTAATTGAGATTATCGCCGAACAAGATGAGGAATTAATGCTCAAGTATCTTGAAGGTGATGAATTAGACGAGGAAGATATTAAAGAAAGCATACGTAAAGCTACTATTTCAGTTAAAATGGTTCCTGTTCTTTGCGGTTCTTCCTTTAAGAACAAAGGTGTACAGCAACTTTTAGATGCTATTGTGGATTTTCTCCCCGCTCCTATTAATTTGCCTCCCATTAAAGGAATTGTTCCCGGAACCGGGCAGGAAGAGAAACGGATGTCAAGTGATGATGAACCCTTTTCTGCTCTGGCTTTCAAGATTATGACAGATCCATATGTTGGCAAGCTTACATTTATAAGGGTTTATTCAGGAAAACTAACTAATGGTTCTTATGTCTATAATTCTACAAAGGACCAGCGGGAAAGAATTGGCCGGATTCTGCGTATGCATGCCAATCACAGAGAAGATGTCAACGAAATTTATGCCGGCGACATTGTTGCAGTTATTGGTTTAAGGAAAACAACTACAGGTGATACTCTTTGCTATGAGCAGAGTCCTATCTTGCTTGAATCAATGGAGTTTCCCGAACCGGTTATCTCAGTAGCCATTGAACCCAGGACGGTTGCTGATCAGGACAAGATGGGCGCAGCTCTGGTTAAGTTGGCAGAAGAAGATCCCACATTTAAAATCCACACAAATGGCGAGACAGGCCAGATTATTATCTCGGGTATGGGTGAATTGCATCTGGAAATTATCATTGACCGGCTGTTGCGTGAATTTAAAGTGGAAGCAAACGTTGGCCGTCCGCAGGTTGCATACAAAGAAACGGTTTTAGCAATCGGCAAAGCTGAAGGAAAGTACATCCGCCAAACTGGGGGACGGGGACAATACGGACATGTAATTCTGGAAGTAGAACCATCAGAACGCGGGGCGGGCTTTGAATTTGTTAACAAGATTGTAGGAGGCGTAATTCCCAAGGAATACATACCTGCTGTAGAGTCAGGAATTAAAGAAGCTTTGGAGAACGGAGTTTTAGCCAGTTTTCCATTAACGGATCTTAAGGCAACCCTGCTTGACGGGAGTTACCACGAGGTCGATTCTTCTGATGTTGCCTTTAAAATTGCAGCATCAATAGGTTTTAAAAGCGCAGTTCAAAAAGCCAAACCTATACTTTTAGAACCTGTTATAAAAATCGAGGTGGTGGTCTTGGAAGAGTATGTCGGTGACGTAATAGGAGATCTAAACGCCCGTCGGGGTCAGATAGAAGAGGTGGAATCCAGGGGTACAGCAAGAATAGTCCGGGGAAGCGTTCCATTGGCTGAAATGTTTGGGTATGCAACCGCCCTTCGTTCACGTACTCAAGGGCGGGGGACATATACAATGCAGTTCAGCCATTATGGTGAGGCGCCATTGCAACTGGCGGAAGAAATTGTTGCCCGGCGCGGCGGCAGTATAAAAAATTTATATTAAACAAGTTTGTCCATTAAAAAAAGGCGGGGCAGAGTTTTTTCATCAAGCAAGAAATGGCGTACGCATGTAATCTTTAATATTTTTAAGGAGGAGTATTTTATGGCAAAAGCAAAATTCCAGCGAACAAAGCCTCATGTAAACATTGGAACGATTGGTCACGTCGATCATGGCAAAACGACTTTGACTTCCGCTATTACAACGGTACTTGCAACAGTTGGAAGGGCGACGGTAAAGAAATATGAAGATATAGACAACGCGCCGGAAGAAAAGGAACGGGGATTGACAATTAATACAGCCCACGTGGAATACGAGACTGATAACAGGCATTATGCCCATGTTGACTGCCCCGGTCACGCTGACTACATCAAAAACATGATCACTGGCGCTGCACAGATGGATGGCGCAATTCTTGTTGTTTCAGCGGCAGACGGCCCAATGCCCCAGACACGTGAGCATATTATTTTAGCCAGACAGGTTAACGTACCGTATATTGTTGTTTACATGAACAAATCCGACATGGTAGACGATCCCGAACTTCTCGAACTCGTTGAACTTGAAGTGAGGGAATTGCTGTCAAGCTATGAATTCCCCGGCGATGAAACACCTATAATAATTGGTTCCGCCTTAAAGGCAGGGGAATGTGGCTGCGGCAAGCCTGATTGTGAATGGTGCAAATCAATCTGGGAACTGTTGGCAGCAGTTGATAAATACGTTCCTACCCCTGAACGGGATATTGATAAACCTTTCTTGATGCCTGTTGAGGATGTATTTACAATTACCGGCCGTGGCACTGTAGCAACTGGACGTGTGGACCGGGGAGCTATTAAAGTCGGCGAAGAGGTAGAAATTGTAGGCTTAATGGACAAACCCCGCAAAACAGTCGTAACCGGTGTGGAAATGTTCCGCAAGATCTTGGATCGTGGTGAGGCGGGAGATAACATAGGATGCCTGCTGCGCGGTGTAGAACGTAAAGATGTCGAGCGGGGACAGGTATTGGCAAAACCGGGAAGCATTAAGCCTCATACTCATTTTAACGCCGAAGTTTATGTTCTGACCAAGGAGGAAGGCGGGCGCCATACGCCATTTTTCAACGGTTACCGGCCGCAGTTTTACTTCCGCACAACGGATGTTACGGGAGTAGTCACTCTGCCGGAAGAAGTTGAGATGGTTATGCCCGGCGACCATATTCACCTGGCGATTAAACTGATTACACCTGTTGCTATCGAGGAAAATTCGCATTTTGCAATTCGGGAAGGCGGCCGTACAGTTGGCGCCGGGGTAGTAACCTCTATTATTGAATAGTTTATTCCGGTACTGTGTAAGCTGGTTTCTTCTCCGAAGAAGGAGGAAGAGATGAATAACCAAAAAATAAGGATCCGTCTTAAGGCATATGATCACAATACTTTAGATCAGTCGGCTCAAAAAATTGTGGAAACAGCAAAGAGGACAGGCGCCAGCGTAGCCGGCCCCATTCCTTTGCCGACAGAGAAGAATATTTACACCATATTGCGTTCTCCCCACAAAGATAAGGACTCAAGGGAGCAATTTGAAATGCGAACCCACAAGCGTTTGGTCGATATTCTTGATCCTACTCCCAAGACGGTAGACGCGCTGATGCGCTTGGACCTGCCGGCCGGTGTGGATATTGAGATAAAGCTTTAAGGCAGCAAAGGCAGACGAATTATAGTAGGGAGGCTTGTTTCTCATGCCTGGAGGAATCTTGGGCAGAAAGGTTGGAATGACACAGGTTTTCACCGGTGAAGGTGTAACTATTCCGGTTACTCTTATTAAAGCGGGTCCCTGTGTTGTTGTTCAAAGAAAGACACCCGAGCATGATGGTTACAGCGCCATACAGCTTGGTTTCGAAGAAAAAAAAGAGTATAGGTTTAATAAACCCTTAAAAGGGCACTTTGAGAAGGCGGGTTTAAAACCTTTAAATGTACTTAGAGAATTCCGTGTACCGGACAGTGGTCTTTACCAGATTGGTGAAGAAATTAAAGCCGATCTTTTTAAAGTTGGGGAATTAGTCAATGTTGTAGGCATCTCTAAAGGACACGGCTTTGCAGGCGGTATCAAAAGGCACGGTTTCCACCGCGGCCCGATGGCCCACGGATCAAAGTACCACCGTAGGCCGGGATCACTTGCCGCCAAGGGGCCGGCACGCGTATTTAAAGGCAGAAGGCTCCCTGGTCATTACGGCACGGACAGAGTTACAGCACAAAACCTCGAAATAGTACGAGTTGACGCAGAACGCAACTTATTGGCTGTCAAAGGGGCCGTACCCGGGTTCAGGGGCAGTCTGGTAATGGTCAAAAACAGCGTCCCGGCTCGATCATAGGGAGGGGTAATTTAATGCCCGAAGTTTCAATGTACAATGTTAACGGCAATTTACTGGGAAAACTTAATCTAAGTAACCAGGTGTTTGGCGCTCCTGTTAATAGTACAGCTGTGTATGATGCCGTAATCAAGTATCTGGCAGGCGGCAGAAGCGGCACAAGTGATACAAAAACACGCGGTGAGGTTAATGGAGGGGGGCGGAAGCCCTGGCGGCAGAAAGGCACCGGAAGAGCGAGACACGGTAGTATACGTTCACCTATTTGGCGTGGTGGGGGTATAGTTTTTGGCCCGCACCCTCGTGACTATAGCTACACCCTTCCCAGGAAAGTGCGCCGGTTAGCTTTGAAATCCGTACTTTCTTCAAAGGTTATGGAAGATAAAATGATCGTAATTGAAGAACTAAAATTAGAAAAACCCCGGACAAAGGACATAATTAATATTCTGGATAATCTTAAAATATCGGGTGGGGTCCTTCTGGTTACTGTTTCAAAGGATGAAAACGTATATAAGTCTGCCCGTAATATTTCTGATATTAAAACGGTAACCATAGAAGGTTTGAACATATATGATCTTCTGGTTTATGAAACACTGGTTGTTACTAAAGATGCCCTTGCCGGGATTGAGGAGGCGCTCTTGAATGAAGAACGCGCGTGATATTATTAAGTGGCCTTTAGTTACAGAAAAGAGTTACTCCCTGGCCGAGCAGAGCAAGTATACTTTTGCTGTTGACACGGCGGCAAACAAAATTGAAATAAAAAAAGCGGTTGAAGAACTCTTTAAAGTAAAAGTGCTTAAGGTTAATACTATTAATGTTAAGGGAAAACCGGTTAGAGTACGAAATATTCCAGGTCATAGGCCTGATCGCAAGAAAGCTATTGTAACCCTTAAAGAAGGGGATAAAATTGAGATCTTTAGTTGATCAAAAGGGGTAGAACATAAGTGGCAGTTAAAAAATTTAGACCGACGTCACCGGGGCAAAGGTTTGTTACCGTTTCCGCTTTTTCAGAAATAACCACTGATAAACCTGAAAAATCTCTATTAAAGCCCCTTAAGAGAATTTCCGGCCGAAACGTTTTTGGAAAAATAACTGTGCGGCATCGCGGCGGCGGCCACAAGAAGATGTACAGGATTATTGACTTTAAGAGAAATAAGGATGGGATACCGGCCAGGGTTGCCACTATTGAATACGATCCTAACCGCGCAGCCAGAATTGCATTGCTGAAATACAAAGACGGGGAAAAAAGGTATATCGTGGCGCCTCTTGGCATTGAAGTAGGTATGACTGTTTATTCCGGACCTGACGCAGATATAAAGGTTGGAAATACCCTGCCTTTAAAGGATATACCGCTCGGCACACTTATTCATAATATTGAACTGCATCCGGGCGGCGGCGGGCAGTTGGTCCGTTCAGCAGGGGGATCAGCGCAGTTGATGGCCAAGGAAGGAAGATATGTTCACCTTCGTCTGCCTTCAGGTGAAATGCGTCTTGTTTTGCGGGATTGCAGGGCTACAATTGGTCAGGTTGGTAACATTGAGCATGAGAATATTGTTATTGGTAAAGCCGGTCGATCGCGCTGGTTGGGAACGAGGCCTACTGTACGTGGAGTAGTTATGAATCCCGTAGATCATCCCCACGGTGGCGGTGAAGGCAGATCGCCCATCGGTCGCAACCCTGTTACTCCCTGGGGAAAACCTGCATTAGGAGCGCGGACGCGCAAGAAAAAGCCCAGTGACCGGTTGATCGTCAAAAGGAGAACGAAATAATTATTCAGGTGTCTAAAGCTGTAAAAGGGGGTGCAGGATTATGGGACGTTCATTAAAAAAGGGGCCATACTGCGATGTTAAACTGCTCGGCAAGGTAGAGGGCATGAATGTAAAAGGGGAAAAAAGAGTAATCAAAACCTGGTCGAGAAGGTCAACAATATTTCCGCAGATGATCGGTCATACAATTGCTGTTCATGACGGCCGCAGGCATGTACCTGTATATGTTACCGAAGATATGGTAGGACATAAATTAGGAGAATTTGCTTCTACCCGTCTTTTCAGAGGCCATGGAGCTCACACAGAGCGATCTACAGCACTCAAATAACTTTTAGGGGAGACTTTATATGGAAGCCAAAGCAGTTGCTAAATATATACGGATTTCTCCGGTGAGAGTCCGCGATGTTATCAACCTTATAAGAGGAAAGAATGTTAACGAGGCTCTGGCCATACTGAAATTTACTCCCAATCGCATCCGTAAACGTACCAGTCATATAACAGTAGTTGTGAAGGAGAAGAACTCTATTTAAGGAGGATTTTTTGTGGGTCAGAAAGTACATCCCGAGGGTTTGCGTTTAGGGATTATCAGGGATTGGGACGGTAAATGGTATGCTAACAAAAAGGTTTTTGCCAGTATACTTTACGAAGATGTCAAGGTAAGAAAATTTATTAAAGAGAAACTATATACTGCCGGTGTTTCGCGTGTGCTAATTGAACGGGCGGCAAACCGCATCAGAATAAGTATTTACGCTTCAAGGCCCGGTATAGTGATAGGACGCGGCGGGGCGGAAGTTGAAGTCTTACGTAAAGAATTGGAGACAAAAACAGGAAAACAGGTGCATGTTAACATTGTTGAAATAAAAGTGCCGGAAATAGATGCCCAGTTGGTAGCGGAGAATGTCGCCGCCCAGATAGAAAAAAGGGCGGCCTTTAGGCGGGCTATGAAGCAAGTCGTCCTAAGAGCTATGAAACAGGGCGCTAAAGGTATTAAGGTGGCCTGCAGCGGACGTTTGGCCGGAGCGGAAATTGCAAGGTCTGAGTGGTACAGTGAAGGGAAAGTGCCTTTGCATACATTAAGGGCTGATATAGACTATGGTTTTTGTGAAGCTAAAACTACATATGGCAGAATTGGTATTAAAGTGTGGATCTACAAAGGTGAGGTAATGCCACATAAAAACAAGCCTGCCACTGCTCAGGGGGTTAATATCTGATGTTAATGCCCAAAAGGGTCAAATATCGTAAACAGCACCGTCCTGGTACTAAAGGCAAGGCCATGAGAGGAGCCGAAGTGCAGTTTGGCAGTTACGGGTTGCAGTCACTGGAAGCATTCTGGATAACAAACAGGCAGATCGAGGCTGCACGTATTGCGCTAACCCGTTATATGAAACGTGGCGGCAAAGTGTGGATCAGGATTTTCCCCGATCGTCCGATTACGACTAAACCTGCTGAAACAAGGATGGGCAGCGGTAAGGGGACACCGGAGTACTGGGTGGCGGTTGTTAAACCTGGCAGAATGCTTTTTGAAGTTGATGGAGTAGATGAAGAGACTGCAAAAGAGGCTTTGCGCCTGGCATCTCATAAACTGCCCGTTAAAACTAGGTTTGTGAAGCGCGAGGAGGGAAGTGAGGTTAATGAAAATTAAGGATTTACAGGATTTAACCGATGAGGAATTGGTTAAAAAGCTGGGAGAAACCAAAGACGAGCTGTTTAAATTAAGATTTCAACTGGTCACCAACCAGCTTGATAATCCCAGTAGGATAAAAGAAGTACGCAGAAACATTGCCCACTTGAAAACTGTTCTTCGCGAACGGGAACTGGGTATTCGAACCTTTTAAAAAAAGCATATCCGAGGGGGGTGAGGGTGGTTGGTTAGAAATTTAAGCAAAATCAGAATAGGGCGCGTTGTAAGCAATAAGATGGATAAGACCATTGTGGTTGCCGTAGAGACTTTGGTAAGGCATCCCCTATATCAGCGAACTATCCGGCAGACAAGAAAGTTTAAAGCGCACGATGAGCAGAATACTTGCCGGATTGGAGATAAAGTCCGTATAATGGAAACCCGTCCTTTATCCAAGGATAAAAGATGGCGTGTTGTTGAAGTGTTGGAGAGAGCTGAGCAAGTGTAGTATCAGGGAGGGATCGTAGTTGATTCAAGTCCAGACTATCCTGAAAGCGGCAGATAATACTGGCGCACGACGTCTAATGTGTATAAGGGTTCTTGGTGGCTCGAAAAGGCGTTATGCCAGTTTGGGTGACGAAATTGTAGCTTCTGTAAAAGAAGCCACTCCTGGTGGTGTGGTAAAAAAAGGTGATGTTGTAAAGGCTGTTGTTGTGCGCACAAAGAAGGAAGTCAGGCGTATAGACGGCTCATATATAAAGTTTGATGAAAATGCCGCCGTGATTATCAAAGATGATAAAAGTCCAAAAGGGACAAGGATTTTTGGTCCAGTAGCCAGGGAACTGAGAGAGCGTGATTTTATGAAAATCGTATCTCTGGCCCCTGAAGTCATCTAAAGTTACACAAAGTAAGATTAATAAGAGATTATTTTAATTCAAAGAAAGAAAGTTTTTTGAGAAGTACAAAAAGGAGGTGTGAAAATGCCCCCAGTTCATGTGCGTAAGGGAGATAATGTTTTAATTATTACAGGGAAAGATGCCGGCAAACGGGGAAAAGTGCTGTCTGTGGAACCCAAGAAGAGCAGGGTGATAGTTGAAGGCGTAAATAAAGTCAAACGCCACTCGCGCCCTACCCGGTCCATGCCGCAAGGGGGAATTATGGAAAAGGAAGCCCCGATACATTGTTCAAATGTTATGCTGGTTTGTAATAAATGCAACAAACCGACACGACCCGCCCGGACCATACTGGAAGATGGGAAAAAAGTTCGTGTCTGCAAAAAATGCGGAGAGTCTTTCAGTTAACCGGCTTTGGGAAATGGAACAAGGGGGATAATCTAAATGCCAAGATTGAAGGATAAATATAGCGGCGAAGTAACAAAGGCAATGATTGAAAGGTTCGGTTATTCGAACATAATGCAGGCGCCCAGGTTAGAAAAAGTAGTGATCAATATGGGAGTTAGTGACGCAATCCAAAATAGCAAAGCTTTGGATTCGGCAGTAAGCGACCTGGCGATTATTACAGGGCAACGGCCTGTAGTAACAAAAGCTAAAAAATCAATTGCTGCTTTCAAACTGCGTCAAGGAATGAGGATAGGCTGTAAGGTGACCTTGCGCGGGGACCGTATGTATGAATTTGTAGATAAGTTATTTAGCATAGCGCTTCCCAGAGTAAGAGACTTCCGGGGTGTTTCCCCTGATTCGTTTGACGGGCGAGGAAATTACAGCCTGGGCATTAAAGAACAGCTAATCTTTCCAGAAATTGAATATGACAAAATTGAAAAAATCAGAGGAATGGATATAATTTTTGTTACGACAGCTAAAAGCGATGAAGAAGCAAGGGTTTTCCTGGGCTTGATGGGGATGCCTTTTAAAACAGTTACAGGCCGGCAAAAAATGGACATTGCTTCTGCTTGAGAAAAGTAAAAAGCTTGGAAAGCGAACATGTGATAAATCCCAATTATAAGGAGGGGAATGATGGCAAAAAAGTCTTTAGTTAATAAAGCCATGCTAGAACCAAAGTTCAAGGTGCGCAAATACAATAGATGCATGTTATGTGGTAGGCCCCGTGCTTATATACGCAGGTTCGGTATTTGTAGAATTTGTTTTAGAATGTTGTCTTACAGAGGAGAAATTCCTGGTGTGCGTAAGGCAAGCTGGTAGAAAGGGGGCAGGTTTTCATGGTGATGACGGATCCCGTGGCGGATTTTTTAATCCGGATTAAGAATGCTAATGTAGTATATCATGATAAAGTTGAAGCTCCTGCTTCGAGAGTGAAACAGGCTATTGCCGGTATTTTAAAAGAAGAAGGCCTAATTAGGGATTTCGAATTTATTAATGATGGAAAACAGGGTGTTATAAGGGTATTTATGAAATACGGACCTGAAAAGCAAAGGGTAATTGCAGGAATTAAGAGGATTAGCAAACCCGGATTAAGAGTCTATGCAAGGAAAGATGCAATTCCACGTGTGTTGGGAGGGTTGGGGATAGCAATTATCTCTACTTCCCGGGGTATTATGACAGATAAAAAGGCGCGCAAGCTGGGTTTAGGAGGGGAGGTTATCTGCTACGTCTGGTAGCCTTGAAGGAGGTGAAATTATATAAATGTCGCGTATAGGTAAACAGCCTGTAATGTTGCCTGGAGCCGTAGATGTGCAGGTCGTTGAAAACAGGGTTTCCGTGAAGGGTCCAAAAGGTCAGCTGGTCAGGGATATTCATCCTGATATGGTGATTCGCAAAGAAAGCGATCGTCTTCTAGTAGAAAGACCTTCGGATTCAAAACTGCATAGTTCCTTACATGGGCTAACCCGCACTTTGATAAATAATATGGTCATAGGTGTAACGAACGGATTCGAAAAGACCCTGGAGCTCACTGGTGTCGGTTACCGGGCCAGCAAACAGGGAAATAAACTTGTTCTATTGATGGGATATTCTCACCCCGTTGAAATAGTTCCTGAGGAAGGGCTGGAAATAGATGTTCCTGCGCCGGCCAGGGTTATTGTTAAAGGGATGGATAAAGAGAGGGTCGGCAACCTGGCGGCAAGGATTCGCGCCGTTCGCGAACCAGAACCATACAAAGCAAAAGGGATAAAATACGAAGGAGAAAAAATTAGAAGAAAAGCCGGTAAAGCTGGCGGCAAGGGAAAGAAGTAAGCGCCTGAACAAAGAATTAGGAGGTAAGCAGATTGATTAAAAAAACCAGCCGTGAGAAATTGCGCTGCGAACGCAGATGGCGGGTACGCAGGAAAATAAAGGGCGTCACTTCCCGGCCGAGGCTTAATGTTTTCCGCAGCCTGAATCATATATATGCCAACATAATTGATGATGACCAGGGGATGACGATGATTTCTGTTTCATCTATTTCGCCTGAGTTAAGGAATGACTTAAAAAGCGGCGGGAATACATCAGGCGCTGCCGCGGTTGGAAAATTAGTGGCTCAAAAAGCAATCCAGGCAGGAGTAAAAAAAGTAGTCTTTGACAGGGCCGGTTATTTGTATCATGGCCGTATAAAGGCACTAGCTGAAGCCGCAAGAGAAAGCGGTTTGGAATTTTAAAATTTGAATATTAAGGAGGGGGATGGGTGTCAAGAATTGATGCCAATAAACTGGAGTTAAGTGAGAAAGTGGTTTATGTCAACCGTGTTGCCAAGGTTGTCAAAGGAGGCCGTCGTTTTAGCTTCTCAGCCCTTGTTGTTGTTGGTGACAGCGATGGTCATGTAGGCGCAGGATTGGGCAAGGCTGGGGAGGTTCCCGAGGCCATTCGCAAGGGGATTGAAGATGCCAAAAAAAATATGATTAAAGTTCCTGTCATTGGTACTACTATTCCTCATGAGGTAGTAGGGATTTTCGGGGCGGGAAAAGTGCTTCTAAAACCCGCGGCGCCTGGGACGGGAGTCATTGCAGGTGGACCAGTCCGGGCTATTTTGGAATTGGCCGGTGTTCGAGACATTTTAACCAAATCTTTAGGTTCGAATAACGCAAACAATGTAGTTCACGCTACAGTGAAGGCTTTGAAAGGACTTAAAACGCCTGCTGAAGTGGCTCAATTGCGTGGTAAGCAGCAAGAGGATCTTAATTGGAAAGGATATGGAGAACAGGCCGCTTTCACGACAGCGACATAAAACACTATACGCGGTTTCTAATTTTGAAAAAAAGCCCTTAAACAATGGGATAAAGATAAAATATAGTTTTTTGTATTAGTGGTGGGGAGGTGTTATAGTGGTATTTCTGAACGAACTGCAACCTGCTCCAGGCGCCAGGAGGAAACAAAACCGAAAAGGACAAGGTATTGGCAGTGGCCAGGGCAAGACGGCTGGTAGAGGTACAAAAGGGCAAAAGTCTCGTTCCGGTGGCGGAGTTCGTCCCGGCTTTGAAGGTGGGCAGATGCCTTTACAGCGTCGTCTGCCAAAAAGAGGTTTTTCAAATGCTCCTTTTAAAAAGCGGATTACGAGTGTAAATGTCGATGTTTTGAATCGTTTTGAAAATGGAACCCTGGTCTCGCCCATGGAACTGAAGTCCTCCCGGATAGTAAAAAAAATAGGTGACGGCATAAAAATACTCGGACAGGGCGAGTTGACCAGAGCACTGACTGTTCAAGCACACTTTTTCAGCAAAACTGCCGCAGAAAAGATTATTGCCGCAGGCGGTAAGGTCGAGGTGATCACTAGTGATCAATAGCTTGATGGGCGCATTAAAAATAGGCGATCTGAGGCAGAAACTGCTTTTTACCATACTTATGTTATTTGTCTTCAGGTTGGGAGCGCATGTTCCGGTTCCGGGTGTTAATACAGAGGTGTTTTCAAATCTTGTTTCGCAAGGCGCTCTTTTTGGATTCTTTGATGTGATCTCAGGCGGCGCGTTTAAAAAGTTTTCTGTTTTTGCTATGAGCATTACCCCTTATATTAACGCTTCAATTATTATGCAGTTGCTCACAGTTGTTATTCCTCACCTTGAGCGTTTAGCCAAGGAGGGCGAAGAAGGACGCAGGAAAATAACACAGTATACCCGCTATTTGACGGTTGTGCTGGCCTTTATACAGGCAATTGGTATGAGTATAGCTCTTAAAAACGCCTTTATAAGACCAACGCTGGATCAATACCTTTTAGTTTCATTGACTTTAACAGCCGGGACAGCGTTTTTAATGTGGATAGGAGAGCAAATTACAGAAAAAGGAATCGGTAACGGGATATCCCTTTTGATCTTTGCCGGTATAGTGTCCCGTGTACCTGCAGGTATAGTCAGGACGGTAGAATACATACAAGCAGGAACAATAAGTTATTTTAGCCTTCTCCTGCTCGTTATTATTGGGATCCTGGTAATAGCGGGTATTGTCATGATCAATGAGGGCCAGCGAAGACTTCCTGTTCAATATGCCAAACGTGTAGTTGGAAGACGGGTCTACGGAGGCCAAAGCACGCATATTCCACTAAGGGTAAACCAGGCAGGTGTTATTCCTGTAATCTTCGCATCGTCTATATTGATGTTTCCTCAACAGTTGGTACAATGGTTTTCAGGCGAAAAGTTTTCAGCCTGGTACTCGACTTATTTTGATTGGGGAACAGCTGCGCACACAATTATGTATGCGCTGCTGGTAATTGGCTTTACTTTTTTCTATACAACGGTGATTATGAATCCCTCGGATGTGGCTGAAAATATAAAAAAATATGGCGGTTTTATTCCCGGAATACGCCCGGGCAGGCCTACTGCCGAGTATATAAGTAAGGTAATGCACAAGATAACCCTTGTAGGCGCAGTATTTTTAGCTGTAATAGCAATTTTACCTAACTTCGTTTTATTGGCGACTCGTATTCCTAACATTTATTTTGGTGGGACTGCGCTTCTTATCGTTGTAGGTGTGGCGCTGGATACAATGAAACAAATTGAATCACAGATGCTTATGCGAAGTTACCACGGTTTCATTAAGTAAAATGGAGTATGGGCAATGATAACCATAAAATCAAAACGTGAGTTAGCATATATGCGTGATGCCGGAAGAGTAGTGGCAGGTACATTTACAGAACTTACCAAGTTAATTAAACCGGGGGTAACGACTGCAGAATTGGCTTACGCTGCGGAGGAATTTATTATCAGTCATGGCGCAAAACCGGCCTTCAAAGGTTTATATGGTTTTCCCGCCTGCATCTGTGTTTCAATAAACGAGGAAGTTGTTCACGGTATTCCTGGTTTAAGAAAATTAAAGGACGGAGATATTATCAGTATTGATATAGGGACGGAAATAAATGGATATTATGGTGACGGCGCACATTCTTTTCCTGTAGGAAATGTTACTGAAAAAGCCTTGAGGCTTCTAAAAATTACCGAGGAGTCTTTGTGTGAAGGTATTAGGAAAGCCCGTGAAGGCAACCGTTTATCGGATATATCCAATGCCATTCAGACACACGTGGAGAAAAACGGTTATTCTGTAGTCAGAGATTATGTTGGACATGGAATAGGTAAGAGTATGCATGAGGAACCACAGGTCCCAAATTACGGTCAGCCGAACCGCGGTCCAAGACTTAAGGCCGGAATGGCTCTGGCTATCGAACCTATGGTCAACATTGGCACACACGAAGTTTATACTCTGGCTGATAACTGGACGGTAATTACTAAGGATGCGGAGCTATCGGCTCATTTTGAACATACCGTGGCCATTACCGAAGGAGAACCGGAGATTTTAACGCGGCTTTAATTGAGGAGATCATGGTCATGGAAAATAAATTTTCACCTGGCCGTTTGGTATGTTCCATTGCCGGCCGGGATGCGGGGAAGTTGTATATTATTATTGATTCTTTAAGCGATACCATGGTTCAGGTTGTTGACGGAAATATCCGGAAACTTGCTGCGCCAAAAAAGAAAAATATTAAGCACCTGATGGCTTATTCACAAAAATCCGGTGAAATAGAGGAGAAAAAAAAATCCGGTCAGCGTATTACAGATCTTGAGGTGCGTAATATATTGCAGCGTTTAATGGCCGAAACACTGGTAAAAAGGGGGTAGCTATGTCAAAACAGGATGTTATCGAGGTTGAAGGCACTGTAATTGAACCGCTTCCCAATGCGATGTTCCGGGTAAAGCTGGAAAATGGTCATAAAGTACTGGCCCATGTATCTGGCAAAATAAGGATGAATTTTATTCGGATCCTTGCCGGAGACAGAGTAATGGTAGAGTTGTCCCCTTATGATTTAAGCCGGGGCCGCATTGTTTATCGATACAAGTAGACTGTTCAAAAGTTTTTGGGGGGATAAAGCAAAATGAAAGTACGGCCATCCGTGAAGTTGATTTGTGAGAAGTGTAAAATTATTCGGCGCCATGGCAAGATTAGGGTAATTTGTGAGAACCCAAAACATAAACAGAGGCAAGGATAAAAAGTAAGTATTTGAGGTCTAAAGGAGGTGTCTAAACTTAATGGCGCGTATTGCAGGGGTGGATTTGCCTCGTGATAAACGTGTGGAAGTTGCCATTACATATATTTATGGTATCGGGCGTTCACAGGCCAAAAAGATATTAACCAGCGCAAAAGTAAACCCTGATACCAGGGTAAGAAACCTGGCCGAGGAGGAAGTAAACAAGCTTAGGGAGATTATTGAAAAGAATCATCAAGTTGAAGGTGATCTGCGCAGGGAAATAGCCCTGAATATTAAAAGGCTTATTGAGATTGGATGTTATCGTGGTCTTCGTCACCGCCGCGGTATGCCTGTCAGGGGGCAACGGACAAAAACAAACGCCCGTACCCGGAAAGGCCCGCGCAAGACCGTAGGCGTACGCCGTAAGAAATAATTTTAAGGCCGCAGCATGGTGAAAGATAAAGGGAGGTGTTGGGATGGCTCGTCGACAAGTTCGAACTAAACGGCGGGAGCGAAAAAATATTGATCAGGGTGTAGCCCATATTAAATCTACTTTTAATAATACCGTGGTTACCATTACAGATACAAAAGGAAATGCTATTTCATGGTCCAGCGCGGGAACTGTAGGTTTTAAGGGTTCGCGCAAGAGCACTCCTTTTGCTGCTCAATTGGCAGCTGAAACAGCAGGGAAGGAAGCTATGGAACATGGCATGAAGCAGGTCGAGGTTCTTGTAAAAGGTCCGGGCGCAGGCCGTGAGGCTGCTATACGTTCATTACAAGCTGTTGGTCTTGAAGTAAGCTTAATTAAGGATGTTACTCCAATTCCTCATAATGGCTGCCGGCCACCAAAACGCAGGAGAGTTTAATTCTATCCAAACTAAGACGGGAGGTAAATCAAATAGATGGCGAGGTATACGGGTCCTCAGTGTCGACTCTGCCGTCGTGAAGGCGTTAAATTATTTTTAAAGGGAGAAAGATGCTACACTACAAGGTGTTCTATTGAACGGCGCGGTTATCCCCCTGGCATACACGGTCAAAAGCGGAGGGCAAAACAAAGTGAATACGGCCTTCAGCTCAGGGAAAAGCAGAAAGCGCGTCGGATTTATCACGTACTGGAAACTCAGTTCCGTAATTATTTTGAGGAAGCTGAACGTGAAAAAGGCGTAACTGGCGAAAACCTGCTTAAGCTTCTCGAAAGAAGGCTTGATAGCGTGGTATATCGCTTGAGTCTGGCTGCTTCCCGGGCAGAAGCCCGTCAATTGGTACGACATGGTCATTTTCTGGTTAACGGCAGGAAAGTAAATATTCCCTCTTTTAAAGTAAGGGTTGGTGATCTCATAGCAATTCGTGAAAAAAGCAGGGAATCTGCCCGTTTAAATGAGCTAATGGAAAGAGCGGCTGATAGGACTCCCCCACCGTGGTTAGAATTGCTTCCTGAACAAAAGGGAGGAAGGGTTGTAGGTCTTCCCACGAGGGATCAGATAGACAGCTCTATCCAGGAGCATTTAATTGTAGAGTTGTACTCCAGGTAAAGCCGTTTGTATGGTTTTATAGATTTCTCGGCTAAAATAAGGAGGGTTAACTCGAACAATGTTGGAGATTGAAAAGCCAAGAATCGAATGTTTGCAGGTTAACGATGATAATACCTATGCTAAGTTCGTCATGGAACCTTTGGAAAGAGGATATGGAATTACTCTCGGTAATTCTATAAGAAGAGTATTGCTTTCATCCCTTCCGGGCGCTGCAGTTACAGCAGTGAAGATTGACGGTGTTCTTCATGAATTTTCAACCATTCCGGGGGTTGCCGAAGACGTTACTGATATAATCCTGAACCTCAAGGGTTTATGTTTAAGAATGTATTCTGATGAAGAAAAAATTCTCCGTATTGAAGCTGAGGGTGAAGGAGAAGTTCTTGCTCGGAGTATTATCCATGATTCAGACATCGAAATTCTTAATCCTGATATGCATATTGCCACTATGGACAATGGACGTTTATTTATGGAAATTACCGTGGCAAAAGGGAGAGGTTATGTACCGGCCGAGCGAAATAAAAAGGGTGAACAGGTAATAGGACTTATTCCTGTGGATTCAGTTTTTACACCTGTCAATAGGGTTAATTACGTTGTTGAAAATACTCGTGTCGGTCAGCGTACTGACTATGATAAATTAACTATTGAGGTATGGACTAACGGTGGTATAAGACCTAATGAAGCAATAAGTCTTTCCGCTAAAATTTTAGGCGAGCATTTACAGTTATTTATCGGTCTTACCGAAACTGTTTCAAATGAAGTCGAGATAATGGTTGAAAAGGAAGCGGAGCAAAAAAATAAGTTACTTGAGATGAGTATCGAGGAACTGGACCTGTCCGTAAGATCATATAACTGCTTAAAACGGGCCGGAATAAACACTGTCGAAGAATTACTTCAGCGAAATGAAGAAGAAATGATGAAAGTCCGCAACCTTGGCAGAAAGTCGCTGGAAGAGGTTGCCAAGAAACTTAATGAGCTGAATTTATTTCTACGCAAGAACGACGATTAGGGGGGGCCACGATGGGTTACCGTAAGTTGGGCCGTAATACAGGTCACCGTAAAGCTATGTTGAGAAACCTTGTTACGTCCTTATTATTAAACAATCGTATAGTAACAACTGAAACCAGGGCAAAGGAAGTTAATAGCCTGGCAGAAAAAATGATTACCCTTGCAAAAAGCGGTGAATTATCTGCCCGCCGTCAGGCCTTGTCTTATTTATATAGTGAAACTGTGGTCAGGAAGCTTTTTACCGATTTAGGCTCCCGTTACAGTGAAAGACAGGGTGGCTATACAAGAATTCTTAAATTGGGATACCGGCGCGGTGATGCAGCGCCGCTTGTAGTGCTTGAACTTGTTTAATTTATTTCACTAATGGTGTAAAAGAGCATTTTAGATGCGTAACATAAAGCTGACTGTTGCTTATGACGGCACTAATTATCATGGATTTCAAAAGCAATACAACACAGGGCTTCCTACAATTCAGGAAGTTATAGAAAATTCTTTGTTTCGTTTGGCAAAAAGAGAAATAAAGGTAACAGGCGCAGCACGTACAGATGCCGGAGTTCATGCCCGTGGACAAGTAATTAATTTCGATGCTTCGAACTGGTCTATTCCTGCTGATCGTGCAGCGTTAGCCTTAAATGGTGCGCTTCCACGGGATATTGTAATTATGGGTTCAGAACAGGTTGATCCTGATTTCCACGCCCGGTACAGCGCACTTTCAAAAACATATTTTTATATTTTGTACAACGATATTAAACCTTCTCCGTTCTGGCGCCTGTACAGCTGTTTTATGCCGCGTTCACTTGATATATCGGCAATGAAAAGCGCTGCTAAAGCGCTGGAAGGTGAAAATGATTTTGCAGCGTTTCAGGCATCAGGTTCCGCGGTAAAATCAACTGTACGGACACTGTTTAGAACTGACGTCAGGAAAAAGGGAAAGTTTGTGTACCTAACTTTTAAGGGTAACGGGTTTCTTTACAATATGGTAAGGATTATGGTAGGCACTTTGTTGGAAATTGGTCAGGGTAAGCGTCTGCCTGAAGAAACCGAACAAATTTTAACTTCACGAAATAGGGAAATGGCGGGATTTACAGCGCCTGCCTGCGGGTTATACCTGAAACTGGTAGAATACTAATAGAGCGGCAGCCTGTTTTAAGATAAGATTGGAAAGCCACAAGGAGGATTCTAGATGACAAGAACATTCATGGCCAAAGAAAAGGATATCACGCGGAAATGGTTTGTCATTGATGCGCAGGGAAAGATTTTAGGAAGGCTGGCGGTAGAAGCGACTAAAATCTTACGTGGAAAACACCACCCTCTTTTCACACCGCACGTTGATACAGGTGATCATGTTATTATAATTAACGCAGATAAGATAGTTCTGACGGGAAATAAGCTGAATAAAAAAATTAAGAAGCATCATACAGGCTACCCTGGCGGTTTTAAAGAAACCAGCTATGCCAAGCTTATGCAGACAAAGCCGGAATTTGTGGTTAAAAAGGCTATTATAGGAATGCTTCCCCATAATAGGCTTGGGTCCTCCATGGCAAAAAAACTGCGTGTATATTCTGGACCAACACATCCGCATCAGGCGCAAAAACCAGGCCAGTGGCCGATATAATCTTTTTAGAAAGTAGGTATTTGGAATGGATCAGGTAAGTTTTTATGGCACCGGCAGGAGAAAGGAAGCTATAGCAAGAGTTTACCTTTATCCAGGTGATGGGAAAGTACAGGTAAATAATCATAATATAGAAAAATATTTTAGCAGGAAGATATTAGAAATAGTGGTCAGGCAACCTCTTGAAATAACCGGAACGGGAGTTCTCTTTAATGTAAAAGCATTTGTACATGGCGGAGGAGTAAGCGGCCAGGCAGGCGCCTTGAGGCAGGGTATTGCCCGCGCACTGCTGCAGGCTGATCCCAACCTTAGGAGTGCGTTAAAACGTGCTGGTTTTCTGACCAGGGATCCGAGAATGAAGGAACGCAGAAAATATGGTTTAAAGAAAGCGCGCCGGGCGCCGCAATACTCCAAGCGGTAATTTTATTTGCCGGACTGTTTCTTGCTTTTTGTTATTTTAAAACACCCAAACCGTTAGTGCTAAGGTAACTTATTTTTAAGATTTACATATTTTATCTATAGAAACAACGGAGTGGGTGAACAGATTTGGCACGGAGAAAGTTTGGAATAGCTCTTGGCGGGGGCTTTTTGCGGGGAGCAGCGCATATCGGAGTTTTAAAAGTACTTGCCAGAGAAGGTTTTAAACCGGATATGGTTGCCGGTACCAGCGCCGGCAGTATTATAGCGTCTTTGTATTGCTCAGGATGGAGTCCGGAGAGGCTTGAGAAAATTGCTTTGAAATTAAAACCAGGTTGTTTTTACGACCTGTGTTCAACGATTATCAACCTCGGCGGAATGGCTATGGCTGCTTTACTGGATTTTTTTAAACTGCCTTTTTATATAAAAGTTCCTTTGGGTTTGACATCAGGAAAAAGACTGAAAGCATGGCTGGAAGGAGAACTGGAGAGAAAGACATTTTACGATCTTGGAACAGCTCTGGCGATAACCTCTGTGGATGTCAATACAGGACAAAGAATAGTTTTTGTTAGCGGCGACACGGAGTATGAACACTTAAGGAATTCACATGATATTGTTTTTATCAGAGGAGTCAATATTTCCGATGCCGTAGTGGCAAGTTGTGCGGTTCCCGGTTTCTTTACACCGAAAAAGATTGGGATCCGCCTTCTAGTTGATGGAGGCTTGAGAGCAAATATACCTGTGGAAGTAGTTTCCCTTATAGGAGCGGAAAGAGTGATCGCCATAGATGTCGGTTACGATGGCGAACCGTATAAGAAAATTAATAATATCTTTCAATTACTTAGTCAATCCCTGGATATAATTGCCTCGAAAAGAATTAATAACGAACTCGGGGACTATGCTGACCTTGTTATTAGACCATTACTAAAAAATGTCGCTCCCTGGGATTTTGATCTCATCCCATATTGTATAGAACAAGGGGAAAAGGCAGCATTGGAATGCATTCCTCAAATCCGGAAGCTTCTCGAAAGCTAAACACAATTTTAAGCACAACGGGGTCAGGCTTGACTTATTTTGAAAATTGACTTATTATTAAGCACAACGGGGTCAGGCTTGACTTATTTTGAAAATTGACTTATTAGAGAAGACATTTAACTCCATCCTACTACTTCCTATTAGAAATAACTTGCATTAGGGAGGTTAACTGCATACGTGCGCATGTTAGCCTCAGGCCGTCGTTGTCATGGTTTGCTCAGGTGCTCCGTGCCTGCATCGCCAACGGTTCGCTTCGGACAGAACCAGGCGGCGCTACAAAGGCGGCATGGCAGGCGCGAGATATACTACCGAGCATTAACTGACATCGTATATGATGTGAACTTATTGGGGGTTACAATGGTACTACCTATCAATGGACTGGCGACAGGAATTGGGAGCCTTCCCTTTTTAGATGAATATGAAGCCGTCAATTTTGTACTGAAGAGTCTTCCAAAGATCCCGCACTGGCCGCAACTGCCCGGGAAGGGAGAACAGGAAGGTTTTGTCTTTCAATATCTTTATCCGTTGGTTAAATCGGAATTGTTAAGCATTAAAGATGGACAGGCATATTTTGATACGGCTCATCCGGATTGGATCGACAGACTAACTTGTTTTTATTCACTTTATCTTGAAGCGGAATCCGGAAATCCTGAAGCACTGGAGCAATTTTCATTTCCCAGGTCAGCGGCAGCCGGTTTCTACGCTTTTGAGGAATTAATCGGTAAGGAAGGCCATACAGAAGCAGTTTATTTTAAGGGGCAGTTAACAGGTCCTTTGACTGTTGGTTTTCAAATAAAAGATGAAAAAGGGCGTCAGGCCTACTATGACGAGCAGCTTCGCGATATTCTTGTTAAGTCACTGGCCATGCATGCCCGCTGGCAGGCGAATAAATTGGCCGCTTTGGGACAGCCTGTGATAGTGTTTATTGACGAGCCTGCAATTAGCGTCTATGGTCAGGTAAGCTATATAACGATATCCACGGAAATGATCCAAAACGATATTTCTGCAATTGTTAAATCGATACACGAGTCCGGTGCACATGCAGGCGTACATTCCTGTGACGAAGTTGACTGGTCGCTGCTTTTTGGAGTTGATTTGGATATTGTGAGCCTTGATGTCTATAATTATGGAGACTCTTTATTACATTGCGCCCAAGAGATGAAAAGTTTTTTAGACCGGGGTTGTGTTATGGCCTGGGGGATTGTTCCAACCAACGAGGATGCATTTAAAGTTACTGATGATAGTTTGCTTTTATTATTAAAAAAGCTATGGCAGGAACTTGTCAACAGAGGTATGGATATGGAAGTATTAAAAAAACAGTCTATGATTACACCGGCCTGCGGTACAGGTTTGTTATCAAAAGAGCTGACAGAGAGAATTTATCAGCTTAACAGCCAGATATCTGATAAAATAAGAGTGGAATTATAGCTAAGGAGAGTGTTTTTTTGTTTCCTGATTACCACTGTCATACAAATCTTTGCGGCCATGCTTCGGGAGAGATGGAAGATTATATTGAAGCTGCCCGCTTAAAGGGTCTGCAGGAATTAGGTTTTTCAGATCATCTGCCCATGTATTGGCTGCCCGAAAGCGAGCGCAATCCCGGTTTGGCAATGAGTGAACAGGAATTACCCCTTTATATGGCAAAGGTTATTAAGCTGCAGGAAAAGTACAGTGATCTCAGCATCAAACTTGGAATTGAAGCCGACTACATACCCGGCAATGATACGGCATTGAACAGGCTGCTTGACATGTATCCTTTTGATTATGTTCTGGGTTCTGTACATTTCGTCGGTGGCTGGGCGGTTGATAACCCGGCTACAAAAAATGATTATGAACATATAAACATTGATGAGATCTATACGTCTTATTTCTCCTGTCTGCAAAGCGCTGCCCAGTCCGGCTTTTTTAATATTATGGCTCACCCGGACCTGATCAAAAAATTCGGCTACCGTCCTAAAAGAAATCTTGCTTTTCTTTATGAGCAGACAGCGGTGATCTTTGCAAAATCAGGTGTGTGCGCGGAAATAAATACAGCGGGTTTAAGGTATCCTGCAAGGGAGATTTATCCTTCATTGGAATTGCTGCGGTTGTTTAAAAAATACGATGTGCCTGTGACTGTGGGTTCTGACGCTCATTTTCCTGAGCAGGTTGGAGAAGATTGGAAAGAAGCCGCTTTGTATCTTAAAGAGGCTGACTACAGGGAAATAGCCGTCTTTTCAGGCCGTCGTCTAAAAATGGTTAAAATATAATAAGTATTTTTGCTTAAAAATTTAGCTGTTTAGAAAGAATACGCGTAAAGATCCTATTACAGGATTTTATTGCGGAGGCTGTAAATGTCCGAACCAGATTCTTCACATAATCTAAAGGAGATTATGAGCAGATTTAACTTCAAATTCCACAAGGGATTAGGTCAAAACTTCCTTCTGGACGGCAATATTATCCGCAAGATAATTGATTCCTCAAATCTGTCCCATGATGACGTGGTTGTAGAAATTGGTCCTGGAGCAGGTACGCTGACCTCTGTTCTGGCAAGATGTGTAAAAAGAGTGATCGCTGTTGAACTGGATCAAAGACTTTCACCTATCTTGAAAGAAACGCTTGATGGAATTGACAATGTAGACCTGGTCTTTGAAGATGCGCTCAAAGTGGATTTCGATAACCTAGTCGATCATAAATGCAAGGATTTGCCTGCTTACAGTCACAAAGCCTATAAAGTGATTTCCAACCTGCCCTACAGTATTACAACACCAATCCTTATGTACCTGCTGCGTAAGAATTTCAATTATAGTTCCTTAATTTTAATGGTTCAGCGTGAAGTTGCCTCGCGTCTGATCTCAGTTCCCTGCAGCAGGGATTACGGTATTTTAAGTGTTGCTGTCCAATATTATACGGTTCCCGAAGTTTTATTTATGGTACCTCGTACTGTATTTTACCCGCGTCCGGAAGTGGAATCGGCAGTCGTTCTTCTCGCCAAGCGGAAAGCTCCGCTGGTAAATGTTCCTGAAGAGGATCTTTTTTTTAGACTTGTACGCGGCGCCTTCGGCAAAAGACGGAAAACCGTTTTAAACGCTCTCTCAGACGGTTACTTAATACCCGGTCTTAGCCGTCAGCAATGGAAAGAGATAATACACTCTGTAGGGATTGATCCCTGCAGAAGGGGGGAAACTCTTAGTCTAAAAGAGTTTTCAGATATTTGCCGGCGATGCTGGGATTATAAGACATAGACAAATATATAAGCATATGATACAGGGGGAGGTATAAAGATGTATTTTATTAGCCCCACCAAAGGCAGGCTCGTCTTTAATGAGATGATGTCTGAGATAGTAAGTTATATTAGGGGTTTGCCGACTTCGATGTACAAGATAATTATCGGCACAGACTCCCAGGTTAAGCAGGATTCCTGTTTTGTCACAGCAATAATCATCCACAGGCTTGGCAAGGGAGCGCGCTATTTTTACCGCAAAAAGCTTCAGCGTAGAATCAAGAGTTTGAGGCAAAAAATATTTTATGAAACATCTTTGAGCCTCGAAATGGGTGGTTTAGTCGCAAAATCACTTTCTGAATGCGGACTTGATGACACTGAAGTAGAAATCCATATTGATGTGGGAAGACAGGGAGAAACCCGGGATTTAATCAGAGAAGTTGTTGGAATGGTGACCGGCAGCGGTTTCCAGGCAAAAATTAAACCCGAAGCCTTTGGAGCTTCAAGCGTTGCTGATAAACATACAAAGTAAGCTGTTAAGTGAAAATTTTCTTCAGAAAATCCTCCAGCAAGTCAAATCTTCTTTCTGTGTGGTATCCAAGATAAGTCTTACCGTCCTGAGTCCTGGTCCGTGTATGGCCATAGAAGACCTGTAACGCCTCCAAACAATCCCCGATAATTGTTTCAGCAATCTGTTTGTTGTGATAAAAATCCCTTTGCCTGGAACCAAGTCTGGCATGGGGAAGACGCGCTCCTATACCTACATTCAGGCGGCAGCGCGCCGCCAGTGCTAGCGTTACAGGAGGAACAGCAAGTTCCTGGCAGGGTACACTTTCAATAAATTTCCTTGTAATAGCATGCGGACCATGGGAAGGGGAAGCGTTCCCGATGGCTTCTTCGAATCCCAATCTCCTGTTTAGCTCTGTTCGTAGATTTAATAAATATCTGGCAAGCTGTGAAGGTTTGCTTTCCGTTTCAGGGGGATAGCAGTTGGTTAAAGACATCTGAAATCCCTTTCTTGAAATGCTTGACAGAAGCCCCTTTAAAGTATTGGCTATATTCCCTTCCATATCACCGTCGATAAAAAGAATTATCTCCGCCCCCAGTTTGTGTGCCCAGGCTGCCCCTATTGACCTTGGGACATCTATTCCCAATGAGCTTTCAAAGTGAATAGGCGAAATTTTTGCACAGTTCATTGCTTCGATTATTTCCCGGGAACTATCCGTACAGCCGTTAAAGACAGGAATTATAAGATCAACTTCTGTACTGCTGACAGTTCTAATAACTTTCCTGATTGTCGCTGCTTCATTTTTAACCGGTATAACTGCTGCTATCAATAATAACACCCTTTTTAATTGTTAATTTAAACTATGTACTTTTAAGGAAAAAGTTCCCTGAGCTGTTATCACATCTCAACGGTCATAAAACATAAACTGTAAAAAAATAGTATTAAGGGGATAGGGCAATGGAGAAAATCAAACCGGGAGATATTGTGGGAAGGATTTCATACGGATGCGATATTTTCTTTAAAGTAATCGAAATTTTTACAAGCCCTGACGGCAATGAATATGCCCGTCTTAGAGGGATAGATATGCGGCTGATGGCGAATTCGCCCCTGGGTGACCTGTGTAAATTTGAAGCAAGTAAGGTGGCAGAATATTTACGTGCGTTTATGGCCAACAACCATGAACACATGAAAAGAGTTTTTGCAAGGCGTCAGAATGAACAAGTTGAAAAATTAAACAGGATAGTTAACCAGCCTAATAAAATTGAAAGTTTTGATCTGCCGGGTTCAGTTCTCCATATTGACGGAGATGAAGATTATCTGGAACTCTGTCTTACTACCTATCGTCAACTAAGCATCTCGGCTAACGGTTATTTTATTTCTGAAGAATTGCAGTCCCAGGAGGTGGAAAAATTACTGCGGAAACATATTCCGGACATCCTTGTTATTACCGGTCATGATGGTCTTGTAAAAGGCGCCCGGGATTTTACTGATCTTAAAAATTACCACAGTTCAGCTCAATTCATTGATTCCGTCAGGATAGCCCGGGAATTTGAAAGAAATAAGGATGATCTGGTTATTTTTGCAGGCGCCTGCCAGTCGCATTACGATGCAATTTTAGATGCAGGCGCAAACTTCGCAAGTTCTCCCGAACGTGTCCTGATTCATGCCTTTGACCCTGTTTTTGTTGTCGAAAAGATAGCCTACACATCAATTTATGATCCTATTTCTTTAAAAGACATAATAAACGGAACTATAACCGGGTTTCCGGGAATCGGCGGCATCGAAACCAGAGGGAAATACCGCATGGGTATTCCCAGATCTCCCTATTAATCAGTTTTTCATTAAACACCCTTCCGGGATTATCAGCATATGATGACTTAGGAATTAGGGGGGTTTAATGCATGGAAAGGCATCTCAGGGCTATAAATAAGTACAGTAAAGATCTGTTCATTAAAGCTAATGTCATAGGTATTGGGGTTGGATATAAACAAATTCGGGGAGAAGAAACAGATCAGCTTTCATTAATTATTTTTGTAGAAAAAAAAGTACCCCCGGACAGGTTAAACAAGAGCAGTATTATTCCTGGAAAAATCAGCGATCTCCATACTGACATTGTTGAAATCGGACGTGTCCGTTTGCTCGACAACAGGGTTGATCGCTGGCGTCCTGCCTGTCCCGGTATAAGCATCGGGCACTATAAAATATCTGCCGGCACATTCGGCGCAGTAGTGAAAGATAAAAATACCGGGGAAAAACTAATCTTAAGCAACAACCATATTCTGGCGAACGCCACAAACGGCTCAGACGGCCGATCGTCAATAGGAGATCCAATCTTGCAGCCGGGTCCGCACGACGGCGGCGGACCAAAAGATAAAATAGCCACTTTATTACGCTTCATACCAATACGGCATACTGTACAGGATGTTGAATGCCCCATTGCAGCAGCGGCATTACAGGCAGGAAATATAATCATCCATACCGTTCGTCCCAGATATAATATCAGGTTAACCAAATATACAAATGATATGAATAATATTGATGCTGCGGTTGCCAAACCGGATAAACAAAGTTTGGTTGATGAAGAAGTTTTGGAAATAGGCAGGATTGAAGGTGTAGCCCGCGTCATACCCGGGGACTCAGTAAAAAAGAGCGGACGTACTTCAGGATTGTCAGAAGGAAAAGTTCAGGCAATCGGAGTGACAATTAAAGTGGGTATCAGTGAGGAGGAAAATGGTTTATTTACTGACCAGGTGGTCAGCAATATCCTTTCACAGCCCGGTGACAGCGGGTCGCTGATTGTAAATTCGGGAAAACAGGCCGTTGGCCTGCTCTTTGCAGGTTCAGAAAAATATTCTATTTTTAACCGTATAGATAATGTAATGGAACGGCTTAAGATTAAGTTTTAAAAGAATACGTCGAAAATATTGGTACATTGAATGCGCAAACCCTGGCTGCGTCTTATAAGGAGGTTAAAAACTTGGGTTATAAAATCTTTTGCATGGGGAAGGTCGCCCTTGTTTTGCTTGGAGAAGTGCCGGTTGTCGGACCACAAATTAGCGGCAGGGAAAAAGCCCTTCGAGTTGCGCAGAAATTATTTAAGGAAGTTGATAAATTGATTGCCGGTTCATCTGCAGGGCCTTATCAGATTATTTTTAAGCACAAAGGCAGCGGACGTTACGATCTGGTCATAAAAAGCAGTGAACTATCCCTGGTAATACTTCATGATCTTGATGAGCTCTGGATAAAAAGGTTCCGCAAAATATTTAACGGCATTTTTATACTAAGTTGTTTTTATGAAAAAAATAATAACCTGGAATGCCTTGCAGTGACTGAAGGCTTAGGCGCCGTTTTATATTCCTCTGAAATAAGACAGTTTTTCCAGACACGGTAAGGCGCATTATTACCAGTTAAAACCATCTGGAGAAGATTATGCGATATTGTACATACGGACAAGCCCTGGAAGTTGTCTGTTAAATAATTGCATTATTTACAGTGATATTCATCGTATCTTAATTTGTTCACTGAATAATTAATCTGGTAAACTGTTAGAGATTTGAGATATTAAATATCTTAAGAAAGGGGTAATTTTGTTTTGATGAAAAAAAGCCGTAGAATACCGTTCGTAATGTTGTTAGTATTGCTGTGTATTTGTTTTTTGTGGTCATCAATCCCTCAGGTCACACAGGCGGCCCTGCCGACATGTGACGGCAAGAAGCCGTTATCGCTGGACGATTTTTGCAAACTAAGCAGCTTGAATCCCGGGGAATATGAGTACACAGTATACTGTTCTTCTGACGATGCAGACAACTGTCTCGAAAAACTGGAGAAATGGCTAAATGAAATCTTGAAAAGTAACACAGCCAATTACTCCAATGTACAAAAATATCATTCCTTAAGAAACAAACATACTACTCCCAACACAATTCCTGATACTACTCCTGACACCACTCCCGATACTAATTCCAACTCCGGCTCTGACCAGCAAGTTGAAGGGCTGACTGCCGATGAACAGAAAATGGTTGATCTGGTAAACAGCGAAAGGAAAAGTGCGGGTTTATCACCCTTGAAGGTTAATCTGGATTTGGTCAAGGTGGCCCGTCTTAAGGCTGAGGATATGATTGAAAATAATTATTTCAGCCATAACTCTTCTATATATGGATCTCCTTTTAACATGATGAGCCAGTACGGAATTTCATATATGACCGCAGGAGAAAATTTAGCCGGCGCTCCGACTGTTGAATCCGCTCATAAGAACTTAATGAATTCTGCTGGGCACAGGGCTAATATTCTAAATTCGAGTTTCAATGAGATAGGAATAGGGGTAGTGGAAGGAAGCCAATATGGTAAGATTTTCGTGCAGGAGTTTATTGGATAGAAAAAAAGGGAAATTGGACGATCCGGTTTAACGGATCGTCCAATTGAAACCATTGTTGTTGTCCCAGTTATTGGCGGAATCTTTAAAGCAAAAGGTAATTTGGTTGTTTTGTAAACGAATTGACTTTTCCCATCCTCTAAAACCCTTATCCATACGAATAGTGTTTACATTTGACCAACTTCTGGGGTCACCTAATCCATAGTGCAGGAATACCAGATCAGCTCCTGATTTGGACAGCAAACCATCATAGACTATGTTTACTTCATCAAAACCGCTCGGTTTTACCTCTACCCCTTTTGGATAATCATTCCAAGATTGAGTCATCATAACACCTCCAAAATGATATTTAAATTCCCTATTTATTATTGTCTATTATAGCCGTTAAATATTACTGGTCTTTTTTAACAATAAAACGGTCATTATGATTAATAGAGTATAAAACATTTTATGTGCGTTAATTTGGGATGGCAGGCCGGATGAATGAAAAAAGTAAAATTATCGCCGGCGACTTGTTTCTGGCTCTTGTAAGCAGGGATGCGGACAGGGTCGCAAAGGCCGTCATGGCCCTGGGAGTTGTTTCTGAAAATGTTGATAAAAAACTTCTGCAGCGTGATATTGAATTGCTTCAGGAAAAATATTATACTACTTCTCTAGACCGGATCAGCATAAAAGAGGCAATTAGCGATCTTATGGAGGTAATTTTTAAATACCGGGTACGTCTTTTGCCCGAATTTATTATGCTCAGGGTGAAGTTAAAATAAATCTGAAAGTGGATCATTACTATCCGGATCTATGCTGGTTTTTCTTGCGTTGAACACATTGCGCAGATAAGGCAAATAGATTTTACCTATTTCTAAAAAATAATTTTTTACATAAACAGATAATGGCCGATCCAGTTAAAAAGGCAACTAGGATTAAACCGCAAACAGCCAGCAGAAGAGGCAAAAATGTCCACAGGGAAAGGGAAGAATTTTGGGCTTGTTGAGTCAGTGCAGCACGGGCTGCCGGTGAAACAAGGCGGAAAAAAAAGTTTGTATAAATCGCTGCCAGTAAGGCATGAGCGAACCGGGTCAGGACAAAAAGCTTCATTCTGATATCGGTTTCAGAAATCACGCTTGCTACCTGGGCGTGAATAGAAATTCCGCTCCACGCAAGAATTATAGCAATCACCGTGAGTTGCTGCAGTAAAGAGGCTTCAGATGCCGAAGCAAGTTTTGCTCCGACAGTCATTTCAATTAATCCGCTTGTTAAAGCTGGAAGGACTGATGAGGAAAAACCTAGAGGGATCAAGATAAGTCCCAACTTGCCGGCGATAAAATCAATAAATCCTGCCTGTTTTAAAAGTTGTATAAGCACAGCAAATATTATTATGAATCCGCCAATGTTAAGAAGGCTTGAAATAGAATTTTTTACGGCGGCGCCCATAATCTTTCCCGGTGAGCGGTTTTCCTGCCTGTAGATGCGAAACAGTTCGGAAAAAGCTCTGGTCAGGGGAGACCCTTCTTTTATGGGCGCGGTTATCAATTCAGGATCGTTTTTTCCATAAAAACGCAGAACAAAGCCCAGGGTCAGGTTGGATGTGTAATGGGCTGCTGCAATTACAGGCCCAAGCTCCGGGTTGTTGAGCATACCGACAGCAACAGCAACAAGCATAAAAAGAGGACTTGAATTATTCGTAAACGAAACCAGCCGTTCCGCTTCAATACGCGTACAGAGGCGCTGGGAACGCAAACGGGCCGTAATCATTGCCCCAATCGGGCAGCCGGAAGTATAGCCTACTGCCAGTACAAAAGAACCGCATCCCGGGACATTAAAGAGAGGCCGCATTAAAGGCTCCATTAACGCACCCAGAAAATGGACCATGCCAAAACTTAACAGCAAATCGGAGATGATCAGAAAGGGCAGAAGCGAGGGGAAAACTATGTTAAACCAGAGACTGACGCCTGTCATAGCCCCCTGGTAAACGGTCCCTGGCTGAATTATCATTCCTAAGGCCAGTGTGATGATGCAGATCAGCCAAAAAAATTGTTCCCTGCGGCGGCTGTCGTTTATCAAAAAAAATAAATACTTTTTAAAAACTATTAAGCTGATTAGTAAAAGAAGTAAAATGAACAGAACCCACATTTTATCAGGCCCCTTTACTGAAAGCCTCTTTTCAAATGATATATATGGGTCCCGGTCTTTCAATATGTTGGGATTGTTTTTACAGATTATCTTCAGGATAGTTCTGGCTATGCGTTTTTTAGTTTTAAACGTGTGTTTTAAATTTAAACGTGATTTAAATTATTAAGAAAGGGTGGTCCTAGTCAGTTTGAAGATTTATGCTATCAGCGATCTCCACCTTTCTTTTATAAAAACTCCTGATCCGGAAAATTGGCAGCCTGACTTGCAGTATAAACCGATGAGTGAAATAAACGGGGAATGGGAATCTCACGCCTTAAGAATTTATAATAACTGGCGCAAAATCATAGGACCGGATGACGTGGTTTTAGTTCCGGGTGATATTTCATGGGCTATGCGTCTTGATCAGGCTTATCAGGATCTTAACTTTCTGGGGCTTCTGCCGGGCTTAATAATTTTTGTTCAGGGAAATCACGATTACTGGCTGCAAAGTATTTCCAAAACAAGGGAAGAACTTCCCCCGAATATGCGACTGATTAGAAATGATCACTTTTCCCTTGACAACACAGTCATTTGCGGTACCAGAGGGTGGTTGTGTCCTGGAAGCGACTACTTTCGACAGGGGGATATGAAAATTTACTTGCGGGAGTTGGGCCGTCTGGAAAAATCTCTTGCCAGCGCAGCCGCTTCCAGAAAAGAGATTATTGTTATGCTGCATTATATGCCGACTAATGAGAAGCATGAATACAGCGGTTTTATTGATCTGCTCCAAGAATACGGCGTAAAAAAGGTTGTTTATGGGCACCTGCACTCCAGGGCTTGCCGTTTCCGTCTCCCGGACTACGCCTGGGAAATTTCCTTTTATCTGGTCAGCGCAGATTATTTAAATTTTACTCCCCGATTGCTTACTTAAAGGCCAGCTTCTTTTGCCAAATCAGTAAAGGCGGGGAGGGAATTAATTACCGTTTGCAGGGGGACGCTATAAGAAAGGCGAAAATAACCCTTTAGACCAAATCCCTTGCCGGGAACAAGTAAAATATTATATTTTTTGGCTAACTGCACAAATTCGAGATCATCAGCCAAAGGCGATTGGGGGAACATGTAAAAGGCGCCCTTGGGTTCAACTATTTTGAAACCAATTTCAGTTAAATGGCTGTATAAAAGATCCCTTTTTTTCAAGTACCCGCTCAGATCCACCTGTTCTTTCTGCAAATGAGCGACAAGACGCTGCATTAGGGCAGGGGCATTGACAAATCCCAGCGTACGGTTGCAGAAAACCATACCTTCAATAAGCAGGCCGACGTCAGCGGCTTCGGGGTGTACCGCTATGTAACCAATCCGTTCACCGGCCAGGCTGAGATCTTTACTGTGTGAAGTAACAAGAATGCTGTTTTTTGCATAATTAAATACGGGAGGCGTCTTTACCCCATCGTAGACAATCCTGGCGTATGGTTCATCTGAAACCAGGTAAATGGCGGCGCCAAATTCGGATTCTTTTTGTTTTATAACAGCAGCTAATTTTTCAAGACAGTCGGAACTGTAAACGACTCCAGTGGGATTGTTTGGAGAATTAACAATAATGGCTTTAGTTTTTGAGGTAATGGCGGCGCCGATTGCATCCATGTCAGGCTGGAAATCAGCCCCGGTTGGGACCTCTTTAATAACTCCGCTGTGGTTGTCGACGTAGAATTTGTATTCTGCAAAATAGGGTACAAGAACAATTACTTCATCCCCGGGATTTAGAATTGTTTTAAATACGACATTCAATCCGCCGCCTGCGCCGCAGGTCATAACAATATGTGATGAATTAACCTGTATGCCTGTTTTTTCAGCCAGGTTGGCTGCTATTGCTTCCCGGGTTGTTTCGTATCCCGAATTGCTCATATAACCGTGCATTCCCGGCAAAGGGTTATCGGCCAGTTTTTTAAGCATTTCACGGAAAGCGGGCGGTGGTTCCGTGTCCGGGTTGCCCAGGGTGAAATCGTACACTTTTTCCGGCCCTAAAATCTTTTGCAGGCGTTCTCCTTCTTCAAACATTAGTCTAATCCAGGAAGCGTTGGCCAGATTCTCGTTTATTTTATTGCTGATTGGCATTTATGATTCTCCTTGAATAAATGTATTATATAAAAGGTCATATTCAGATTTGTTTAATTAAAAAATAGAAAAAGAGGTTTTCTTTGAATGGCAATTTCGGCAGCTTTGTTTGATCTGGACGGGACTCTGGTAGATTCCCTTCCTTTTATTATGAGAACTTACCACCTCGTTTTCAAAAAACTGAACCTTCCCTGGGCTGAAGCAGAGCTAATCAAGTGGATCGGCCGCCCGTTAAGAGAGATAGCTTCTTCTTTTGCCGGCGAGGAAAAAGAAGAATTTTTAAAGCTCTACGAGAAATATTATAACCTTGACTTTGAAAATAACGTAAGTCCCTTTCCCGGTACTGTTGAGATGTTGGAATTTCTCAAAATGAATGGATTCCTTTTGGGAATAGTCACCTCAAAAGGCAAGGAAGGAGCCCTGCGTACTGTTGAAATAACCGGACTGGATAATTATATGAATGTTGTTATAACCGCCCATGATGTTTATGTGCATAAGCCTTTCCCGGATCCGATTTTGAAAGCGCTTGATATGTTAAATATTTCCCCCGGACAGGCGCTTTATATAGGTGACAGCTACCATGATGTCAAGGCCGGCCTTGATGCAGGCACGACCACCCTGGCGGTAACCTGGGGTATAAACACCAGGGAAGAACTGGCGGCTTTAAAACCCGACGGCCTGCTGGAAAGCTGGGCTGACCTTAAAATGTATTTAGAATGACAATAAAACGGCGAAAGCGTTTAAGCACTTTCGCCGTATCTTTGCTGCGAAAGATTATTTGTAATTATAGAAGCCCTTTCCTGATTTGCGTCCAAGATGGCCTGCGCGGACCATTTTACGCAACAGTGGGCAAGCACGATATTTAGAATCCTGGGTTTCCTCAAAAAGAGAATCTTGTATTAACAGTGTGGTATCCAGTCCAATTAAGTCTGCCAGGGCGAGGGGGCCGATAGGATGATTGGCGCCCAGCGCCATACCCTTATCGATATCTTCCGCCGATGCCACACCTTCTGAAAGGACAAATATAGCCTCATTAATCATTGGGATCAGGATGCGGTTGACCACGAAAAGCGGAGCCTCATTAACCATAATCGGCTGTTTGCCCATTTTCTCCGCAAGTTCAAATGTAAGCTTAACTGTATCATCGGCAGTGTCGGCTCCCCTGGTTACTTCCACAAGCTTCATTACCGGTACGGGGTTGAAGAAATGCATGCCGATAAATTTTTCCGGCCGTTTGGTGGCGGAAGCCATTTGGGTGATCGAGAGGCCGGAAGTGTTGGAAGCAAAAAATGTGGATGGAGGACAAATTTTTTCCAGTTCGCTGAAAACAACTTTCTTAAGATCCATTTTTTCTATTATCGCTTCAACGACAAAATCTGCTTCCGCCAAAATGTCCATGTCTACAGTTCCCCTGACACGGCCAAAGATAGCATCGGCTTCTTCTGCGCTGAGACGGTTTTTCTGAACATCCCTGTCCAGATTTTTGCGGATTATATTTAAGCCGTTAGAAACAAAATTGTCCGCAATGTCTCGCATAATAACGTTAAATCCCGCTTTTGCCGCGGTTTGGGCTATACCCGCTCCCATGATACCGGCGCCCAATACTGCAAATGTCTTAATCTCCAATTGCATAAACCTCCCTAAAACTTTTTTATCTGTGCAAGCCTTAACCGTTGGGAAAAACGGTTTTGCATCAGAATTTATATGTCTATTATTTTTTCTATATTAAGGGGAATAAGTCCTCTTTTTTATTAAAAATTACAATGATAATGGTATACTATAAAAATAAGGTTAAGTTTAAAGGACGGATCATTTTGCTGATTTCTCTTTTAATAACTCTTTTTGCGGATCAACTGGCCAAAAATATTATCCAGAAAGTGATGTTAGAAGGGCAGTCTGTTGTGGTTTTTCCGTTTTTTTATCTGACTTACACGCGCAACCCGGGCGCAGCTTTTGGACTCTTTTCGTACCGGACCAACATCCTGATCGCAGTTACCATTTTGGTGATTGTTATTATGACGACAATAATGCTTACGCGGCCTGTTGCCGAAAAAAAAAGGCTGATTAGGATAGGGATGGGGCTGATCATCGGCGGCGCCTTGAGCAATTTGATTGACCGCCTGCAGTTGGGGCTGGTTATAGATTATCTTGACTTTCGTGTCTGGCCGGTTTTTAATCTTGCCGACACAGCAATTTTTATCGGCGCCTGTCTTTTGTTTAAGGAGATTTGGTATGGAGAGTCACTACGAGGTAGATGAGTCAGATGCGGGAAAAAGGCTTGATCTTTACCTCGTTCATCAGAATCCTGCCTTGAGCCGTTCCCATATTCATAATTTAATAGCCGGCGGGAATGTACGCGTAAACGGCAATTCAGCAAAACCTGGCAGCAGGTTGAAAGCCGGTGACGAAGTAATCCTGTGTGAGATTCAGCCGAAAGACCCCATTCCCGGACCGGAACCCATTACACTGGACATTTACTATGAAGACAGTGAACTTATAGTGATAAACAAGCCAAGAGGCATGGTTGTCCACCCGGCTGCGGGGAATTATTCAGGAACACTGGTAAATGCCCTCTTATTTCACTGCCGCGATCTTTCCGGCATTAACGGCGTGCTCCGCCCTGGTATTATCCACAGACTGGACAAAGATACTTCCGGTCTGCTTTTAGTAGCCAAGAATGACGCTTCACACCTTAATCTTAGCAAACAGCTCCAGGACCGCACGATTGTAAGGCGCTATATGGCTCTGGTACATGGTGTGGTGAAGGAAAACCAGGGAGTTATAGAAGCGCCTGTAGGAAGACATCCACACGACCGTCAGCGCATGGCTGTAACAAAAACAGGCGGGCGGCCGGCAGTTACACACTACGACGTAATCAGGCGCCTTGAGAAGGTAACTTTGCTGAGGGTCAGGCTTGAAACGGGCAGAACCCATCAAATCCGTGTACATATGACCTATCTGGGTTACCCTCTGGTTGGGGATACAAAATATGCCCCGTCAAGAAATCATTTTGGCCTAGAGGGACAATTTCTTCATGCCCAGGTATTAGGCTTCCGGCATCCATCTACCGGGGAGTATCTTGAATTTTCAGCCCCGCTGCCTGAACAACTGGCTGCTTTTCTGGAACGGTTATAAGATTTCAGCTTATCACAACAAGGTCATATTTTCGGCATAAACCCTGTATATTGATAGGGGTGTCTTTTTATGAGAAGGTATGATCTGAACATTAAAAAGAAAATTGTTCCATTGGCAATCATTTTGATTGCCTTGGCGCTGCTGCTTTATGTTCTTTTTATTTTCTTTGCGGGTCCTAAAATATCTCCAAACAAACTGTTGACTGAAGCAATTCAAAACACTGTCTCCAGTAAGACTTTTCATTACCGTATGGAAATAAAAACAAGCAGGCAGAGTTTTTTAAGCGTTATCGAAGGTGAGAGGATATCTCCGGACCGGATTCACATTAAAGGCAATATGTTCAACACGCCGGTAGAATTTATCCAGATAGGGTCGCAAGCATACATGAAAGATATCTGGACGGATAAATGGATTGCCTTAAAAAGCAACAGCCTGGGGCAAACAAGTATGCTTATTGAAGAACTGGGTCCGGTTAATTTTTTAAGTTACGGCAGTTTGCTTGATGTCCATTACGCCGGGACGGAAAAAATAAACGGTAAAAAGATGTCTGTGATAGAATTCAACCCGCAGTTGGTGGGTTCGTTCTCAGGTCAGAAGTATCAGGGGTACCACTGCAAAATATGGGTGGATCAAAAAGAACGGCTTGTCGGGCAGGTTGTTTTGAACGCTGCTTTAAAAGACAGTGATTTGCCTGCGGTTACTTTAAATATCTGGGGTTTTGGTCAGACGGTGTCTATTAATCCTCCCAGCGCAGATTATTTGCTTAATCCATCGTGAATCCAGTCAACAGGGCAACGGGAATAATTTTCAGAGCACTTGCTATAGGAAGCTCTTTCTGATCGGAGTGATCCTGCTTAATAGCTTCGAGCCTCTCACCTGTAAGGACATTTTCCCAGGAATCTGGAGCCCGCTCCGGCAAAACAAGGGCGCTGTTGCCCCATACCGCTTTGCCTGTCGGGGGTTCAGCCCGCATGAATCCAGCATTCTCATTATGGTTTCCTGGCTTGTTTTCCCCGTTTTCTTTAATTAAACTCGCCGGAAGCCGTACCACGGCGCTGATTACCCACCTGCCGGCCATGTGACGGGCAAATGAACAAACATGTTTTTGACCTTTCCCTGTACATTCAAGAGGCAAATAATCGCCCTTTTCAAAAAGGTCTTTGTATGTTTTACGGAAGTTTAAAGCTTTATAAGTAAGGAAAAGTTTTATCCAACCATCCTCCCAGTTCTTAAAAAGCTCCTTAACCGTGTTCTGCAGGTCAACCGCCTCTTCAGCGTTTATCTTTTCAATAATCTTAGGCCTTTCAGAATAGTCCACAGGACGGCGGTTATCAGGATCTACCAGGCTGAAATCCCAGAGTTCGGTCCCCTGATAGAAATCGGGTATTCCGGGTGAGGTAATTTTAAGCAGTACCTGGGCCAGTGAGTTAACAGATCCATAGTAGGAAACAGTTTTCTGAAACTGCACAAAATCGTTAAGGAACATGTTGCTCCCGGAAGGCTCCAGGATTAAGCCGATAAAAGCCCTTAGCGCATCCTCATAGTCTTTATCGGGCTGGAGCCAACTGGTATGAATTTTGGCTTCACGGGCTGCTTTTGTCAAATAGGCGGTTAAACGCTCCCGAAAAACAGAAATTTCATTTTCATGCAAAGGCCATGTTCCGACCAGTGTCTGGTAAATTAAAGATTCCATGTTCCCATCGGGCGCCGTTTGATCATTGATTGCCTTTTTGGCAGCAAGGTTATAGCGCCGCCATTTTGCCAACTGTCCTGACCACAATTCGGGAATTTCAGTCAGGACATTGATTCTGGCGCGGACGTCCTCACTGCGTTTGGTGTCGTGTGTGGAAGTTGCGTTCATGGTATGGGGAGTGAGCTGAAGTCTGGTCCTGTTGCGCCGGTGAAATTCATCAACAGATATTCCTGCTGTTCCGGGGTTGCTGCCTACTTCGTTAAAGGAGATTAGCCTGTTAAAAACATACAGCGCAGTGTCTTCACAACCTTTGGCCATAACAGGTCCCGTAAACTGCTGCCACCGCATCAAAAATTCAAGCCAGGCTTTAGCCCGGTCAAAAGCCTTACCTTTTTCCAAATCGAGCAGCAGAATGTTTTGTAAAAAGTCGAAGCCCTGTCCGGCATCGGGTTGTCGTTGCCTGGCAGCGGCTAAAGCCTCGAGGATATAAAAACGGTCGGAACCTTCAACTTTGAAATTCCTGATATAGGTCCTGTAAACTCTTAGGCAGGCGGTTGTTTCTATAAGCGCCTGGTTTAATGCTTCCTGCTTAATGTCGCGTCCGTAGCGATTTTCCCCGGCTAGGTACGCAAGCTGCCGGACGAGATTATCCATTTCACCGGCGAACATTTCCTTGATTACAAAACGCTTCCGTGAACGCAGCAGACTGGTAAAGTCTGACCTGTACCCGCTTAATCTGGCGTAGATTTCCTCTAAGATTGCAATTCCTTCACTGTCCACGAAAAGCTCGTTTAAGTTATTCAGAAAATCGTAACCTGTTGTGCCGAAGACAGGCCAGTCAACAGGTGTTTTTTCGCCGCCGGTTAAGATTTTTTCGACGACTATAAAAAAACTGGAGTGTTTTTTGCAAATTGCTTTTTGAAGCCTGGACAGGTACACCTGCGGATTCAGTAGGCCGTCAATATGATCTATCCTCAGGCCGGTTACCTTACCGAGGCTGATCAGTTCCAGGATAGAGCGATGCGTATAGTCAAAAACAGATTTTTTTTCCATGCGCAGGCAGACCAGTTCGCTGACGTCAAAAAACCTCCGGTAATTTACTTTTTCACCGGCGGCACGCCAGTACGCCAGACGATAAGCCTGTTGGGCAAGTATCTGTTCCAGTTCAGAGAAACTGTCCGGTTCCCCTTTTTTGCCGTTGATTATGGTCAGCTGGCGATTGATAAAAGATCTCAGCAATTTGTTTTTCTTATAAAGACGCCAAAGGCCGTGTATTACATTATTGATGGCTGATTTACCCCTGTGTTGCGGAAATATTTCGAGCAGGTTTCTAAACTCGGATAAAACCGGTTTTTTACCGCTATATTTATTATTAAGTTCCTTGTTCCATCTTAAGATGAGCGATTTATACGAATCCGGGCTGAGCGGAAATTTGATTCCGTTATAGTTTATCTGCAGACCTTTTTCTTCGATCGTTAATAAAATCTTCTGATTTTCCAGCTCTTCACTAAAAGGTTCGCCCAGGACAGGAACAAGGATCTTTCCGTTTAAACCTGTTTTTCCGGACCGCCAGTCTATGTCAAAAAAAGAAGCAAACGGCGAATCAGGCCCATTCTGAAGCACGTCGTACCAGCAAGGATTTTCGCTGCTCGCAGCCATATGGTTGGGCACAATATCAAGTACGAGTCCCATTTTGTTTTCACTTAGGACATCTGTCAGGGAAAAGAACTCTTCAGAATCGCCCAGTTCCGGGTTCAATGTTTTGGGATCCGTTGCATCATAGCCGTGTTGGCTTCCTGTCCGTGCTTTAAACACAGGGGAAGCGTAAAGGTCAGTGATCCCCAGAGTATACAGGTAGGGTATGAGAGCTTTTGTCTCCTTAAAGCCAAAACCGTTGTTGAATTGAAGCCTGTATGTTGCGGAGGGAATGCGCGGCTGGTCCATTACTTGTCTCTTTTCACCTTAAGCTTGTCACCGAGGGCTTCAAAATGGGCGATCCATGTTCGAAAACTTTCATTTTCCTGCGTTTCCTTGGCCTGTAATTCCGGGTAGTTTTTCTGCAGCACTGCATAATATATGTTTTGTATTTTCCACAGGTCAACCTCGAAAGGTAGGGTCAGGATTAGGCCGGCAAACGAGTCCAAGCGCTTGATTAAAGAGATATCCTCAGGATTTTTAGACAACCTTTCGCCCATCTTCTCCAGCGATTTTTTTATGATATATCCAAGGCTTGCTCCATCCAGGGGAACTTTAAATATCCTGGCTTCATTTAAAATTGCTTTAATCCGCTCCAGGTCCGGCTCGTCTTCCGCAAGAGCATACCTTAAGCTGGTGTTTAAAACGAATTCTGTGGCCGTATATAAAGCTTTGGGCTGCGGTATGTTCAAATCTTTTAAAAATAACATCAGAGGGGCGTGCCGTTCGTAGATATGCCTGTAATCGGCGGCAATCTCAGCAAGTGTTGTATTCAGTATCTGATCCAGGACCTTTCTTTGTTTGTCACGGAAGAGCTGCTTAAGGGAGTATATCGTTCCTTCAAAGTACTGGTCGAAAAGCCTGCTTACTTCAGTTGAATCCACACGATCGAAAGCCCCGGTTATTTTCCGGATCATTTCCTGATAAGTTTCTTCGCTGTCTGAAGCCCGGACTCCCGCGTTAACATTTTGATTGCCGAAGTTAACTGCTCCGTAATTAAGAACTATAGATTCTCTTGTTATTTCCGAAGTTACCCTGGCGCGCCCGATGATCAGCCTTGACGATCCTGCCAGACGGCAATGGTTGTCTTCCCGCTGAACTTCGTAGCAATATATCCGTGAATGTTCATCGTAAGTTTCAAACAACGAGCAGATTGCATAATGAGCGCCCACTTTTAAGAGATCGACCATGGAGGGTTTGACAAAGTTTTCATAAATCCGGGCGCCATCCTGATATTCCTTAATATTGCTTTTTGCCTGGGCAAGCATTTTAAGAAACTCAGGCTCCAGGTCCGTATTAAAAAGTTCACGCGCCAGCTGAATAACCCGGCCGGCGTATTGGAGCACCTGGACTGTTTCTATACCTGAAATCTCGTCAAAGAACCATCCGCAGCTTGTAAACATCAGCATTGCGTGGCGCTGCATTTCAAGAAGCTTGACTACCGTTACCCGTTCTTTATTATTTAACTCCTTTGCTGCCTGGTTTTCCAGGAAGCTGTTCAAACTTTCCGGTGAACGGTCCAGAATTATTGAGATATATTCATTGCGCGCTGCCCAGGGATCTTTAAAATACAGGCGAGCCTTATTTTCGAACCGGTCCGACAGGATATCCCGGAGCCAGTTTAAAGCATCTCTTAAAGGGGCTCTCCAGGATTGGCTCCAACCCGGGTGCATACCCGAGTTGCAGCCGCAGTTATTACGCCAGCGTTCCACCCCGTGTGCGCAGCTCCAGGAGGAATTGTCGTTGATTTCTACCTCGAAATATGGAGGGTGTTTCTCAAGATATTCACTGTAATTAGTAAATCCTGCCAATTTGTTGGACTCGATATAATAAAGCGCATAGGCAAGGGCCATTTCTCCATAACGGTGATGGTGTCCGTAAGTTTCCCCGTCTGTGGCGATGTTTATAATCTGGGGGGAATCTTTATCCTCCCGGAAGGCCGACAATAACCTTTTAGCGAATCTCTCCCCGTTATAGAGGAGTTTTTCAAAGGCTACCGCCTGGGAGATGTCTCCGTTGTAGAAAAAGACCGAGATCGAGCGTCCCGCGCCGGGGAGTTTAATCAGATAAGGCATGGTAATGTCAATTCCCTTGGCGCCAATTTCCTCCCAGTAGCCTCCGTCGCCAATCCTGCGGATACGCCTTGCCTGATAGGGCGCAAGGACTGTAAAACTAATCCCCTGTTCGGCCAGAATTTCTAAAGTATTTAAATCCACAGCAGTTTCCGGGAGCCACATTCCTTCCGGCTGCCTGCCGAAACGGGTCTCGAAATCTCTAATTCCCCAGAGAACCTGGGTATATTTATCGTTTGCATTAGCCAAAGGCATGATCATATGGTTGTATGCCTGCGCAAGAGCAGAGCCGTGTCCCGAATGGTTGTGCATGCTTAAACGGTCAGCCTCGATGATTGCCTTATAAACGTCGGGATCATTAGATTCCATCCAGGACAGCAAAGTCGGCCCAAAATTAAAACTTATCTTTGCATAATTATTAACGATTCTCTTTATCCAGCCGTCTTCGTTTAAGATTCTGGAAGCGGTGTTTGTTTCGTAGCATTCCGCCGCTATACGCTCATTCCAGTCATGATAAGGATAAGAGCTGTCTTGAAGCTCAATATTTTCCAACCAGGGATTTTCCCTGGGAGGCTGATAAAAATGGCCGTGAATACATATATGCTTATCCATTTTTTTAGATCCCGTCCTCATTTGCCTTTTCATATAAAATACAAGCCCAGGGAGGCAGGCAAAGGTTTAATTCCCCGCTTGAATCTAAAATTGCAGGGGCTGTATTGCCGTCTCCCAGCCAGCGTTTATCTGCCGAATCAAGTCTGCAGAGCCACTTTGCCAGAGGCAAGGGTAAACCGGCAGTCACACTTTTTCCGGAAAAGTTGAATAACGTACAAACCTCGGAAGAGCCATGCCAGCGCCTCAGGAAAAGCAATCGTTCTTTTTCAAAAGTTATAATTTCCTGATCTTGAAGATTAGATTCATTTAATGCCGGCAGTTCCTTGCGTAAAAGGATCAGATTTCTGTAAAATCCAAAAAGAATACTGTGTCTTTCAAGCCGGACCAGATAATGATCCAGGTGTGATCTAAAAAATGTTGCCGCATCTTGTGGATCCGGAATTCCGTCTTCTCCTTCGGCGGATATTTCTTTTTTTCTTCCTTTGAATACCGCCTCCGCAAGGATCGGGTCACTATAATCTGTGAAAAAATAAAAGGGGGCAGTTTCACCATATTCCTCACCCATGAATAAAAGGGGCAGGAATGGCGCCAGGATTACAACACCGGCGATTAATTTCAAAGCCTCAAAAGAGACTGTTGCGCCGGTTCTTTTGCCTCGGCCCTGATTTCCTGCCTGGTCATGGTTCTGCGCGAAAACAATAAACTTGCTTGCGTCAGGCAATACGGGGGTTCGCCCGTGCCTTCGCTCCCTGAATGGCGAATACTGACCCGTATAGGTATATCCTGTTCTAAAGGAACGGGCAACATGTTCCATTGTCCCAAAATCCATGTAATAACCTTGATGTTCCCCTGTTACCAGTGTCTGCAGTGAATGATGAAAATCGTCGCTCCACTGGGCATCCAGGTTAAAGCCGCTTAAGGTCCGCGGCCTGATTACGCGATCATCGTTGAGATCGCTTTCAGCAAAAACATAGATGCGCCGTCCCAGGCGCTCAGCCTGCCGGTGGATAACTTCAGCGATTTCTTCAAGGAAAGGCATGGCAGATTTGTCATCAATCGCATGGATGGCATCCAGACGGAGGCCGTCGATATGAAATTCGTTAATCCACATTAAGGCGTTTTCAATATAAAACCGTTTTACCTCGTCACTGCCCGGCCCGTCAAAATTTATAGCAGACCCCCAGGGAGTATGGTATCGTTCGGTAAAATAATATCCAAAATCTCCAAGGTAATTTCCTTCCGGACCAAAGTGATTGTAAACTGCATCGAGGATGACCGCCAGCCCTTTTCCATGGCAGGCGTCTACCAGCCTTTGCAGACTTTCCGGCCCTCCGTAGGTGTTTTGGACCGCATAGGGATAAATCACATCATAGCCCCAGTTCCGGCTTCCTGGAAACTGACCGACAGGCATAAGTTCAATCGCCGTTATGCCCAGCTCAATCAGCCTGTCCAGGCAGGGAATCAGAGCTTCCAAGTCGCCGTTTGCAGTGTACGTTCCAACATGCAGTTCATAAAGGATAAGATCCCGTTTTTTGGGGCCCGGCCAGTTCTGATCAGACCACCGGTGTAAAAATGTGTTGACAACTTCCGAGGGGCCATATACCCCCTCAGGCTGATAGCGGGAAGCGGGATCAGGACGCTCGGTTTTCTTGTCTAGAAGAAAATAATATCGTGAACCATGTTCCACCCCTGTTATTTTTCCGAAATAATATCCGCGTTCTCCTTTTATTAAGGGGAAAAATTTGTCCGCGGGTGAAACAAGATGTACTGCAACTGAGTCCGCTTTTGGCGCCCAGACGTTAAAAAAGCATTGGTTTTCAACAGGATAAGCGCCCAAAGCCAGTTTACAGTTCATTTTTTTGGCCTCCTGGGCGGTGATTCTCTAAGCTGTTTAACTTCTTTCAGCAAGGCAATCAAGCTCGTGTCGTTGGTAAATTCCTCGATTGGAAAGCGGGCCTTTCGGGACCAGTTGGGATGATCAGCATTACCCGGCATATTTTGTGAATTTGTTTCCTGCCAGAGATCTTCCAGGTTGATTAAGAGGATATCCGCCCTGCTGGCCGCCAGGTGTTTCAGACAGCCTTTTAAAATATCATAGTTATTAAAAGTTGGGGACGACAACCAACCGTGCTGGTAAAGAAAAAGTGGCAGGCAGATCCGGTCCGCCACATTATTTTCTTTCTCCTGCCAAAAAGCAGTAAAAGTAGGGAGATCGTGGGTGTTGAGGGAGGCCAGCGTCTTTTGGGGGATGAGCCCTAACGCCTGATGAGGGTCGGGCCGGTATTCCAAAGACGCAACATACATTCTGTATATTTTATGTTTTGACATCTGCTTTTTGATATAGCCGGGGACGTTGCCGAGATCCTCGCCGATGATTACTGAATGGCTTCTCAGGGATTCCAGGGTTAATAAAGCGTAAAACTCATCAGCTTTGTATTTTACATACACGCCATCGGCTGCCGTCATCCCTTTGGGTATCCAAAAGAGCCTTTGCAGCCCCGCCACATGGTCGAGCCTTAAAATGTCCGCATACTTTAAGTGATGACGCAGCCCTGACAGGTAGTATTTATAACCCTCCTGACGGATTCTTTCCGGGTGAAGGGGCGGGAATCCCCAATTTTGTCCCTGGCCGTAAAACATGTCCGGAGGGGCTCCAGCGCTTGAATCCTGGGCAAAAACGTCCCTTTCCCGCCAAACATCATAACCGGCGTAATGAACTCCGAGGGGTAGATCAATGTACAGTTTTTGTCCGAGATCCTTTGCCCGTTCGGATAGTTCCTTGAACTGCCTGTCTATTGCCCATTGGACATATAAGTGGTATTGTTCCGTGCCGGTTTCGTAATCCTTCTCCCTTATAATACCCTCGCGAAGATGCGGCGGCCATGACGGCCAACCGCAGCCCTGCTTTTCCGTACAGGCCCGGAAACGCGCATAGTCGCTTACTTTTTGATGCTTTTGCAGCCATTTTTGGAACTCTGCCCTGCGACGATCTCTTTTGTGAAAAAAACCGGCTGACAGATATTCCAGAATCTTTCGCTTGGCGGTCATAACGCGCAAGTAATCTACCAGAGACCTGGAGCGCAGGTCATTCATCTCTTCTATAAAAGGATTGGAATTTAGCAATTCGCGGGCCTGGTTATTGTTCTTCAGTTCCTCAAGGCGTGTAATGTCCAGGTAAAATTCGCTCCAAAAAAGGCGGCTTACCGGTGTATACGGGCTTGGGCTGAAAGGTTTGTCAAGAAAAGTACTCAAAAGCGGAAGTGTACCTGCCAGATGGCCTCCCAATTCATGCGTCCAATTAATAAGAAGCTCCAGATCGGAAAGATCGCCGGCGCCCCAGCTGCGGTTGGAATTTAAAGCATAAAGGGGAACAAATAATCCCCAGAGCCTTTCGTTTTTCTTTAAATCAGGGGAAAATGCCCGGTATGGGGCGCAGATAATCAAGGTTGTATAAGATTGCCCCTGCAGATCCAGATTGAAAATGTGATATCCCCATGGGAGGGGGTCCGGCAAGACATATTTTTTCACAATGTATACGGCGCCCTCGGCAGTTTCAGTTTTCAGTACCGGTAAAACAGAAAGATCCAGCGTCCAATTCAGCGATTCGCCGTCCTCTGTTTCGAGGCGGGCTTTTGCTTTAAGTCCACTTGTAGTCTCGGGAAGGCGCAGTATTAAAACAGCAGGATTTGTCTTTCTGCAAACCACAACAGGTTCCAGACAGCGCTGCAGCGTTTCCAATCTACGCTGCCGGATTGCGGGGCGGATGTCTCGCATGTTTTCCAGTGGAGCCCCGAGAATTTTTAAAACTGCTGTGAGAGTATCGACGGAAACCTGTCTTTGCAGGCCCGAAGCCTCCCTGAACGCGGCCTCTATCCCGTATAAGCCTGCCAGTTCATTTAAAAGGCGCAACTCGGAACCTGACAAATACAGTACCCCCAACATAAAAAATACTGTAGTAGTATGCCCTGTAATCCTTTCAATATTTTTAAAAAAGAACGATAAATAAAATCCAAAAAAATACCCCTATTGTTATAGGGGTAAAGTAGATAGTGAGGCTAAAATTATAATTGCCGTTTAGGCGGCTTAACATGTTTCACATGATTCACTTGCCCCCCCAAAGCTTCTACCATTTCGATGGCATCGTCGATGTAACGAGGCAAAGCTTTTTTCTCTATCCCGGTAAAGGTTATATTAAGTCTGTTCAAAGGGATAAGAATTTTTTTAGCCGGACTTTCTGCTATGGATCGCGCCATCAGGGGAGTCAGTTCACCCAGTAATGAATTAGAGCATACTATTTCTATTGATCCCAAAATAATGTCTGCGTTGGAAGCGCCGTAAACGATAGCATTTTCGCCTGTCGCTCCTTCATTGGCGCCTGCTTTCAGCATAATTGAAGTTGCAATGGAGTTGGTACCCAATACAACAATCTCAATTCTATCTTCAAAGGCCTTTCTGAACTTCTCAACGATAGCTTTACCTATTTTTCCACCCTGTCCATCTATAACTGCAATTCGCATTTTCTTGACTTCCTGCACAATTCGCTTCAATCAGGCGCGGACGCTTGCTCCTGAAGAGATCATTCTATTCGGCACATGCTCCTCCTTATTCAAAATGGGGAAGTTTTCTGCAATAAAGCAATATATCAAAATCAATGCGCACCACATGCCGATAGTTACTAAGAATTCCCATAATGAGGGGAAATATTGTCCGCTGAGGCTTTTAGCCATACCGGTGAAGACGACGTTCAGGCGATTCAAAATCACTCCTGCAACCACCAGGACGGAAGCCGTGAAGACTCCCCATTGTTTAGTCCGGATGCCGGGAATGGCGTACATAACAATAGGCAGAATGACGAATCCGATTATCTCTAATAAGAACATGTTGCTTTCAAATGATCCATTGAATGCGCTGGAAAAGACGCCGCGATAATTTAAGTCAATTATTTTGACAATCAGGTAAATGATCAGCATCCACATAGTGACTTTTGTAAGATCTGAAAATACATGCAACTCTGGTTTCCTCTGGTATGTTCTGGCCGCCAGTGTTCCTTCAATTGTGGCCATGGCAGGGCCAAGGAAGAATGCGGACCATACAAAAAAGAACGGGATGATCATAGACCACCAGAGAGGGTTCAGCTTATTAACAGCAATAATGTAAAGTGAGCCGAGTGAAGATTGATGCAGGGTAGGCAGCACAATACCTAAAATCAACAAAAATGGCATGATCGCTTGAAGGATCTTTTTATATGGAGGGAAATTAACCTTGACCCGTTCAAAGAAGATATCGCCAAACTCCAGGATTTGAACAACAGTATACAGAGAGATGCACCAGAATACTTCAAAGAGGACCGAATGAAAACCCCAATAGACGAATGGGCGCCAGAAATTATACCATCTTCCTATGTCCAGGAAGAGACTGACCAGAGCAATCAGATAACCAATCAGTGAAGTAAGCAGTGCCGCCCGGGCGATTGGCAGAAACTTCTCTTTGTGCAGTACATGCACGATCAGCGCAGTGCTGAACCCGCCGCCCGCCAGGGCAATGCCGCAGAGCAGGTCGAATCCGATCCAAAGACCCCACGGCCACTGATCGCTTAGATTGGTCATCGAGCCGAGACCGTAAACAAAACGGTACAAACATATTAAGACTGCGACTATAACAAGAGCAATCATTAAAACTCTTAATCCGGTAATACGAAAAGTCCAGCGTTTTTTTTGCATGAACCCTTACCTCCATCTCAATAAATCGGGATTTGTTTTAGTCCGGATCCACAGGCGCGTACATTTCCTCTTCATCATGCGCTGCAGCCCGCCGCTTATTGTAAATGTACAAGCCGGTCAGTATAGCGCCCCAGCCGACAAAAATCGCCGGGGTCCACCTGAGTACTTCCCATGTGTATTCCGGTAATGCTTTTTCGGGAGCGTCGGTGCGGAAGCCGAGTTCTCCGAATGGAACATCAGAGATATAGAGCCACGATGTTCCACCCACTTCATTCAAACCGTAGATGTGGTTGACATAGAAATTTGGCTTGTCAGCAAGGCGTTTTTTCGCTTCTTCAACTAACTTTTCTCTTTCGCCAAATGTAATCGCCCCAGTCGGGCAGACACTGGCGCAGGCCGGCATCTGTCCTTCCGTTACCCGATCCGGGCACATCTGACATTTTAGCACCCTGGGAAAAGGCTTGTTCCATTCGAACTTCAATACTTCGAAGGGACAGGCAATCATACAGTAACGGCAGCCCACACACAGGTTTTCATTATAAACTACAGGACCGGCGGGAGTTTTCTGCATGGCTTTGGCAAAGCAGGCGGAAGCGCATGCCGGTTCCTGGCAGTGAAAATACTGCCGTTTCACAAAACGCCTTATTTGTTCACCGTTTTTTTCGAACTTGTGGCTTTGTACTACCGTCCACCGGTTCACTGCTAATTCAACGTTCTCGCTCACTGGCGCCGTTTTGCTTTCCTGCTCTTGTTCGGGTTTCAGGCCGTTGTACAAAGAGCAGGCCACCTCGCAGCTTCCACAGCCGATGCATCTGGTAACATCAACGAGCGCACCCATTTTACTTGTCACTTGACGCCATCCTTTCATATAAAAAATTTAATAATAAATACGGCGTACTTGTTATACTCCCGGCTATACCGCCTTAAAAAGAAGCGGATGCAGCTTGTCGGCGCGGGAATGGTACTCTGTGTGCAACAGTTCTTCCGCCAGTTCACTCATTGGGTGCTTCAGAAAATTTTGATATAGAGCAGCTACTTCTGCGTTCTCGTAGCTTTTGCGCTTGGGCAATGAAGCATCGGCTTTGTAAAGAGCGGCCAGGCGCTGTTCGCGTATTGCGTCTGTGGGTGGGACAGCAGTGCGGGGCTGTCCGCCGCCGGCGATGCAGCCACCCGGGCAGGTCATGAATTCGACAAAGTGCCAGGGAGCATTTCCGGCGCGCACAGCGTCCAAAACCTTACGTCCGTTGGCCATGCCGTGACATACAGCGACACGGAGCGTTCCTACTCCCGGTATATCCGCAGCAGCTTCCTTAACCCCAGTCAAGCCGCGCACCGGAGTCAGGTTCAAAAACAGAGCAGGCGGTTCCTGACCGGTAATTAAAAAGTAGGCCGCTCTTGCGGCAGCTTCCATGACTCCTCCGGTCGCGCCGAAAATAATTGCCCCGCCTGTTTCCTCGCCCATAATAGGATCATAATGTTCCTCGGGAAGGGACTTGAAATCAATTTTCTTCTCTTTGATCATCCGGGCCAGTTCCCTGGTTGTTAGAACGTAATCTACGTCCTTAAAACCGCTGTCATTCATCTCTGGCCTGTTGCATTCGAATTTCTTAGCCGTACAGGGCATAATGGATACGGAAACAATGCTGGCGGGGTCGATTCCTCTTGCTTTGGCATAATAAGTCTTGGCCAGAGCGCCGAACATCTGCTGGGGAGATTTGCATGATGAAATATTGGGAAGCAAATCGGGATAGAAGTACTCACAAAACTTAATCCAGCCCGGTGAGCAGGAGGTAAATTGAGGAAGGGGTTTTTTAACCTCTCCCTTTATCCGCTTGATCAGTTCCGTGCCTTCTTCCATAATTGTCAGGTCGGCTGTAAAATTAGTATCCAGGACAGCGTCAAAGCCAAGCCTTCTTAATGCCGCCACCTGCTGCCCTTCTACCCATGTGCCGGGGGGGAGGCCAAACTCCTCTCCCAGGGCAACTCTTGTTGCAGGAGCTGTTTGAACTAGAACGAATTTATTTTGATTGTCGAGGGCTTCGAACACTTTGCCCGTATCGTCACGCTCGCTGATTGCCTGGGTAGGACAGGCCATGGAACACTGTCCGCAATGAATGCAGATTGTCTCATCAACTATCGGCAAGCTGTAATAACCATAGACACTCTCAATATTTTCGCAAGTCTCCAGGCATTGCCCGCATAAAACACATTTTTGATTGTCACGCATAATGGACGGATTGTCCAGATCAATGGGAACCCGGCCGCGAACCTGGGTCGGCAGGTTGCCTGCGGTATTGTACTGGTTCGGCAGCCAGCCTTCGCCGCCGGGGCGTTTCGGATTTTTGTCGTCGCAGCCGGCCAGGGCGCCGGTTAAACCGGCCAACAGTCCCATGCTTGTCGCCATTTTTAGGAAGGAACGGCGAGTAACTGCTTCTTTTTCTGGACCACTGGCGCCATCTTTCATAATTCCTTTTCCTCCTCCTCCAATTCAAAAAATAGTTCAATATTGGTAAATATTATCTCTGCAGCCTGTCCACCTCCAGATGAAAAATCATAATTCACATGGGCAAAACAAAGCGCTTTCTTTGGGGAAAGACAAAACAAGGCTGTTTATAAAAATAAAAATACCACGGTTTTCCATCCTTCTGGACGAATGAAAACCTCCGTGGTATTTCTTTAAATATAAATTATGTTTGGACTTATTTTAATTTAGGAAGAAAATTGTACATAATTGGCTTCAGCCAACATTAGTTTGTTGAATTATATATTTAACTCCGGACTATGTCAACAGAAAAATTTTTATGTGTCGTTAATCAGCGGTAAAGTTGATTTTGACGAAGCTATAATGACGGAACTATAATTTTAAAAGACGAGATCCTGACTTCTGCGCTAAAAAAGATTGTAGGGTATTTACAAAGAACGAACAGTATGGTAACATACCTTATAATAGTCATAATAGGTAATATATAAGGTAATAGGAAGCGAGGCGATCTAAAAAATGAATGAGCTGATGTGGTCCGAGCCGCAAATAAAGGAAATAGAGATTAAGATGACGGAATTAAACAAATCTGGATACAGTACTGACGCTTATTCTTCTGCCGTTCCTGGCTTAGTTGGGGATATAGTCCCTAATCACCCCTGCTCTTAGTATTGATGCGTAGTACGTGATAACCACAGGTTCAGAGTCTTTGTAAATGCTAACGAGAAGGTGAGGTGATATAAAAATGAAAAAACTGCTGTGGTCTGAACCTCAGATAGCAGAAATTGAAGTCAGAATAACAGATTTTAATAAAGTAGGATTTGATCCTGATTCGTTTACACCAGCTACGAATGGAGATATTGTAGGGGATATATGTCCTAATGGTAGCTGTTCCTGATTTTAATTCTAAAAATGTAATAGCAGAGCAGCTTTTTTAGTTTTGACAATGCTCTATTAAAATGACTGACAAAGTAATTTCCCGGAGGACGTAACATACATCCGTTTTTTTAATCGAAGTTGCCTAAAAATATTGATTTTTGGCGGCAAGAAGCTAAGAGGCCTTTAAAATATAGGCACAAGGCTTGTGCCGTTTTATTTTTTAATTTACATAATTACTCAAAGACGGTGAAAATTAAGAATGAGCGCCATATGCGGCATTTATTATCTTGACGGCAGGCCGGTTGCCTTGGAGACAGGCACAGCCATGATGCGTGAATTAGGTATCTATCATGTGGATGATACTGGAGTATGGCGAGATGGGCACGTATTTCTGGGTTGCCATGCCCGTCATGTTACTCCTGAGTCTGTTCAAGAAATTCTTCCGTTTTACGATGACGAGGCAGGGTTATCAATAACAGCGGATGCTGTTATTGATAACCGGGTTGATTTACATGACAGGCTAAGTATTGATTATTCTCTTCGAGACGATATGACGGACAGTCAGCTTATTTTGCAGGCTTACCGGAAATGGGACCAGGACTGCTTAAAATATCTTATAGGTGATTTTTCCTTTGTCATTTGGGACGAGAAGCGGCAGAAACTGTTTTGCGCTGTGGATCATACAGGTACAAGAGCATTATATTATTTTCATTCGTCAGAACTTTTTGCCTTTTCAACTTTGATCAAACCACTATTTGTGCTGCCGGAGATTACCAAGGAGTATGATGAAAATTGGATCGCCGATTTCCTGGCTATGCCTTCCGTAATGCATCAACTGGATGCAGAGTTGACCTTATATAGGAATATTTATTTATTGCCTGCCGGACATACTCTGACAGTATGCCCCAGTGGGGCGGAAAAGCGTGTTTACTGGCAGATCGAAAGGTATAATGAATTAAAATTAAAAACGGATCATGAATACGAAGAAGCCTTACTGGAAGTTCTTGGTGAAGCAATTCGATGCCGCATGCGGAGTATTCGTCCGGTGGGTGTGATGATGAGTGGAGGACTGGATTCCACCTCGGTGGCCTGTCTGGTTGCCCGGGAAATGGCTGTACGCGGCCTGCGGCTCCAGGTATTTAGCGCTGTACCTATGCTTGGCTACCGGGATTGGGTTCCCGTCGGGATGTTGGCTGATGAGACACCACTTATTGAAGCAGTAAGGGAACATACTGGAAATATCGATGTTACATATTGCCGCTCTGAAGGAAAGCACTCTTTAAGCGATACCAGCCGGTTTTTGGCAGTATTGGAGCAGCCTTACAAGATTATTGAGAACCTGCTTTGGATTGACAGTATTATGATGACGGCGCAGGAATGTAATATCGGTGTCATGTTAATAGGAAGCGCGGGCAACATAACAATTTCATGGGGCGATTCTTCATCATATCTGATGTCATTGCTAAAATCTGGTCAATGGTGGCAGTTCCTGCGCGAAAGCCGGAACACAGCCAGGCGTTACCGCAGACCGTTAAAGGCGTGGCTTAGGTTGATGGGGACGATGCTGCCATACAACTTAAAAATAAACATAAATAAAATCAAAGACCGCGATTGGCAAAAGAAGATGCAAGGCCTGTCTCCAATAAATCCGGATTTTGCCCGCCATATTAATGTACAGGAGAGATTTCGACGGTTTGGGTATGATCCTTATTTTTTAAGGCAGCTGGACTCTTTTGAATCGCGAAAAAAGCATTTTAAACCGGATTTATTCAGTCATCTCGGCGTTATTACAACCAAACAGTCGTTGGCCTATGGGATGTCGCTGCGTGACCCGACAATGGATAAGCGGGTAATCGAATTTTGTCTTAGTTTGCCGGAAAACCAGTATGTGCGCAATGGACGGAACAGGTTTTTGATCCGGCGGGCTATGAACGGCATTTTGCCGGACGAAGTGCGGCAAAACGTGACGATGCATGGTAAGCAGAACGCAGATTTAGCCCAGCGACTGCAATCTTGCTGGACAGAACTGGCTGAAGAAATAAAAGATATCGGCATTCTGGAAACTGAGCGAAAGTATCTTGATATTGCCAAGATCCGGGTTGAACTAGAAAAATATAAAACCATATATGACGATGCAGCAGATGACTTCGGCTTGCGTATGTTAATCCGCAGTCTAATCTTCAGCAGGTTTTTAAGACAGTAAATACATACGTGCTTTTATTGGCCGGCGTTTATAAAATTAAACAGGGAATTTAATTAAGGATTTTGAGAAATGGATATCCTTTTAATTTATGTCAGGGAGTTATTCGATTTATCTCCAAAGAAACTGATTATTAATATGATGCTGATGGTTGTGCTTGGCATAATAGAGGGCATAGGCATATTAATGATCATACCATTATTAATGGTATCCGGAATTATTCCCGGTATACAAGAGAGCAGCGGATTGACTTTCTGGCTGAATCATATTTTTCAAGTTGCCGGCGTACCATTAAATTTGCCGGTTATATTATTGTTGTATATAGGTCTTAATTTTGGGCAGAGTTGGCTGCAGCGCTTTCAAACCATGCTTAATTTTGATATACAGCAGTCATTTGCTGTTTTTTTGTCTTCCAGGTTGTTTCGGGCTGTAGCCTATGCCGAGTGGCAGCTTTTGATATCCAAGACTAAATCGGATATTGCCAATGTTATTATAAATGAATTAATACGTGTTTATTCAGGTGTGAATTTTTTCTTGCAGATAATAACTAATTCCCTGATTACTTTAATACAAATTATTTTTGCTTTTTTTATTTCTCCTGCACTGACTTGTTTAGTGATAGCCGGGGCTTTTATTTTATTTATGTCTTTACAAACTTTTACCAAAGAGTCACGCAGGATGGGCCAACATATTTCAGATTTAAACCGTGATCTGCTTTTTGATCTTACAGAGCATTTAAACGGTATAAAAGAAATTAAGAGTTATGGTGTTGAGGCTGCTCAAATACGTAATTTTGTCAATACACGTAATATGATGAAGGAGAATTTGGTCAGATTTAACGCAATTCAGACCAGGACAGCCATGGCGTATAAAGTTGGCGCGGCTATCTTTATAAGCTTGTTCTTGTTCAGCGCAATCGAGATATTCAAGCCAAATCCTCAGGTGCTCATAATAATTGCCGTTATTTCGGCACGTCTCTGGCCTAGGCTTGCTTCCTTTCAAACGGGTTTGCAGAATATTAATATGACGCTTCCCGCTTTTCGTACTGCTAAAGAATTGGAAAATCAATGCCTTGCCGCCCGTGAGAACCTGCCGGAAGAAGGAAGCATGAGAAGGATGGAATTAAGGTACGGAGTCGAATTTCGTAATGTTTCTTTTTTCTATGACTCCAATCGTATAAGTTGCGCTGTTAAAGAAGTTAATTTTAAACTTCCTGTCGGTACAACTACTGCTTTTGTTGGTGTATCCGGTGCAGGAAAAAGCACTTTGGTAGATTTATTAATCGGGTTATTAACGCCAAAGGAAGGAGATATTTTAATAGACGGTGACCCATTGCTGGATAATTTACGTCCGTGGAGAAATTCTATAGGTTACGTACCGCAGGACGCCCTTTTATTTAACGCCAGCATCAGGGATAACCTGTTATGGGCTTGTCCGGATGCCGCAGAGGATGATATATGGGAATCCTTGCGGTTAGCTGCTATCGATTCCTTTATCGGCAGCCTTCCAAATGGGCTGGATACAGTTGTGGGCGATAGGGGAGTGCGTTTATCCGGAGGTGAGCGGCAGCGTGTTGTTCTGGCGAGGGCGCTTTTAAGAAAGCCGTCGGTTCTTATTTTGGATGAAGCCACGAGTTCCTTGGATTCTGAAAACGAAACACGTATCCAGCAAGCTATTGAAAACCTGCAGGGTAAAATGACAATCGTAATTATCGCTCATCGTATATCAACGATTAGGAATGCTGACCAGATTTTCGTGCTTGAGCAGGGGCAAATCGTGGAGCAGGGTAATTATCAATCGTTGACGAAAAACAAAGATGGCCGGTTTTATGCTTTAGCCAGCCAATATAGTGATGAAGGCCGTGCAACCACTTAAAGATGTGAAATCAGCCAAGGTTTCAAGAGGAGAATAAAAAGGCAAACAATATCAATATGTATTTAAGCTATATCCTTCACGATATCAAGAAGTAAGTTACTATTCACAGTCCTATTTAATTTCCATTCATGACATAGAATGTTCTTTATCAAATAAATAACATCACCTATTCAATAGAGAAAAGGATAAAA
>LDZU01010427.1_pt1 | contig 175744 bp, 163 predicted proteins | sample 615531 | NCBI WGS metagenome assembly LDZU01 (sample SAMN03408293, study PRJNA278302) | terrestrial metagenome | isolation source: oil reservoir sample SB2 | place: USA: Alaska, North Slope, Schrader Bluff formation | collected 2011-09 | reverse complement strand
CGTATTTATTCAGTTCATTGGATGAAGCCAGAAGGATCACCGCAGATTGGCTGCATGAATATAATACTATTCGCCCGCATGCATCTCTGGGCAATCAAATCCCCTATGAATTCGCTGCTAATCTGGAAAGTGTCTACTTATAAGTGGTACAACTTTTGGGGGCTTGACAAACTGATTCGACTTGGAGTCCGTATACAACCGCGTGGATAAATTCTGTGTCCCTAAAAAATTATCTTGTATCTACTGGCAAAGTGGTTTTTGTAACGTCTATAGCAAATCTTCAAGTAGGTGATATTGCTTGGACAGGCGATTTGGGTCATGTGGTTGTTTATACAGCCACAAATCCTGCGAGAGGTACAGTGGTCATACAAACGGCCGTTTAAACGAGAACTGGGATGCGTCTTTAACAAAATATGGTAAGTTATATTAAATCGGTTGGATATTTCAAACTTTTCGTTCTCAACCCTTTGAGTCCAAAACTTGCATACCAAGTTTTGATTATCGCGAGTTTGGAATTAGTATCTCAAAATGCGCATTTGAGGAAGAAAATAGTGAAGAAGAAATTGTAAAAAAAATGATGGATACATGGCTGGACTATTTCGTCACTTCAAGCGATTCAGAATATCGGAAGTTGGATGAATATGTGATAGGAAGCGTTGAAGTCTCAAATAGCCCTGCCATCATAAATTCAAAACCCTTCACTTTTACAGCAAGAGTTACCATTTATTTGCGACCTACCGTCGAACCAGCCGAATCACTATGGTTTCTTCCCGATGGAAGGCTGTTATCCAATGGAAGGATTGTTAAAAATGAATACGTAGGAGTTTATAAAGGAACTGAATTCTACGAGTTGGAAATCTTGCCCTCATGTCCTTCTTGTTGATTAAAATTAAGTTGTATGAGGATATTGAGCAAGCGAGGATAGTATTTTGGGCTAAGTACCCGCTGCTGTTTCCGAAAACACAGCGTTGAACGTGATGGTGCCAGTCACGATTCCCAAACCTTGTTCAGGATGATTCATCGAAAGGGTCAATTCTCCATCCACAGTATCTCCCGAAAAAGTGCCACTTAAAATTTCGGTGATATCACCTATAGTACTTTCACCTGAAAATGCGCTATCCTGGATAGGAATTGATCTTTCAGATGGTTCGGACCAAATTTGTGTCCCCGTTGCTCCTGATGAATTGCTTACATCGATTTTGTAGCGGATTTTGCTGATTACGTACTGATCTGCTATCTTTTCCACCCACAGCTCGATCTGCATTCCCTGGCTGGTGGTTCCGGCATAACGCCCTTCTCTGATGGCATCTTCCGTGGAGGATTGGCTGGAGGATGTGGTGCAGGCTGTCAAAAAAAGCAGTATTGTAGTGATTAACACAAAAAGGGAGAGCTTAGAAACGTGCACTCTGTTCTTAAACAAGTTTTCCTCTCTTTTTAGATAGAAAAGTCACACGATAGTTTAATTATATATGTTTAGAAGATTAATAGAGTAATAAATGGGATTTAAATAATTCTGATTAACTCTTTCGCAGTATGAAAAAGAGATGGACATTTCTCCAGCGCGCCACCCGCTGCGGATATGCATCTACCCATCTCTGACGGCTGATTGCCAGTTCATTTTCGGAATAATATTTTTTCCATTCTGCAAGTGTCATTTTTTCCACTTCATCCGGAGAGAGAATAGACTGTTTGATCATGTTCAAGACCTGCCAATCTGCACAGTACTGTAATGCTTCTGCATCGCTGAAAATAGAATGCACCACCTGTTGACCTTGCTCCATTCCGTGGAATTCCCCGGGATCCCTTTCTTTTCCGTCCATCGGCCAGCAGTCAGCTGACATGAAACTGATGAAACAGACCCCGTTGGGTTTGAGAACACGATGCATCTCGGAAAGTGTTTTTCGGATGCCTTTTTTAGGGAGATGAACCATAGAATACAGTTCAAAAATAAAATCGAAATGATCATCTGGAAATGGAATAGCCTGCATATCTCCTTTTTGGATATTCAGATGCATATTCTGACTTGTTTCAAATGCATGTGCAAGAGCTATCTGTTCGTCGGAGATATCAATACCAGCAGTTGTAAAACCATATTCATAAAAAAGTCCAAGCGGGGGCACAGCACCGCCTGCACCGCAATCCAGAATGGTATTTTCTCCTGCATGTATTTCGTTGGTTCGCTGCAGGTATGCGAAGAACTGATAAACAGGAGGACGATAAATCGGTTTCATCCTTGAACCATCTATACTAGATTCTTTGAATAAAGTGGTCTAGAAGAAAATCTTAGCCCACTTCAACGCTTTTTGTTTCCAGGGCACACGGTGGCTGACACCTTCTTCACCGCTGAAATTGTCTTTATTTGCCAGATACCAGCGGTAGTTGCGGATCAGGGCGTCTTTATTGGAGTATTGAGGAGAAAACCCGATCTGCCGCTGAGCTTTTTCAATGGATACAAACGAGTCTTTCGAAGCGGTCTCATAGATCCAGGGATAGAGAGGAGAAAGTTTGAGAGCTTCCAGTACTTTCAGCACAGCGATGACCGGTTTGGCAGGAAAGGGCACAATGCGTTTGCCAAATCCGGCTTCATCTAGCACGGCCTGGTAATCTTCGCGCATGGTGGTGAATTCCGCCGCGCCAATATTGAAGGTATCATTGGCTTGCTTTTCAGGCAGTGTCATGCAGGCATAAATGGCGCTGCATAAATCCTCCACATCTAAAAACTGGTAGCGGTTCTTTCCATTCCCGATGTTCGGGAAATTCTTGCCCTCTGATGCCCATTCGTAAAAGATGGCGAAAACTCCCAGCCTTTCGGGACCCACGAAAGATTTAGGGCGGATGATGGGCACGCAAATGCCGTTCTTACGGAATTCTTCACAAACAGCTTCAGCCTGCACTTTGGCTTCACCGTAAGGGCCAACCCCATTCACCGGGTCGGTTTCAAATAAAGGATGATGATCCGGTACACCATAAACAGCAGTCGAAGAGATATGGATGAAACGGCTTACGCCATACGCTTGCGCCTGTTCCAATAAATTACGAGTCCCGACCACATCGGTGGTGTAAATATCTTGGGGGGTGTAGAGCGGGAGCGCAGCAGCGGTATGGATGACGATATCCGCGCCGGACATGCTCTTATGCACGGCTTCCTTGTCGCGAATATCACCCTGGGTGAACTCGATCTGATCCCGTTCGGGATAGGTGAAATCGACCAGATCTATGCCAGCGATGTCTTTGTATCCTTTAGACAGTAAATAACGCACCAGGTTGATGCTCAGAAAACCGCTGATACCGCTGATATAAATCTTCATGTTTATGTTTCCTTTTCATTAAAAAATTCCGTGCGTGATTATACTGTCAGAAATCCCTTTTCATGCATCGAAACATTCAATCGTTATTTGTGCCCAGTAAATCTTACCAGGATCGTATTTATGTTCATTTTCGACCTGGGGAAGGAAATGCCTTGCAGGTTCGATGGGTCCTGCACTGAGTTTGGCAAAAAATAGTATAAAAAGCAGATAATTCCAAAAGTTATGTTCCGCCGGAATAATTCCACGACTCACATCCAGCACATATCCAATATTTTGCAGGGTAAAGAAGGCTATTCCAAGCGGGATAAGGTAGTCAAGGGAGATGGAAAGTTTAGCTGCTGCACCAGCTTCGATAAGTCTGGGGATGGTAAAGGCTGTTATGTTAATCAGAATAGCAATGCAGCGAAAAAAGTGTTTCTTTTGACTTCTTTGAATGACAATTGCGATGAAATAATTAAAAACTGTCAATAGAAAAAGAAGCAGTGTACCTTTGGGACTGAATGAATAAAAAAAAGATAGACTGAGGATGAGTAAGAAATATCGACGCCACGAACTGGGAAGTAAATAATAGACAACAACCGCAATCAATAATATAGGAAATAAAATAAGTGGATTATATAAAACCATATTGGATTTGTATGGATCCGTTCTTAGAATAATGGCGTCCCTGGGGAGACTCGAACTCCCGCCTCAGGCTCCGGAGGCCAGCGCTCTATCCACTGAGCTACAGGGACTTGTTCATGCCAGAAGATTTTACCACGCAAGCGAACGGAAAGAAAAGCATGAATCGAGCATGAATCGAGTAAAATAGAGAAGTTTGTAATAATTAAATTCTGGAGATTAATTCAGCATGCTTTTCTACTACGTTCGTCACGCTCAATCCATTAATAATGCACTGTACAACACCACCGGTTCCTATGAAAAACGTAATGAAGACGCGCCGCTTTCGGATACTGGAAAGAAACAGCTCCCCTATCTGGCCGCTTTCATGCAGAAGGAACTAGAGCAGGTGCAGACGGATGGGCAGGGTGGCGTGCGCAACGTTCCTGTTACGCTGTACTGCAGTCTGATGGAGCGCGCTGTGGCCACGGCTTCTGCCATTGCAGAACGCTGTCAGCTGCCCCTGCATGGATATACCGATCTGCATGAGGTGGGTGGCGTATACCTGATCAATCATGCTACCGGAGAGCACATTGGCATGCCCGGAAAGAGCAAAGCTTTCCTGGAAGAACATTATCCCTTATTACAATATCCGCAGGACGCTCGCGAAGACGGCTGGTGGAACCGGCCGTATGAATCTGAAGAAGAACGACCACTGCGCGCCGGCCGAGTTCTGGAATCACTGCTCACCAGGCACAACCAGCCCGATGAGGTGGTTATATTTGTCAGCCACGGGGAGTTCTTCAACCATTTGATCAAACGTATCCTCTCCATCCCGGATGCCTTCCCGGTGTGGTTTGAGATGATGAACGTCGCGGTCGCCCTGTTCGATTTTAAGGAAGATTTTGTCCAGATCCCCTTCATCAATCGCTACCATTTTCTGCCGACTGACCTGATCACCGGATGAGGTTCTTTAAATATTCATAAACGGATCGCTCAACTCTGTTGGATAAATAATTGCTGTCATATTGAAGAACTAACAGCTTTTTATTATCTATTAATCTTCAAAACCAAGTTGGTCAGAAAAGCTCCAATTCTTAATCTGCCGGATATCCGGTTATTTCCCTGATATTCTCATAGAGCGGTTTGAGCAGTTTATACATCTTGCAATATACATTATGATACAGCTCATCATAGATGCGGTGATTTTTCATATTCGGTTCGAATGTCTCCCCAATGTGTGTCATGCTGGAAACCGCGGTCTCAAAATCAGGATGCAATTTCAGTCCAACCGCCAGGTCAATGGCAGCTCCTAATCCGGATGCTTCATAAATATGCGGTTTGGCTGTGGGCAGCCCGAAGATATCTGCGGTAAGCTGAGTGGCGGCTTTGCTCTGGCTGCCGCCGCCGGCAATACGGATCTCCGTGATCGGGATCTTACTGCGCTGAGAAGTTCGTTCAGCACCTTCGCGTAAACTGTATCCAAGCCCTTCCAATATCGAACGATAGATATGGGCGCGCGTGTGTACATCCCCAAAACCGATGATGGCTCCTTTGGCTTCAGGTCCGGGTTGTTTTAGACCAGGTGACCAGTAAGGCTGCAGGGTTAACCCAAGGGAACCGGGTGGGACGGAAGCCACTAGGTCGTCAAAAAGCTCTTCCACTTCCACACCGCGATTTTGCGCGACGCGTTGCTCATTGGAAGCAAATTCATTCTTGAACCAGCTCACCATCCAAAAGCCGCGATAGATCTGGATTTCTAGGCTGTACGCGCCCGGTACGGCGGATGGGTAGGGAGGGATGAGAGGGATCACTTCGGTGTATTTGTAGTGAGTGGTATTGATGGTGGCGGTGGTGCCGAAGCTGAGGCAGCCGATATGCGGGTCCAAACAACCGCTGCCGATCACTTCGCAGGCTTTATCTGCCGCAGCAGCGATGACAGGCAGACCTTCGGGTATGCCTGTTTCAAGAGCTGCCTGGTGGCTCACCTCGCCAAGCAGACCGGCTGGTTTGACTAATTCGACCAGCTTGTCTTTTTCAATGGGCACTGCCTGCCATTTCCAATCCGATTTTCCACACCAGGTCTGTTTCTTATAATCAAATGGGAAATAACCAACCTGACTGCCTACTGAATCGCGGTATTGGCTGGTGAATTTATAGGTTAAATACCCTGAAAGGAAAACATATTTATAGGTTTGTTTCCATATCTCCGGTTGGTAGGTGCGCAGCCAGTTCACTTCCGCTTCCGATTGCAAATAGCGCACGGTTTCACCCATGCCGGCTACTTTGAATAGAATACCCCACAGCCCACCGACCGGTTCCAAACCGCTCGTGCGGCGCTGATCCAGCCACACCATAGCCGGGCGCAGTGGTTTTCCATTTTTATCGAGATTGATGACGGTGCAGCGTTGCGTTGTTATCGACAATCCAGCGATCGCATTTTTATCAATCGTGTTTTCCTGCCATAATTTCTGGCATGCTTCGCATAGTTTTTTCCAGAAATATTCCGGATCCTGCTCAGCCCAGCCATTTTCGGGTGAAACATATGGTTCGATCTCCACTTTGGATTTCGCAAGTAAATTCCCTTCAAGATCAAAAACAAGAACGCGCACACTCTGCGTTCCATTGTCAATGGTTAACAATAATTCTCCGGACATTTTTTCATCCTCCTTTAGATCAATCCAATTATAGAATCATTTGGTTGGGATTGAATAACAATCTTTCCATAATTGCTTATAATCGGTTACTTCCTTTTCCCATACCTCTTCAGACCAGCCCAGTTCCTGCTGGACGATCGGTTTGATTGTTTCAAGCAGATTGACTCCACCATTTGTACTGACTAACCCAAGCCGCGTTCTCCGCAGCATCAGATCGGAGAGATGACGGATCATTTCATGCCGGACTGCCCAGCGGATTTCTGCAAAGGTATAGGGTGCTCCTGCGAGAGGATTCAGTTCCTCTGGATTTAACTCGGCCAAGAAATCCGCTAGAGAGGGACCATAAACACCAGAAAGCCGCTTGAATAGATTCGCATCTTTGATGGAAGCTGCAGAATCCCCTTGAACATGCGAAACAGAGACCTGCTTTGGATTCCTTTCTGGAAGCAGTGGTCGAATTCGTTTGATGAGATCATCTGCCATGCGCTGGAAGGTGGTCAGTTTACCGCCTGCGATGGAAAACATATTCTCATCTTCAAAAATCTTATGGGTTCGGGAGGCCTTAGAAGGTGCCATTGCTCCCAATGAGATAATCGGGCGTAGACCGGCAAAAGAAGAGATGATATCTCGCTCACGGATATCCAAACCGGGGAAAAGAGATACAACTGCTTCTAGGAGATATTCCATCTCTTTGGATGTCATAAAAGGTTCCGGTTTTTCACGCTCATACGATTCAGGGTGGTCGAGATCGGTTGTGCCCACCATAGTCATGCCCTGCCAGGGAATGACGAAGAGAGCTCTTCCATCCGCCGGATGAAAAAGTGTGATTGCATATTTGACAGGAATCCGTTCCTGTCTGAAGAGTATGTGGCTACCGCGCAGCTTGCGGATGACCCTTGCGGATGTGAGGTGAGAACGCAGTTCATCGGTCCAGGGTCCGGTTGCGTTGACAACAACATGCGTGTGCAGTTCGCTTTCCTTTCCGGAAAGAACGTCCTTAATCTGGATACCGTTTACTTTTCCGGAAGTGCTGCGCAGAATTCCCGTGCATTTCTTGTAATTGAATGCAACACCACCGAGAGCGATCCCTTCCCTGATTACGCGGTAAACCAGGCGTGCGTCATCCACCTCGGCATCATAATAGTAGAGAACCGCATTCAAGCCTTCCCGATTCAAATGTTCGAGATTTTCATCGATCTGCGAAGTTGAATAGGTCCCATGTTTCCATTTCGATCCAAAGATGTCGTACAGGTCTATCCCAATCTTAAAAAAGGGTGCACCATATTGATAACGGTCGTAAATTGGCAGCAGGAACTCCAATGGTTTAACGAGATTGGGGTATTGTTTTTGAAGATGTTCCCGCTCTCGAACCGATTCATAGGTTACATGAAACTGGGCGTTCGCTAGGTAGCGCAGCCCGCCATGCACCAATTTTGATGAGCGGCTGGAGGTACCAAAACTAAAATCAGCTTGGTCAACCAAGAGGACCTGGTACCCCTGCGCAGCCAGATCGCGAAAAATACCCGCACCGGTGATCCCACCACCGATGATGATGACATCCCAATCATGTTCGATCTCTTCCGATCGGTCAAGAATTGGATTGGCTGTTGTCATATCAACGGTCCTGATAAAGTTTGTCGGGATTCATGAATCCTGACGGATCAAACGTGCTGTAAAAGTTCTGCATGGATTGCATCCCCAGATCACCTTTCTCAAGAGGGAGATAGGGGCGATGGTCAACTCCCACACCGTGCTGGTGGCTGATGGTTCCATGATGGCTGACAATCACCTCACTAGCAGCTTTCTTAAGCTTTTTCCAGCGCTGCAGTGTTTGTTCCGCATCCGCAGTACGGCGGAATAAATAAGTGACATACAGGCTGGCGCCATCCGTATACATGTGGGAGAGATGGCTGAACACGATCAGGCGTTCATTTTCGTCCTGCAATCCATTAAAAAGCGCTTCTTCAACCTCATCTTTTACGGCTGCTACCTTGGACCAGGGAAAGACCGATTCAAGGGTATCCAAAGCGTAACCACATTCCCAAAGATTGTTACGCAGATAGGGGGTTGTGAAGCGTGAATTGTACCAAAGTTTGCCAACATAACTTTTTTCCACAAATCCATGATGCTGGCGCGCAATATGCTGTACCTGATGCAGCGTTGTCCGCGCCCCAGCTGGTAATCCGGTAATACCGAATAGCATCATGCAACGTTCTTCCCCCATTCCAAGCAAGCGTAATCCTTTGTCTGCCAGATTGACCAGCTTTTCTTTTCCGGATAGCTGGAGTGTGGTTTCTGTTTCAAATTTATCAAGCAGACGCAGCATCGATACATCCAGGCGCGCTTGGACAATTTCCCGCAGAGCCGCAAAACCACTCGCCCAATCGGGGAAAAAGACTGCATAGAAATGTTCGAATTCAGGGATGGGAGCAATGCGCACCGTGGCTTCCGAGATGATGCCCATGCGGCCTTCTGAACCAAGCGCGAACTGGCGCAGGTCAGGGCCAGCCGCTGAAGCTGAGAAGGGGGGCATTTCCAGGTTTCCCTGGGGTGTGTGCATCAATCCGCCCAAAAAGAGCTGTTCGATCCTACCGTAGTAATAACACTGCGTACCTACCGAGCGAGAAGCGATCCACCCACCGAGGGTTGAGAATTCATGGGATTGTGGGTAATGCCCAAACCGAAAACCGTATTTCGCAAGTGCATCTTCCATATCCGGTCCACGCACTCCTGCACCAAATGTGGCTGTGTTGCTGATCTCATCCAACCGGATGAGCTGGTTATAGTTTCCCAGATCGACTGTAAGGGTGGGAGTAGCGCTGTCCTCAATATTGATGTGCCCAACTACGGAAGTGCCGCCTCCATACGGAATGACATTGAAGTGCTCCTTTCTTGCCAGGTTTAAAATAGTTTCAATTTCTTCTTGTTTGGTTGGCAAAGCCACCGCATCCGGGAATTGGTTCACTGTTCCGTAGCGCATTGCCACCCAATCCGGAAAACTCTGACCTCGCGCGTGGCGCAGACGGCAATCCACATCAGAATTGAAGAGAGCGTGGTCAGGCAGGCGAGATTTGGGAACCTTTTTCAATATGGATTCCAGGGTTGCATCAGGAATAATTTCCCCTTTGCCGACAATTTTTTCAACAAAAGTTTTGGCGCTGGGCGCAAAATGATAGCTATAATCCGTTCTACCCCAACCGTTCCATCGTTTCATTTTTCCTCCAAAATATTCAGAGAACTCTTCCAGAATTGGATGCTGGTTTGCATCATTTTCTGGGTGCAGGTGAAAATTGCATCATGATCCTGTACCTGGGCGTACTGTAGAACATGGCGATAAAAATCTTCCGAGGCTGCACGGGCTGCAGGCTGTTGAAAATATTTTTCTGCCATTCGCAGGTAGACCTGATCAAACCCATTCAAGATCAAGAGAAACACGGGATTATCCGAAAGGAGGGCGGCTTGTTTGTGGAGTTCCCAATCCAGACGACCTGTTTCTTTGGGATTGGATGAAATAGGAATGATGGTCTGCAAAAAATGAATCAATGGTTGTGGATGGAGACGACAGGCGCTGGTGAAATAAGCCGGAGCCAGAAGAAAGCGTACTTCAAGAAGGCTCTCAACTACGTGCAGGGAGACTTCTGCATTGGCATTGGCAATGGCATTCAAGACGTTTAGATTTCCTTCCTGAAGATAATTTCGCACACGCGTGGGTTTCCCTTGATGGATCTCTACCCATCCATCCTGGCGCATGCGCTGCAGAGTTTCGCGCAGGGTGGGACGGGTTACTCCCAGTTGTTCACATAATTCCCGTTCAGAAGGAAGAAAGGAATCAATGGGATAGACGCCCTGCAGAATGGCTTCGATCAGCCGTCTTTCGGAAAAATCGGTAGGTTTTTCAGGCGGATTCCAGTTCATAGACTCCTAACTGGTAAGTGGTCTTACCAGTTAAAAGATACAAAGAAAAATGGTTAAAGAAATGTAATAAATGTAAGTGTGATTCAATGATTTTTATCTTAAATGGAGTAGAGTTTGGACTGCTTCAAGCAGTGAGTGTGGTTGTGCCAGGCTGAATAGATAGATTTTTTGCTCCCGATGCAAAGAGAGAGGTTTTAAATACTGGTTGAGATATTTGCGAAAAAGGAGCATCGCGACATCCTGCGGATAATCCTCCAACATCAGACTGAGATGTTCCTGAATGAAATCGAAGACTTCAGAATGAGAAATTTCTTCTCGGTCTCTCAACGTGAACAGCCATGGATTGGATAGGGCGGCCCGGCCGATCATCACGGCATCGCAATTGGTCAATTCCTTCATTCTATGGATATCAGCCACACAGGTAACATTTCCATTTCCAATTACGGGAATGCGAAGATAATCCTTTATTTCACGGATCGCTCCCCAATTTGCGTTTCCTTCAAATCCCTGTTGTTTGGTGCGCGCATGCACTGCCACCATTGCGCCGCCATGCTCCTGAATGAGATGAGCAATTTGCAGATAGTTATGGGTCTGTTCATCCCAGCCCAGACGGATCTTGGCAGTGATCGGAATGGAAAAAGTCTCCGTCATTCTTTCAAAAATCTCCATGATCTTTTCCGGTTCCAAGAGCAATCCTGCTCCTGCACCGCGGTTTGCTACACTTGAAACAGAGCACCCTATATTGATGTCAAAAAAGTCAGGATGGTATTGGATCAATTTTTTTGCTGCCTGAAGGATATTTACCGGATCGTTATCGTAGATTTGAAAGCCGATCGGATGTTCTTCCTCCCGCACCAGAGCTGCTTTGCGCTCAAAAAGAATGGAATCATGCATGACATCCCGGGCATTGATGAATTCGGTATAGCATAGAGATGCGCCGTGCCTGCACAACAGGCGGCGAAAAGCGGAATCAGTGATCCCGTCCATTGGAGCGATCACCAGATCTCCATCAATCGGGATGCTCCCAATATAAAATCGTGTTTTGCTGTGAATCATTGTATCAACAAATGCACATATTTCTGAATAAAAAACCATTGAATTGGCATATTGAGTAAGGGCGGAACCAATTTACGACTGCTTTGATTTGTTCACTTCTCCTGCAATGGCTGCCAGATGTTCCGGGCTGGTGCCGCAGCAGCCGCCGATGATCACAGCGCCTTCTGCGATCCATTCCGCCACCTTGCTGCCCATATCTGCGGGTGTGGTCGTGTAGACAGCATTCCCAAGGGTATCAACGGATGGTAATCCGGCGTTCGGCTTGAACCAGATCGGTTTATCGGAACCCTGTTTTAATTCCTTTAAGCATAATAGATTATCCTGAAGACTCTTTCCGCAATTGATCCCGAGCGCAGCCAGATCAAATTGGGAGAGCACTTGAGCCATTTTTGTGGGGGTTGTTCCCATCATCGTTTTCACCCCTCGATCATAGCTGAAGGAACACACGATGGGCAGGTCGCAAACGGATTGTGCGCCCTGGATGGCAGCCAGGGCTTCGTTGACGTCAAATTGGGTTTCAATGACCAGCAAGTCAGCACCTGCTGCGTACAGTGCCTGTGCCTGCTCCGCGTAGATCGTTTGAGCGTCCTGCCCATCAAGTACCCCAAGAGGCTTTAGCATTTGCCCAAGTGGACCCATTGATCCGGCTACAAGAACGGATCGATCACCGATTGCCTCACGGGCGATCCGGACGGCGCATGCATTGACCTCATTCACTTTCTCGCCCAATCCTGCATGTTCCAGGCGAAGACGATTTGCCCCAAAGGTGCAGGTGAGCAGGATATCTGATCCGGCATTGAGGAAATCAAGATGGAGTTGTTTAATGGCTGCCGGATTCTCGAAGATCCACGTCTCGGCGGCTTTTCCTTTATCCAACCCACGCTGCTGCAAATTCGACCCCGTTGCGCCATCGGAAACAAGGTATTTCTTTGTTTTTATAAAAGTCATGAATTCATTTCGGGTCATGTTACCTTCTTATTTAAAATAAATAAAATTTTATTAGACTGATGACAATTCCAGCCAAAATAAGCCAGACTGTTTCAATTTTATATTTCCACAACAGAAAGAGTCCAATAAGGGCAATGAGCAATGTGAACACATCCGTAATTGCGGATTGGAAAATACGATATGCCACAACCAGGATCAGTGCAATCACGCCAATAGTGACTCCCTGTAAAAAATCGTGAAATATTCCGCCTTTTTTGATATTCGGGAGCCATTTCATGGTAAGCAAAACAATGAAAAAAGAAGGGACGAAGATCCCTACTGTTGCTGCAACTGCACCAGGGAAACCGGCAATTTGGTAACCGATGAAAGTGGCAGTCGATGAAACCGGGCCGGGGGTGACTTGGCCAACCGTGATGGCGTCGATTAATTGCTGTTGAGTCAGCCAGTGAAAGTTATTGACTACATCATTCTGGATCAACGCCAGCAGAGCCAATCCACTTCCAAACAGAACCGCTCCAGTTTTCAAAAAATAGAGGAAGATGAATGAAATAGATGTTTTAGAGAAACTGAGAAAGCTCTCAGGAACAATCGGGAGAAGGAAGAACATGCCCAGTTTTGCTTTATGCTGTTGTGGTAAATGAAGAAGAACCCATACCAAACCCGCAAGAATGATCACAAGTGTCTCATTTAAGCCCAACAATGCAGCTACTAAAAATAGGATGAAAACCAGCCGGGCTTTCCAATTCTTGAGCACTTCTCTGCCCATGCGATAGGCAGAACTGATGATGATGCTGATTAGAAGAGGATTAATGGCATAAAAAATCGCTTCCACCTGCGGGATGCTTCCATATTTCGCATAGAGAATTCCCATCAACAAGCTTAAGATGAAAGAAGGAAAAATAAAAGATGCTCCTGCTACCCAAAGACCTCCGATGCCAGCATATGCATACCCTAAATGCAATGCCATTTCAACTGCATTCGGTCCCGGAATCAGGTTTGTGATAGCCAGCATATCTAGAAAGTACTGCTGATCAACCCATTTTCTTTTATGAACGGTTTCTTGTTCCATGAGGGCAATATTGGCAGGAGGACCACCGAATCCGATGGTTCCCAATTTTAAGAACAGAAAAACAATTTCGTATAGCTTATTTCTGGCTTTCACGCTGATCTACCGATTTAATGCTTTCCATACTTTTTCGGGTGTGAGGGGCAGGTGGTGGAGCCAAACTCCGACCGCGTTATGGACAGCGTTCACCAGGGCAGGTGCTACGCCATCAATGGAAATTTCAGCAACGGATTTTGCGCCAAAAGGACCGCTTGGTTCATCCGTTTGAACGAAAATCACATCCGTTGGAGGCATTTCATTTGCCAGATATGTGTGATAGGTCTTGAATTGTGGATTGAGAATCTGGCCTTTTTCGTCAATATAGGTATCCTCGCAATGCACAAAACCCAATGCTTGGGCCATGCCTCCTTCAACCTGACCGGCAGCGGTGAGGGGATTAATAACACGTCCACAATCCACTACCATCAATAACCGTTCTACTTTGATCTCACCAGTACTGGTATCCACAGCTACCTCCACAAACTGGGCTGCGGTGGGAGGAGGGCTTACATAGCTGCGATGGGATTCTGTTGCCATGATCTGGTGCTGATTCATCTGGTGCAGGCTGCTCAGTGCAATTTCTTCAAGAGACAAAGAACTTTCGTCAGGGGCAATCACATGATTGAATTTTAGAACGAGATCTTCCGGATTTACGCCCCCCATCATTTTTGCAGCATGGTTTTGGATCTGGGCTTTTACATTTTTCGCGGCTTTCAGTACGGCACCACCGCTAATATAGGTTGTAGAACTCGCATAAGCACCTTTATCAAAGGGTGTGAAATCTGTATCAGAGGAGTAGACAATAATATCATCAACTTTTACACCTAATTCTTCTGCAGCAATTTGCGCGAGAATAGTATCCGATCCGGTACCGATATCGGTAGCGCCAATGAGAAGGTTGAATGATCCATCATCGTTCATCTTGAGCGTTGCGGCTGCCATATCCAATCCGGCAATACCGCTGCCGTGGATGGCGATGGACATGCCGATCCCGCGGCGGATCTTTCCATCCTGTTTTTTATACAAGGCTCGTTTTTCATAATATCTTGTAGCTTTCAAACCAATATCCACACACTGCGTCAGGGCGGAGGTTGCCATAGATTGGTCAAAGCCTTCCCGACCTTCACCGAGTTTTTTGGCCATGTGCATCGGTTCACCAAGTTTCAGCCAGTTCTTGCGTTTGAATTCCACCACATCAAGGCCTAACTTTTCGGCGATCTCTTCCATGAGAACTTCCAGAGCAAAAAGCTCCTGCATGGTTCCATAGCCACGGTACGCTCCGGCCGGGGGTGTATTCGTGTACATCACATCACAAATAAAACGCGAATTCGGAGCATTGTAGAGAGTAAGACCTTTAAAACCGCCTACCATGCTGGTAGTAAGACCATGTGTACCATAAGCACCGGTATCGGCGAGCAACTTCAATTCTACTGCGGTAACCGTTTCACCCTTCACACCGATCTTGTAATGAATGTAATGTTGATGCCTTGTCCTTCCGCTTGTAAATTCCTGCCGGCGAGTATATTCAAGGCGTACAGGTTTTCGAGTCTTTTTCGTGAGCAAAGCACACAAATCTTCCAGCAAGATCTCCTGTTTGCCACCAAAACCACCCCCAATGCGTGGTTTAATAACGCGGATATTTTTTATGGGTATATCGATCAAAGGAGAGATGATGCGCCGAACGTGAAATGGAACTTGGGTGCTGGATAAGACAATTAACCGGTTGTCGGGATCGAAATAGGTGATGCAGATATGTGGTTCCAATTGAGCATGCTGCTGCTTGGGTGTGCGGAATTCCCCGCTAAAAACTTGATCCGCTTCAGCAAACATTTTATCCGGATCGCCATTTTCCGCTTCAATGTGATAAACAATATTATGTTTTGCATCATAAATCCCTTCGGTATCGTCCTCGTCATGAATGACGGGAGCTCCATCCTTCAGGGCTTCTCGTGGATCGACCACGGCATCCAGCAGCTCGTAATCTACTTCGATCAACTGCAACGCTTTATCTGCAATTTCCTGGGTGTCAGCTGCCACTACCGCTACACGGTCCCCAACATGGCGAACCTTATTATCCAGGCTAACCTGGTCATACGGCAGCGGTTGTGGATAACTCTGACCCCCTGAAGCATATTTAACACGCGGTACATCTTGATAAGTGAGCACTGCCCGTACGCCGGGAAGTGCTTTGGCTTTTTCTGTATTGATGGACCGGATGCGGGCATGCGCAACATTACTTGTTAGAAGAGCGCCAAAAAGCATACCTTTCGGACGAAAATCATCAGCAAAAGCGGGTTTCCCGGAAACCAATTTGACCGCATCGACTTTTTTCTCCGCTTTATTGATAACAGTCGTTTTTAACATAGAAGAAGGTGTGTACACAAGTGGCGGAAGTGGATGCTGGTTGCCATCTTCGCGCAGGAAGGGTTCAGGGATGCGAATATCCACGCAATTTTCAGGCAGATCTACATAAATAGGCCCGTAGTCATCCAAATGTTCTCCACGCAGGCGCGCAGCAGCCCGCATTACACCATCCACAATACGCACATAGCCGGTGCAGCGACACAGCACACCTTTCAGGGCGGAGCGAATTTCTGCTTCATTGGGATTTGGATTTTTATCAAGAAATGCCTTCGCTGTTAATAGCTGAGCCGGGGTGCAGAATCCGCATTGGATGGCGCCAGTCTCAATGAAAGATTCTTGTAATGGGTGTAATTCTCCGTTTTTGTTTAAACCCTCTAGTGTGAAGACTGATCTGCCCTGGATATCTTTTACCTTCAACATGCACGATCGCACGGGTTGTCCATCCAAGAGAATGGTACATACACCGCAATCCCCAACCCGGCAGCCTGCTTTCACGCTGCTAAGAGTCAATGCGCGGAGAAAATCTAGAACACTCTGTCCTGCATTAACCGTGCCTGACCAGGGTTCATCATTAAGAACGATATTTAATAAGAATTCTTTGTCCATTAAATTTCTCCGTTGATTTTATTGAGCAGGATTTTTTCAACTAGAACAGCAACCATTTCCTTCCGGTACGTAGAAGAAGCAAGATATGTTTCAGCAGGGGTAAATTCAGCGCGCATCATTTCTCTAAATTCCTGAACGATAGTTTTATCCAGCGCTTTGCCAATTAAGAATTTGGAGCAGACAGCTTGATCATATGCAGATTTTGATACACCCGTCGCAACAATGCGTGCCTGGCTGATTTTACCTGCTGAAAATTTCAAATATACATATACTGAAACAATAGAGTGATCACCGGGTGTATTAGCCACTTTTTCAAAACTGGCCAGATCACCTTCCTCCAGAGAAATATCCAATTTCACAAGGTCTTTTATAGAAACTGAGTCATCTGCCAGAACTTCTGCAAGGGAAAGGCTCTTGCCATTATTCAATGTGGCCTTCGGATTCAGCGCAAGAAGGGCAGCGATCCATTCTGCAAAGCTGGTCTTTGCCCGCAGCGAAGTGAGCAGAGAATTTTCAACCCTCTCTTGGAGGGTTGTTGTGCTGTCAAGAATTTGAAAAAGAAAAGGAGGGCATGCAGAATTTCGTTTTATTGTTTCGAGAGTATCTGAACTGGTGATAATTAGGCTCATATTATTCTCCAAATTAATATCATGATTAATTATACGGGGTAAATTTAAAAATAAATTGAAAAATGAAGTAATATCTCCTGAATATTAAAATAGAAAGTACGAAATAAGAATCATACTCTTTTGCACTCCTATTAAAATCGGATGCCTATGCTTCTCAATCCATTAAAAGTACAATAAATCAACTCAATTTTTCTCCGCAAATTGTAATGCCAATATAGGACAATCGTAAATTATTTTTAAAACATAGAATCCCACAGATCTAAACGAAGCTGCCACTGTGTAAAATAGTTGTGTATGGGAACAATTTAATGGAAAAGATTCTCTTTCCGATAGGACAGATGATTTCTCATCATTAGAACCAACGCAGTATAAAAATGCAAAATGTCCCCTTTATCCTGTTTCTCCGACTTACTTATAATGGTACAGAGCGTGTCAAGCCCCCGGTTAGTATTGACATTGGTAACCTTTCCCCCTTCGGATAACTTACCGCTGTTCATAGATTTCTCGGGAGAGGATGTTGAATTCATATTTGACCCGGGAAGCCATCCTGAAATCGGACAAAAATGGGAATTGGATCAGGCGCTTTCAGCCGGTGGGTTTGACTTAAAAATCGTAAGGGCTACCCTGACAGATGAACCAGGCCTGGTGTTTGAGATCGAGCCAGGTCTATCCATAACCGGTGCGATGCTCTTTTCCTCTGATCCGCTGGTGATCGGCGCGACGGGCGGGATTCCAGTGCACAAGAGATTAACCATGGATTAGGTCTAGGTCGCTCGCTCACGCGCACTTCATCCATTTTTAATAACCTAGCGTGATCTCACCGTCTCGCCGTGCTGGGCAGTGCAGTCCAAACGAAAAAGACTATTTCGAATGATCGCTGAAATAGTCTTTCTATGAACGAGTTTCTTTTTAGTCGATTTAAACATTTCACCCCTTCTTGATTTAGAAAAAGGGGTGTTTTTGGCGGGAGCGACGGGATTCGAACCCGCGGTCTCGGCCTTGACAGGGCCGCATGTTCAACCACTACACCACGCCCCCGTGATGTGTGCAAGAGTTTAACACAGGATATATCCAGAGTCAAGTTATTTTGGTTTAGTTATTTTGGTTTAGTTTTTTCCAAATATCCAAGAGTAGTGCTGGTCGGACCAATCACAGAGCTCTTCCGGTTTAAACCATAAATCAATCTCTCGTTCGGCGGTTGAAGGTGAATCGGAAGCGTGGATCAAATTGCGACTGGTGAGTAGAGCATAATCATGGCGGATGCTGCCGGGGGCCGCCTCCAGAGGATTGGTCTTTCCTACCGTTTGGCGAACTGCTTCGACAGCATGTTCCCCTGCCCAGACCATGGCAATGGTGGGCGCGGAGGTGATATATTCAACCAATCCGGCATAAAAACTCTTTCCAACATGTTCTTTATAATGGATTTCAGCCATTTCACGGCTGACCTGCAGCATCTTGATGGCAATTAATTGGAGACCGCGGTTTTCAAAGCGGGAAATAATTGTGCCAATCAGCTTTCGTTGAACACCATCCGGTTTTATTAAAACGAGCGTTTTCTCAAAGTTCTCTTCCATGATCATTCTTTCTTATAAAAATGAAGTTTCTTCCGCTTTTCTGAAAGCGTTCAATGCTTTTTCTTTTTGGTCAATTTTTAAATAAGCTTTTCCAAGCACGTACCATGCTTCAGGTTCGCGGGCAAGAAGATCTTCAGTATTTTCAATGGTCTGGATGATATCTTCCAGATGGAATTCATCTTCAATCAGTGCGTCAAATTTCTGAATCGCCAAATGTAGATTATCTTTAGCAATGGCATTTAATGCCATTTGATATACTTCATCACTGCTTTCCTGAACTTTGATCTGTTGCGTATCTTCCAAACTGGATTGAGGTTTTGGAGCATGCTCATTCTCGATCTTAACCCAGTGCTTTGAAATGACCTCTGATTCGGGTTCGGAGATGGTCGGTGTATCCTGGTCAACCATTCCGCTTTCTATCTGGTCCATCTCCAGATAAGGAGAGGGTTCTTTAGGATGAGCAGGAAGGGGAATATCTGCCTGGTTATCATTCTTGTTTGCTTCGGGTTCATCAAATATCCATCCGGGAATTTCATTCACGATTTCTTCTTCCGGCGTGGTGAATTCTCCTAAATCCAGGTTTTTGCCAATTTCAATATCTTCATTTTTTGGAAGTGGATTCAACGGAATCTCTTTCGTTTTTTCTTTTTCAGAAGTCAATCTACTATCGATGATACTATCCCAATCCATTTCCGAATCAATCCGTTCATCATCGCTCCAACTGTTGATCTTGCTCCAGAATTTTTCTATTTCTTCCTGGCAGTTGATTTTTTCCAGTTCAATGGGTGGATTTTTTCCGTCATAACGATCCAAATTGACAGCTATATCAGGCACATCTTCAACTTCACTGATCCGGTCACCGACAAATACGAAATATGGATCAATATCAATTAAATGTTGGTGAAAAGCCTGGGTATCCAATGCATCTGATGTTTTTGGCAGTGTATCATAAACGATCTTATTTGCTGTGAAATTAAAAGGAGACTGTCCAAGGATTTCAATGCTGATTTGAACTGCTTCAATTTTTTCTCCCTGTTTTAACAGCGCTTCAGCCAGATATCCCTGGAAATCAATACGATTGGGATTGGTCTGGAGTCCGATGCGCAGTTCGGCAATCGCCTGCGGATAGAGAGCACTCCGCAGATACATATTAATCAATGCACCACGTGTTAACCGAATGGTTTGAGGTTCGATACCGTCTTTTTTCAAATGGAGCCGTTTCAGTTCTTCTTTTAAAACTGCATTGGTTGGTTGTAATTCAAATGCGCGTTCCATATGAAGAACGGCATTATCCAATTGCTCGTTTACTTCAGAAATAAAACTTAAGCCAACATGCGCAATAAAATCATCAGGAATTACTTCAAGGACTTTTTCAAAGATATAAACAGAGTCCTCATACGCTCCTTTTTCCATGAGGATTTTCCCTAACAACCGATAAGTTGAAATATTTTTCGGATATGTTTTAAGGATGTACCAGCAGTGTTTTTGAGCTTCATCAAGGTTTCCATTCTCGATTAGAATTTCAATTTCCTGGATGTATTTTCTCAAAGGAATCCTTGACATAGTTACCTATCCCAACTTCTATTCTCCCAGATAATCTCTCAGTTTTCTGCGAATGGTGGGGTGGCGGAGCCGGCTGAGTGCCTGGGCTTCAATCTGCCTGACGCGTTCTCGCGTAACGCCCATTTTCCGGCCGACTTCCTCCAATGTATATGCCTGACCATCCAAAAGACCATAGCGAAGTTGCAGAATGCGCACTTCGCGCGGTGGGAGTGAATTTAATATTACACTAAGATGTTCTTTTAATAAATTATACGTTGCAGATTCGTCGGGAGCCGGGATTTCATCATCTTCGATGAAATCGCCGAGAACAGAATCATCTTCGTTATCCGTCGGTGTTTCCAATGAAAGCGGGCGGCGTGATACCTTGATCATATTTTCGACTTTTTTAGGTGTTACATCCAGAGCATCTGCCAGTTCATCAATGCTCGGATCGCGCCCGAGTTTCTGCGTTAATTGGTGCTGGATGCGTAATAGTTTATTGATCTGGTCGCCCATATGAACCGGAACACGTATGGTGCGACCCTGATCGGCTATTGCGCGTGTAACTGCCTGGCGAATCCACCATGTCGCATAGGTGCTGAATTTGTGACCTCGTCGATAATCAAATTTCTTCGTAGCTCGAATTAAACCAATATTTCCTTCCTGGATAAGATCAAGGAACGGTACACCGCGCCCCATATATTTTTTTGCAACGCTGATCACTAGGCGGGAATTTGCAGTTACGAGATGCTCCCTGGCTGCCCATCCATCTTCAATCAGTGCGCGCAGTTCCGATCTTCGGCCGTTGCTGACATTCCCTTTTGCCAGTTCTTCCCGTGCCATCCTACCGCGTTCAATTCGTTGAGCAAGATCAACTTCTTCATCAGCGGTAAGCAGAGGTACGCGGCTTACTTCTTTCAGATAAAGGCCAATGGTGTCATCAGTATCAATATGACGAAGATCATCAATTTCGACATCAGCTTCTGCGTCTTCTTCATCAAAGCTATCTCGATCATCATCTTTTAGTAGCTCATCTTCAGAAGGTTCTGGAACAGTTTCATCATCCTCGAGGTAGGGGACGCCAGCGCTCATCAGCGTCGCAAAAGCTTCTTCTAATTGCCCAAGATCTTGTTCGGCTTCGGGGAAGAAATGCAAAATATCATCATAGGTTACATAAGATTTCTGTCGACCAAGTTCGATAAGTCTTGCGATTGCTGAGTAACCAATGACATCGTCATCTTCTTCAATATCATTAATTTTGCTATTTGCCATAAATAAAACGCTACCTCTTCATCCTATAAACAAAATTATGGCACGCAAAAATAAACACTCTTTATGAGCATACCTTTTTTCAAAACAAAAATCAATAATACTTTCGTTTTATAGAAATTTCTTACATATTTGCGTGCTGCGCAGGTTTTTACTATACACAATTGGCACATAAAAGTCAACAACCAATATTTAATTATTATAGGTTTTCAAGTGTGTGGTGAAAATATGCAGGGAGTAATGCCTCGATATGAATGTACTCATGATTCATTGGATGCTGAAAATCGATGGAAAATGCATGTAAATAGAGTTGATCAGGGCAAATCTCCTGCGGCGCAGTGGATATGCCCATGGAAAAGAAAGAGTATAACGGATCGCCTACAATGGGGAAGCCAATCATTGCGAGATGAGTTCTTATCTGATGGGTAATTCCGGTTTTGATCTCGAGTGCAAACAGAGTATGATTCTTAAACCTTTTTACCACAGCAATATCTGTATATGCAGGCTTGCCATTTTCAATATTAATTACAGTCCTGTGGCTGCGATCTCCATTTTTCTGAAGCGGAGCGAGGATAGTTTTTTGGTCCCAGCAAGGGAATCCATGAGCAAGGGCAAGATATATTTTTCGAACAGTGTGCGTTTCGAACTGCCGATTCAACACTCGGTGTGCTTCTGCATGACGAGCAAAGAGAATAACACCACTGGTATCTTTATCCAGGCGGTGTACAACCCAACCCTTTCCATATTTTCGAGAAAGTAATTCTTTTAAGCAAGGGAGCGATGGGTCATATCCATCCTGAATAGTTCTTAATCCGGATGGCTTGTTTACAATGAGAACATCCGCATCTATGTATAGAAGTTCGAAATTTGCATCATTGTTCACGATAATAAACTCTGCCTTATAATGAATTAATTACTCAAAACAACGTGGAGGATATGCCATGCTCATTGTAATTGTACACGTCCATGTGAGAGATAGAAGTATAAAAGATTTCATTGAAGCAACAGTAGAAAATGCGTCAAAAAGCTTTCAGGAAGAAGGGATCAGTTTCTTTGATGTCATCCAGCAGAATGATGATCCAACCAAATTTATATTGTTGGAGGTTTACAATGACGAAGCTGCCGCGATGGCTCACAAAGAAACCGCGCATTATAACAAATGGAAGGATACTGTAACTGATATGATGGCTGAACCACGCTTCAGCGTGAAATATCATGATATTTATCCCCCTGTAGAATTTTGGCAGAAGCAAAAATGATGGATGTGAATAATTTTTCTTTTACCACTTCTGCCAGGATCATTTTTGGCTGGGGTTCCAGAAAGACATTACCGGAATTGATTAAACCATTTGGTAAAAAGGTTCTCCTTTTGCATTCACGGAGTGTCATGGCCATTGAGGAAATAGAGAGCCTTTTATCAAACTCCGATTTTTCCGTTCAAAGAATGGTAATAACAGGTGAACCAACGGATGAGGTAATTCAGAGGCTTCTGGGTGAAATCAAAGGTGTGGAAATTGATGTCATGATCGGAATTGGAGGGGGGAGTGTTCTGGATGCCGGAAAAGCTATTTCTGCGCTGGTAACGAACACTGGAAATCTATTGGATTATCTCGAAGTGGTAGGGAAGGGGCTTGCTTTGAAGAATCCACCCTGCCCATATATCGCTGTTCCAACTACGGCGGGAACCGGAACAGAAGTAACAAAAAACGCAGTTATTAAAGTTGTATCAAAAAACGTCAAAGTCAGCATGCGGGACACACTGATGATTCCAAGAATTGCACTTGTCGATCCGGAATTGACGCTGAGTGTTCCTGCAGCGGTCACCGCTTCAACAGGTATGGATGCTTTTATTCAGGTTTTAGAACCCTACTGTTCGGTGGGAGCTAATAAAATGGTCGATCTGTTCTGTAGAGAAGGCATACCGTTGGCAGCCCAGAATCTGCCAGTAGCATATCGCGATGCGACAAACCGAGAAGCGCGGGTAAATATGGCCTGGGTAAGTTTGTTGGGTGGTCTCTCGCTGGCGAATGCAAAATTGGGAGCGGTGCATGGATTTGCCGGACCTATTGGCGGTATGTTTGATATTGCTCACGGGGTGATTTGCGCCTGCCTTTTACCTCAGGTATTTCGAATCAATGCAAAAAAAGTAATTGAATCAAACAATACAGAATTGATCAACCGATTTCGAAATATTTCACTGTGGGTAACGGGGATTGAAAGAGCTGAAATTCAAAGTGCCGTGGATTGGTTTATTGCTCTCAATGAAGAACTTTCTATCCCTCACCTGAAAGATATCGGGGTTAAAGAAAAAGATTTTGAAACCATTATTGAAAAATCGTTAATTTCAAGCAGCATGAAAGGAAATCCCGTACCTCTGGATCGATATGATCTGCAGGCGATCCTGAAGAATTCATAAGAGGTGGAACCGCTCTCCACACCTCTTATTTTGTACTAGGAATTATATTGCAGAAAGGTTACGAGCATTTATGGTGCTATATTGTTCAAAGAGCGATATGCGGGAAATCCCTCAGCGGGTTCGGCATTTTTAACTGCATCAAGAATCGCTTCGGCAACCATTTCTGCGGCAAATGCTCCAATGGTATTTACATCGCATTTCTTTTTTCCGGTGGAGAGCGCAAACAATGTATCTCCATCAAACATGGTATGAGCCGGACGGATGACTCTTGCAAGGCCATCCTGGCCCATTTGGGCAACTTTATTCACCTCTTCTTTCGTAAGGGCAGCATTGGTAAGCACAGCTCCAATCACGGTATTTTGTTTTGATGCGATCTGAAGAACAGTTTTTCCGACCATCGTCCGCATTATCTCCTGTGTATTGGCAAAATACCCCGCTTCGCCGATTTGAACAGGACCCTTTTTGAGCGACCGTGTGCCAGCCAGAATCGAATTTGATGTTGGATCGTAGATATCTCCAAATGCATTTACCGCGATGATCGCTCCAACATACACACCCGAACTGATTTCGACGGCTGCTGAACCAATGCCTGATTTCATCGCTTGATTCATTCCAAGGATTTTTCCTACAGTTGCGCCGGTCCCTGCGCCAAAATTCCCACTTTCGGGGCATTGTGAAGAGGCAATATTGCACGCCTGATACCCCATTTCAGCGTCGGGTCTGGTTGTTGCCGAGCCAATCCCCAGATCGTACAGAATGGCGGTTGGGACAATGGGCACTTTTGCAAATCCGGTATCCACACCGCATTTATTTTCTTCGAGATAGTGCATCACTCCCGTGGCTGCATCCAATCCAAATGCAGAACCGCCTGCCAGTAAAACCGCATGTACTTTTTCAATCAAGTGCATGGGTCTTAGGAGGTCTGTTTCACGCGTTCCAGGAGCACCACCGCGTTGATCTACCCCACAAACCGCGCCTTCTTTACATAATAAAACCGTACAGCCCGTCCATGCATTATAGTCACTGACCTGACCGATCAGGATACCTTCAATATCAGTGAGAGAAAGATTATTTTTTTTCAACGAATTCCTCCTTTTTATAGGTGATCAGTATTCGCAAAAAACCTAAGTGAATAAAAAGCCATTTTGCCTAAATTCGAAATGAATGTGCATTTGTGGAATAATCTCGACAAGCATTGAAATAATACCATTTTTCATTATTTCAGGACATAATTCATCCGGAAGGATTTATCCATAAATAAAAAAAGAATGGATGCGAGTAATAATCCATTCTTTTTTATACTTTTAACTAACCTGCAGTTATTCAGCTTTTTTGGTAGTGTTTTAACTGCTGTCGAAGCCACGATGCTGCTGCACTATCATGGCGATGAACGATCAGGACTGAATTCTGCGAGTTTTCCGCGACCATGTCGCTGACCGGACCAAACAGTGAACCATTTTCTATTTGCATATCCGCTGAACCGATAATGGTCAGGTCATAGTCGTTTGTTTCACTTTCATGAATAACGGCATTCTGAACTGAATCGGCAACAACCAACCGTAAGGTTGCATTGGCCGGATTTTCTCCCAATTCGGTCATGACTATTTCTTGCAGAAGCGAAATCTGATCTTGACTGGTTTCCTCATCACCTTTTTCGGGAATAACACGGAAGTAATCCACATGGGAACCCTCTTGCATGGCGATATCATTTGCAAGATGAATGGCTAACCGGCTATGGAAACCTCCGCCAACAGGGACCATGATATTTTGAAATTGTTTAATGCCTCTATCATACAACACACCAATGCTGACCCCGGATTCATCCCGCAAACGCTTAACAGCAGTATGGTAGGGAACACCACTGGTTTTGATGCCAGGCCATTTCAGAAGTAATAATTTGACATTATTATCGTTTTTAATTTCATTGATTATCCCATCTTCAAAAGTAAGATCGGTAACCATTTTGGTATACATCGGTACATTACGATCGATGGCATAATGAATGAATTTTTCAAGTACAGCATGGCGTTGAGATTTTATCTTTTCCAGGAAATCACCGGAAATCTGTTGATCCATTTGTGCTGTAGTTGGAAGAACGGTCAGTAAGCACATATTCATGTCTTTTTCTGCTTCGGCTAAAAGAGATCCGACCTTTAGCAAACCATCAGCATTTCCAGGAGTTGTGATGGGTAAAATGATGCGCCAACGGCCGGGGGATAAATCACGCTTATGGGCTTCATTCCAGAGCTGTAATCCTATGCGCCCATAATAGTAAACTGCAAATAGGAGGATGATTCCAGCCGTGAATAATAAAGCATCGATATCCGAATAAACAATGACGATAATGCACGTCAGTGATGCCAGAATAGGAGTTAGAGGGAATAATGGAGCTTTGAATGGACGATGAATGGTTGGATATTTCCTATGAAGCTGGATCATTGCCATATTGGAAAATAAAAGCACGAACAGGTATCCGGCAGAAGTGATATAGCTGAGAAAATCTACAACGCCAATTACTGTTATCAATATAGAAACGATACCAATAAATAGTATTGCCATATAGGGTACCCTGGAACTATTTAAACGGGAAAGACTTTTAGGCCAGGCTCCATCGCGGCTTAACGTAAATGTTTCACGCGTCGCGCTTAACATGGAAGAGTTGATGGATGTCAAAGCACCTACCATTCCCGCGATTCCAATGATGGTCACACCCCAACCTGGCAAAAATACTTTAATTGCATCAGTAAGAGCTGTATTGGAACCCGCGACCGATTGCCATGGTACGGTTCCTAGAGTTACAAGCACTGTAAGAGAGTATACGAGCGTGATAATCAAAAGGCTGATTAAAATCGCAACAGGAATGGTCTTGCTTGGATTTTTCACTTCTTCGGCATCATCCGCGATCACTTCAAATCCAACATAGACAGCATATATCAATGCAATGGTTCTCATTAATATTTTGGTATTTCCCCAAAAACTATCGGTTGCAAACATTTTCCCATCAGGAAAAAGTATTGCGGGTTGAAAACCGTGTGGCGAAACAAATCCAGCGATGATGTACACCGCAAATGCGAAAATCAAACATCCACCCATGACAATCTGAATATTTCCCACATTTGTAACCCCCAGGATATTCAGGATTACGAAAATAATGATTACAGCGATCGCAACAGGAATGATTGGAATATTTGGGAAGAAAACACTGAGAGAATACGCGAAACCAACTGCCGATAGGGCACAATAAAAAGTACTGGAAATGCTGTCCATAGAACCGATGAGAAAGGAGAGCAGTCCCTTGCCCCAGGCTTCCCGCACATATGTCATTGCCCCACCGGTTTCGGGATAGATGGTTGCTAATTCGCTGTAGTTCAAAGCGATGCTGAAACTAAGAAAACCTCCAATAAAGATCGCTAAGAAGGTCATCGGCCCCGCGACTTCAGCAGCCAACCCGGTTAAAACAAAGATCCCAGAGCCCAAGGTTCCGGCTGTTCCCAGCATAATTACTTGGAATAGATTTAATTGCCTTTTTAATGTGCGTTTACTCATAAACTGTGGATCCTCTTAGTGTCGAGCTTATTCTTGTAAATTAAATAAATGCATCATGTGCTCTTGTTTAGTTTGTGTATTATTCAAATTTAGATTTATTGGAAATTTATCAAACGTAATTATCGTTGCCTCTTGCGAACGAGACATACTATACACCTAATTTTCTGATTACACAATCCTTATGCAGAGGATTGACTTTTTAACAGTAATTATTAGATTTATATAAATACATTCAAAAATCAGCTTTTCTTGAAGAATAAATCGTAAGATATGATTAAATATAAGTAAAAGGCGGATACATGAAGATCGCTTTAATTGGTTTGGGGAAAATGGGTGCGAACATGGCTCGAAGGTTACGGCAGGGAGGAATTGAAGTCGTCGGTTTTAATCGAAATCCGGATAAAACGAAAGAATTAGAGAAGGAAGTTGGGATAGAACCTGCTTTTGAATATGGAGAGATCATCGATAAACTACAAAAACCACGCATAATCTGGTCCATGGTTCCAGCGGGAGATGCAACCAAAGAAGTGGCAAATCAGTTTTATTCATTATTGGATGAAAATGATATTTTTATTGATGGCGGCAACTCTTTCTATAAAGACTCAATGGCTTTGGCCGGAATGTTTGCGGCTAAGAAGATCCACTTTCTGGATGTTGGTGTAAGCGGGGGAATTTGGGGATTACAGGCAGGTTATTCCTTAATGGTTGGGGGCGAGAAACAAATAGCAGAGTATTTAGCTCCTCTATTTGAAGTTTTAGCTCCCGGGAAAGAAAAGGGGTGGGGATATGTAGGTCCGCATGGAGCCGGGCATTTCGTGAAAATGGTCCACAATGGAATTGAATATGGCATGATGGAAGCCCTTGCGGAAGGATTTGCGATCATGAAAGCGAAGCAAGAGTTCAATCTGGACCTGGAAGACATCGCAAGAATATGGCAGGATGGTTCTGTTGTGCGATCCTGGCTGCTTGATCTGACACGAGCTGCTTTAATAGAGGATAAGAATCTAACTGGTATAGAAAGCTGGGTGGATGATTCAGGAGAAGGACGCTGGACAGTTCATGAGTCGATTGAATTGGGCGTTCCGGCACCAGTCATTGCTACTTCTCTTTATCGCAGGTATGACAGCCGCCAAAAAGATGGTTTTGCGATCAAATTACTATCTGCCATGCGAAATAAATTCGGGGGACATGCAATAAAAGAAAAGGAGAGCAAGTAGTGGTACTTAAATCGGAAGAGCAACCTGGAATTGGTTTTGTCATATTTGGAGCGACCGGCGATCTCACAAAAAGAAAACTTCTTCCTGCGCTATATCAGCTTGCCAGCGAAGCAAAACTCCCAGAAAAGATAAAGATCATCGGATTTGCACGACGGCCTTGGTCTGATACAGAACTAAAAAAAAAGCTTGAAGAAGGGATCGAGGAATTTGCCAGGCAAAAGCCAGTTGGTAAACAGATAGTAAAAAATTTACTGGAAAATGCAACGTACATACAGGGAGAATTTGAAAAACCGGAAGGTTTTTATGAATTGCTTCGTTTATTAAAAGAGGAAGAAATTAATAAAGTAATCTATTATCTTGCCACACCCCCCTCGGCTTACAGCACTATTATAGATAATTTAAATTTATGTACCGCTGCATTACAAAATGACACGCAAGGTTGGACACGCATTGTTGTTGAAAAACCTTTTGGGCACGATCTGGAATCAGCCAAACAGTTGGATGAAAAATTACATGCCTGTTTTCGTGAAAGTCAAATATTTCGGATAGATCATTATTTGGGAAAAGAGACTGTTCAAAATATCCTCGTTTTTCGATTTGCGAATGGGATCTTTGAACCACTCTGGAACAACCACTATATCGACCATATCCAGATTATGGTAGCTGAGACAGTTGATATAGGTTTACGAGCCGGATATTTTGATGATACAGGCATCGTCCGGGATATGTTCGCGAATCACATGCTCCAATTGCTTTCATTAACTGCAATGGAGGCTCCTTACGCGTTCAATGCCCATTCTGTGCGGGATGAAAAGTTAAAAGTATTAAAAGCATTACGCCATTTAAAAGGAGCACAGGTAATTAATAATACCTATCGCGCACAATATGGGAAAGGGATCATTAATGAGATTGAAACAAAAGCATATTTGGACGAGGATCGAGTAAGAAAGAACTCTACCACTGAAACATATCTGGCTGCCAAATTACTCATAGATAATTGGCGCTGGTCAGGAGTGCCATTCTATTTGCGGTGCGGAAAACGTCTCAAACAAAGGACAACGGAAATTGCGATTCAATTTAAACAGGTCCCTCTTCCTCTGTTTGATTGGAGAAATCTTGCAGGAGATGCCCCGAACGTATTAACATTACGACTGCAGCCGGATGAAGGGATCAATCTTTCGTTTGGAGCTAAAGTTCCGGGTCCCATCAATGAAATAGCCCCAGTCAATATGGAATTTTGCTACGCGGATGCGTTTGGCAGTGAACCGCCCGAAGCATACGAGCGTTTACTGCTAGATTGTATGATCGGAGATGCCACTCTATTCACAAGGTCAGATGAAGCGTTGGCACAGTGGGAATTCACCACAGATATTATGCAGGCCTGGTCGGAAAATCCTGTAACATCACTGCCTCTATATGCACCCGGAACATGGGGGCCACAGGGAGCTGATGAATTTATTGAACAGGATGGACGAAAATGGCTGAATCCCGCCTGATTCAAATCTTCCTTTTACAATTCGGGCAAACCATCACATGCTTTGTGATGATATAACCACAATGTTTGCAAGAGGTAGGTTGAACGGAACCCATTGGGGCACCACAGGCAATACAGGTTGAAATACCTGCCGGATTGGCTGCACCGCAGTATTCACATTCAATTCTGCGAAGTCTTTCGGATAATTCATAACCGCTTCCCAGCGCACGTGCATTAGTCTCTAAGACTTTCCATACTTCATCGGTGAGTTGGATGTATTCCACATCCTGAGCGATGTCATCCAGGCGATTCAAAATATTTACAGGGTTTAGAAAAGTAGCCAGTGCGGAGTATCCCAGACTGGCAGCAATGCCCACCCATGTTTGCTGACCAACCTGAACAGAAACACCATCTTCCGTTTTCCTAAAAGTAATGCCCAGAGCGGTATCTCCACCCGAAGCGGGATGCTCATGGGTTTTAATCTGGATCCCTAGCCCATCTTCATATTCAATCTTTTGTACCGTTAAATTCCCACGATTGAAATGAATTTGAAGACATTCTGCCAGTTCAGCAGGTGAAAATTGGCCGTGAAAAATTTTGTGTTCCATTTTCTTGCATTATAATCAAAAACATCATTAAACGAGATAAATATGACAAAAAGAATTTCCTTGGTTTTTTCCATTGTTTTCACAATCCTTTTAGCCTGTATTTTGAATAATACGGTTAATGCGGATTATCTCTTCCAGCAACCGACCAATGCAATTCCCACTGTAACCGGTACACCTCGAGGCGTTATGGCATATGTGAATCTTGATCAAGAAGATCCTGTCAATATACGGTCAGGTCCGGGGTATTTTTATGATAAGGTAGGTGTCTTACTACCCGGGCAGGAAGTCGCAGCGTTGGGAAAATCCGCGGGCGGGGATTGGATCCTGGTTGAGTATCTTGGCATACCGGAAGGTTCCGGATGGGTTTATTCACCTCTATTAAGTCTTTCAGCAGGGGTACTGCCTATTATTGAACCACCACCAACCCCAACGCCGAAAACAACAACAACCATCGATCCCACTTTGGCAGCACAGTTCATCGTTACTCCCAAGGCGACCAATTTGCCCACCTATACAGCCGCACCCCCTCAAACTGCTCCGACCTACGCAGACGAAGTCTCTTCGGGAATATCCCAGCATATTCCCATTGGTTTAATTGTCCTAATAATTAGCGGATTGGGAGTTCTCATCGCGATAATCTCATGGATCACTGAACGTTAATCAAAATGATCGTGCATCTCTGAAAGAAATAAACCAGGTTTACACTGCATTGGTAACCGAAATGAATTAACACCGGATTCAATTTCGGCAAGTGATTCTTCAACGACTCTACGACCATTAGCAATAAGCTCATCAGGATTAACATCATCAATGAAATAATATTTACTGGTATCGGGTCTTAAAATAACATCAGGTGCAGTTAATTGAAGCTGCATATCTGCCATCACGATTTGCATAATATCCATGGAATTAAGAAAAACCTCCAATGCTTTTCCCAATCTTAAATTCGCAAAGTACTCGATTACAGTAGACGGAATCGGTGAGAAAGATGGAATTTGTTGTTTCAGCAGATCTTTAGAATTCTCTTTTTGAGGGGTAAGACATACAGCAATGATAGGATAATCACCAGCGATCCAGCGTGCCAGATCGACGGGGATAGGATCATAGACCCCACCATCTACAAGCAAAAGTTTATTTAATCTTAAATAGGGGAAAACGCCCGGGATAGCCACGGTTGCTTTTACGGCATCCACGACCTTGCCACAATCAATATAAATTTCCTGATTTGAATTGATATCTACCGCAGTGGTAGCAAATGGTATCTTCATCTGATCAATGGTGTGATCACCAAATTTATCGTACAGAATCTGATATAGCCCTTTCAAACCGATCAGAGAAGGAGGATCGTTGTGCATGCGTTGAAACAATTTTGATTTATCGAGTTCATCAATGAATGAAAGGATTTCTGGAACGGTATAACCAAAAGCATAAAAGGACCCAAAAATTCCTCCTGCACTTGTCCCTGCAATCCCGGCAATTTCATATCCATTTTCTTCGAGGGCAGCAATCACACCGATATGGGCATATCCCTTCAATCCTCCACCACCCAGGGCAAGTGTAACTTTTCTTTTTTTCATAAAACCTCAAATTAATCTATAACTTATATACGCAGTGAAATTCTTTTGGTTTTCCAAAATTGAATAAGAAGGTAGAATGAACGAACAGAAGAGGATAAGTTAAATCCAAAACTAAATTAAAATCAACCATATGGATAAGAAAATTATCGCAACCAATCGTAAAGCCCGATTTGAATATAATCTGCTGGAACATTATGAAGCAGGGATTGTACTGCTTGGAACTGAGATAAAGTCAATCAGAGCAAGACAGGCAAGTATTGCAGAAGCCTACGTGCAAATTGACGGGGAAGAAGTATGGTTGATCAACTCGCATATTCCACCATATGATCCCGCTAGCAGGATGAATCATGATCCGAAACGAAAACGAAAGCTTCTGCTGAATAAACGTGAGATCAACCAATTATGGAATGGTGTTCGCCAAAAAGGATTGACCATCGTCCCGGTGGAAGTATATTTAAAAAACGGAAAAGCAAAAATGGATATCGCACTGGCGCGTGGAAAAAAGATCTATGATAAACGCCGTGATATTGCGGATCGCGATATGAAAAGAGATCTGGAAAGAAACAGAAAGATTTGATTTTTAAGGATTGATCTATGATTCAAATAACTGGAAACGATCTTTCAATAGAACAGGTAATCAGGGTGGCATTTGGAAAGGAAAATGTGGAGATTCATGATAGCGCTAAAAAACAGGTTAATGAATCCAATCAGAGATTAAAGGAAAATCTAAAAAAAGATTTCCCATATTATGGGATCAATACCGGGTATGGAATCTTTCATTCTCAAAAAATATCCACCCGCCAGCTTGCTGCACTCAACCGGAATTTAATTTTGAGCCATGCAATTGGAGCAGGCCCTGATTTCGATGAAGGAACCATCCGGGCAGCCATGCTCATTCGGGCCAATTCCCTTGCGAAAGGATTTTCAGGTATCAGGTTAATTGTTATTCAGACTCTTCTGGATATGTTGAATAAGGGTGTCATTCCTCAGATTCGCACACAGGGTTCGATGGGTTCTTCCGGAGATCTCTGCCAGCTTGCTCAATTAGCGCTTGTGCTCACAACGGATGAACAAGACCTTGATCAGGAATCGGGGAAGGCGTGGTATAAAGGAAAATTCCTCAGCGGGAAAAAAGCCATGCAATCTGCCGGAATAACTCGAATAATTCTTGAGCCTAAAGAGGGATTAGCCTTGATCAATGGGGCTACTTTTTCAGCGGCTCTGGGCGTTATTTCCTGCTGGCTTGGAAGAAACCTTTGTCATTTCGCTGATATTAGCCTGGCACTGACCATGGAAGCTCTGCTCGGACGAAAAGAAGCCTTTGATCCACGCCTGCATACCGCCAGAGGAATGGTTGGTCAGATAGATTCAGCTCAAAACGTTTGGAATGCGATTGAAGGGAGCACGTTCGTAAATAGTTCCGATCACGTTCAGGATGGTTACGCGATCCGCTGCGCACCTCAGGTGCATGGAGCAGTTCGCGATACCCTGACACATGCCGAAATTATAATTTCCCATGAGATCAATGCCGCTACCGATAATCCGCTGATCTTCGATAATTGTGATGTTATATCCGGGGGAAACTTTCATGGAGAACCAATTGCTTTTATTATGGATTTCTTAGGAATTGCTCTGGCAGAACTTGGAGCGATCGCCGAACGCAGGATATTTCGTTTACTGGATTCTCATTTGAGCAACGGATTACCGTTGATGCTGATCGCTGATGATGAAAAAGCTGGTCTTGAGTCCGGATTGATGATTCCTCAATACTCGGCTGCATCGCTTGTAATGGAGAACCAGCACCTCGCGAATTCAGATGCTGTACACTCGCTTCCCACTTCGGCGAATCAGGAAGATCACAACGCAAATTCACTTACAGCTTCAAAACATACACTGATGATCGCTGAAAATGTGCTGCGAATATTGGCAATTGAAATGTATACCTCTGCCCATGCAGTTGATATTCGAAGACGACAATACCCTTTCAAACAAATGGGAAAAGGAACTTCACACTTTTATGCTGAGATAAGGAAGGAAGTCCAATTCCACGCCCACGATACTCTCTGGGGGGAAGAGATTAATAAGTTAGTAGCATGGTTAAAAGTAAAAATCTATTATAGTAAACAATAATTTCATGTTTGACTTTTCAAATGTAGATTGGTAAGCTTGTCACAATGAAAGACAGTACTATTTCTCGTAGAGATTTTTTAAAAAAATCTATGATTGGTCTGGGTGGAATCGCATTATTTGCGAATCAAAAAAATACCCGCCTGCTGGAGAATTTATCTTACCTGGAAGAATTTCCGGATGCGGAATACTTCGCGAGGAATACAGTCTATTCCCCCAATACACTCCCTATTCGATTGAAACCATCTGCAGATTCTGCAGCGGTTCGAAATATGGGCAATGATGAATGTCTGGTTTGGTATCGCGAAGTAATTGGCACAGCGCCAACAGGGCGGACCAGTAATAATCGTTGGGTAGAGACGCCGGAAGGATATGTATATCTACCGAGCGTACAAAAAGTGCGCAATATTCCCAATCAGCCAGTTGCCCAAATACCGGATACGGGTGAAGGACAGGGCATGTGGGCGGAAGTCACTGTACCGTATGTGAAAATGACCCTCGAAAATCCCCCGGCAAGAGCTCCCTGGTTGAATGAGGTTCCGTCTGATCTCTGGCGTATGTATTACAGCCAGGTGGTGTGGATCGACCAGATGAGTGCAGATGCGGATGGAGTGGTTTATTATCGCGTAAATGAAGATTATGGGCATGGTTATGGATATGGCGATATCTTCTGGGCAGAAGCGTCTGCTTTCAGGCCAATTACGGAAGCGGAAATATCACCGATCCATCCGGAAGTAACCGATAAGAATATTATTGTTAATGTCAATCAACAGACATTATCCTGCTATGAAGGAGCCACGGAGGTATATTTCTGCCGTGTTTCAACCGGTCGGAAACTGGATGACAATGGGTTACCAGCGGATGAGTGGGCAACTCCAATAGGTGATCATTGGATCTGGAGAAAAACCATATCACTGCACATGAGTGGTGGCGGTACCGGTGCAGGCTGGGATACTATGGCAGTTCCATGGACCTCTCTCTTTGTTGGAACAGGTGTTTCGATTCACGCAACTTTCTGGCATAGTGATTTTGGCACGGCTAGATCACATGGATGCGTAAATGCAAGTCCGGAAGATGCTAAATGGATATTTCGCTGGACCACACCCTATATCAGTCTGGTTCCCGGCGATCAAACAGCATCGGATTACAGCGGAACCATGATCCATGTTAAAGAACCTCTCTATTAAAAAGCCAAACAATCAGATATAAAATGAGTAATTTTTGGTGCTGGTTCTACAAGAAATACATTTTACTCTTTTGCCTGCTAATTCTCCTATATACAGCCGGAGCTTTCCTTGCCCCAATTCTGCTGAATTCCGGATCGACTACAGCAGCAGGTTTTATTTATGGTTTTTACGGTGCTACATGCCATCAGTTTGCATTTCGCTCCTGGTTCCTTTATGGAGAACAAGTTTTTTATCCATTACGGATCTCGGGCATTAAGAATGTAGTGACATACGAAGATATTTCTAAAAATTCAGCGGTGGATTTATCAGTAGCACGTATTTATTCAGGGAATGCTACAGCAGGGTACAAACTTGCTATCTGCCAGCGCGATATAGCCATCAACCTTGGTTTTATTCTAGCGGGATTGGGCTTTGCATTCGTAAATCGCAAATGGCAGCCAATCCCAATTCTGTTCTGGATGGTTCTTGGTTTATTCCCTGTATTTTTCGATGGGGTCACTCAGTTGGGTGGAAGCGCTTTACCAGTATTAAATACATTCCCGCCTCGAGAAAGTACTCCGTTGTTACGTACAACAACGGGATTAATGTTCGGTCTCACTACCGGTTTATTTATTTTTCCAAAATTAGAAGATGCGTTGCGAACTGTTAAAGAAAACCACCGATGTAAGGAGATTTAATGTCATTTCGCGAAAACAATGGACTGCGCTACTTCACCCTCTCCTCTTTTGATGAATTTGGGATTGGTCATGGTTTTTTTACCAGGATAGGCGGAGTCAGCCCCGAACCCTGGATGTCTTTAAATGTAGCCACTTCAGTCGGAGACAAACGAGAAAATGTGATCGAAAATCGCAATCGAATTCTAGAATTATTTGGGAAAAAGTATGATTCTGTATTTGATACGTGGCAGATCCACAGTGATATTGTGCGCAGTTCAGAAAATCCACGCCCTGTGGAAATGCCGCATGAAAAAGGAGATGCAGTGATTACCTCCAATCCAAATGTTGCTCTCATGATGGTTTTTGCGGATTGCGTACCGGTACTCTTCTTTGATACCCAGAAAAACGTGATCGCAATCGCGCATGCCGGTTGGCAGGGGACTGTGAAGCATATTGTGTGCAGAACAATTGAAAAGATGCAGGACGAATATGGTTCGAATGTGCAAGATATTATTGCCGGTGTTGGGCCTTCGATAGGCGTTGATCACTATGAAATTGGAGATTCGACAGAAAATATTGTAAGAGAAAGTTTCCCCGCGGATGAGGAAAAAGTCCTTCGAAGGCGAAAAGGTAAGATCTTTTTTGATATGTGGCAGGCGAATAAACTGCTCCTTGAAAGATATGAGTTAAAATCGATCGAGATTGCAGGAATCTGCACAGCTTGCGATCTGAAAAATTGGTATTCTCATCGAGCGGAAAATGGAAACACCGGGCGATTCGCAGCGATATTAACATTACCAAAATGAATGAACTCCATATCGAAATTAAAGTGATTCCCAATGCTTCAAAAACCGAATTGATTGGTTTTATGGAAAATGATGTATTAAAGATAAAAGTGAAAGGCGTGCCGGAAAAAGGGAAAGCAAATCAGGAATTGATTCGCTATCTGGAAGAGATTTTCAATGTGAAGCGTGGAGCTGTCAGAATAATTGCCGGTGAGACATCCAGATTAAAACATATTTGCATAACAGGGAAAGAAAAGAGCGATCTTCAGAAATTAGTCGATCGACGTTAAGTTCACATTACTTATGATAGAGGATGCGCCCACACGTAGGGCAAAAGAAAAGCTTTGACGTTGAATGGATTTCCTGTCGTTCGCTGGGGGTTAGCTGTGTTCCACAGGCTGAACAGGCATCATTTTCAAGAGTCGTGATTGCCAATCCATTTTTCCTTTTTCGTAAGGTTTCATAACGAATAACCAATTCAGGTTCAATGGAAGTAAGAACCACTTCTCGTTTTCTCAGAAGACGTTCTGAGTTAAGGCGAAGGGTCTCTTTTCTGGCAGTCAATTGAGATTGTGAAGTTTCAAATTGCGAAGCCATACCATCGTAGGTTTTTTTCGCTTGATTGTGAGATTTCTGGATTTCCTCCAGTTTAATCATTTGGTCAAGCTGTTTATCTTCCAGATCTGCAATATTATTTTTTAGATATTGAATTTCCTGCTGCAAATCCTGTAATTCTTTTGGATTTTGAACTCTCCCACTGTAAAGTGTGGAATCACTTTGCGCAAGTTTGATCTTTTTCCGTTCTATTTCATCAATAATCAAATTAAGTTCTCTTTGAATAATTTCAATCTCATGTTGAATTGAAAGCACCGCTTTACCGGCATTATTGACGGCTCCATTCTGGCCAATTTGAGCTTCAATATTCGTCAGTTCGGAGTGAAAAGCATCTAACTGCGAGTCAATAATTTGCAATTCAAAGAGATTTGTAAGATTCATTTTTTAATAAGGCATAGATTTATATATTCTTTTTATACTTTTAGCATATATACTACGATATCATAACACGCATAAATTAATTTTATTGAAAAAAGTCATTGGTAACTTTATAATCAAACAAAGAATGCTTGCAGGAGGATAAAACCATGAGTTCATCTGTTTCAACAAATACAAAGATCCTTGTTATTGAAGATGAAGAGAGAATGGCACGCTTTGTCAGATTGAATCTTGAACAGGATGGTTTTCAAGTGAATGAAGCTCTAACAGGAAGGGAAGGACTGGATAAACTGCGCACTTTTATGCCGGATCTGGTACTTTTAGATGTAATGCTTCCCGATCTGGACGGATTTGAATTATTAAAAATGATCCGTGAGATCGATACCGTACCTGTAATTATGTTAACAGCCAAAGGCGAAGAAGAAGATAAAGTTCGCGGTCTGGAATTGGGGGCAGATGACTATATTACAAAACCGTTCAGCCCCCGCGAGCTTGTAAGCCGGGTGAAAGCCGTTCTGCGCCGAATAGAATCCTCCAGCGTTAGCGCGGAAGAGTTCATCCAGGTTGATGATCGCTTAAAAATCGATTTCAATCGTCGAGAAATTTGGGTGGAAGGGAAGCTTGTAAAACTGCGCCCAACTGAATATCGGTTGTTATACCACCTGGTTCAAAATGCTGGATGGGTTCTTACCTATGACCAGATTTTATCAAGAGTGTGGGGGTATGAATACAGGGATGAACCTCATTATGTTCGTTTGTACATCAATTATTTACGACAAAAACTTGAAAAAGATCCCTCCGATCCAAAGTACGTTCTTACCGAACGTGGGGTAGGATATCGTTTTTACGATTACCGGCGAAAATAATCCGAATATTTAATAATTTTCCTATACAGCGCTTGTGTTTTATTAATACAAGCGCTGTATTATGTTGAAGAATCTAAGGAGGTCGAAATGACTAAGATAATAAAGAGCGATCCATTTTTCGATATCGTAAGCGTCCGTGACACTATGGATAGAATGCTGGATAACTATTTCGGTCGTTCACCCATCGCTTTTGAAGGGTATGGTATTGTCGATCTCGATATGTACCAGACTGAGAACGAAGTAGTTATTGAAGCATCAATACCGGGAGTCGATCCTGAAGACATTAATATTTCCGTTGCAGGCGAAGTATTAACGATCAAAGGCGAAGTCAAGGAAGAAAAAGAAACAAAGAATGCCGATTACCATATCAAAGAAAGAAGATATGGTAGTTTCAGCAGATCGATTACTCTACCAACCCAGATTTTAACTGAAAAAGCTAACGCTGATTTCAAAAACGGTATTTTAAAATTGACTTTGCCAAAAGCTGAAGAAGTAAAACCAAAGACCATAACGGTAAAGGCTAAATAAAAAAGATTAGAAAATTATTAGCAAAAAAAGAAAACCTTTCCGAATTTAAAAAATCCTGTACAATGACGGAAAGGTTTTCATAATTATTTTAATTAGGAGAATAGATAATGAATGAACCCATCCACGTCACAGATGCAGCGTTTAAAAAATCTGTGCTCGAATCAGCCCTGCCAGTCATCGTTGATTTTTGGGCTCCCTGGTGCGGACCTTGCAAGATGATTGCACCAATTCTGGAGAAAATAGCCAAAGATTACGATGGGAAACTCCTGGTTGCAAAGGTAAATACTGATGAAAATCAGGAAAATGCGTCTCGTTATGGTGTACAGGGAATTCCGACCCTGCTCTTTATATTCGGTGGGAAGGTAATCCATCGTCAGGTGGGATCTGTCCCGGAAGGAATGCTTCGTGAAGCAGTTGACCAATTCCTTGAGGTAATAAAAGAAACCCAGCAGAAATAAATATTTTTATTACCTATAAAAAGACCCTTGTGGGTCTTTTTTAATCTCGTTTTATCGAAGCCCCTAATGCTGCCAACTTGGCATCGATTTTTTCATAACCGCGGTCGATTTGACGCACATTGCGTATAGTTGATGTACCATTTGCCGAAAGCGCAGCCAGTAGCAAAGCCATTCCAGCGCGAATATCAGGTCCAGCCATGTCATCTGCAAAGAGTTGACTTGGTCCCTGGACTATGCAGCGGTGAGGATCACAAAGCACAATTTGAGCTCCCATGCTGACCAGTTTGTCAGTAAAGAACATCCTGCTAGGATACATCCAATCGTGGAAAAGAATCGTTCCTTTGGATTGGGTAGCAACCACAATGGCAATACTCATCAGATCAGTGGGGAAGGCAGGCCATGGCATCACGCTGATAACTGGAATCGCGTTATCAAGATCCGGTTCAATGCAAAGTTCCTGTTGAGAGGGAACTAAAATATCTTCACCCTCATTTTGCCAATCAACTCCGAGGCGGTTGAATACGAGTTTAACCATTGAAAGATATTTCGGCGCAGCATTTTTGATTTTTATATTCCCCTTTGTAATTGCCGCAGCTCCGATAAAACTGACAACTTCAAGATAATCCGGACCAATCGTAAACTCTCCACCGGAGAGTTTATCGACACCATCAATTTCAAGAGTGTTCGATCCAATATTCTCAATTCTTGCACCCAGTTTGTTTAGAAATTGACATAGTTCCTGAATATGTGGTTCTGATGCAGCATTTCGAAGAATAGTTCTTCCTTTCGCCAGAACGCTTGCCATGATCGCATTTTCAGTCGCTGTAACACTGGCTTCATCGAGAAGAATATCTGCACCTCTGAGCTGCTCACAGCGAAAAGTAAATGTGCGATTGTATTCCACTTCTGCACCTAATTTTTGGAGTGCCAGAATGTGCGTATCAACCCTTCTTCTCCCGATCACATCTCCTCCGGGAGGGGGAAGAATGATATATCCTGACCTGGCCAGCATCGGTCCAGCCAGCAGGATGGATGCGCGGATCGTTCGACAAAGATCAGGATCTAATTCGGCCGGACAGATTTCTGACGCTCGAACTTCCCAGGTATGTTCATCCATAGTTTGAAAACTCACTCCCAAACTCTCCAAAAGAGCGCGCATCGCATGAACATCCAGGATATCCGGTACATTATGCAAAAGAATTGGTTGGTCGGTTAGAATGCAAGCTGCCAGGATCGGAAGAGCAGCATTTTTATTTCCGGAAGGTGTTATTTCACCGTTTAATGGAATTCCACCCTCAATGATGAATTTATCCATTAAAAACCTCCATTAAAAAGTTTCTGTTACTTTACGCAATCCTTCTGGCTTGTCGGGATTTAAACCCCTTTCTATCGCCAGTTGACGACCAAAAAATTGGCCGGGAATCACACTTACGATGGGAGATAGTGTTTCGGGAATTTCGGCAGGGATTTTAAAACCAAGATTGCTTTCAGAAATTATTTTATCATCGCTGGTAATAGTGATCGTTTCCGCTTGAAGTGCTTTAATATCCAGAAACATTTGTTGCATATCGCTAAATACTTTCCCATACGGTGCGATCACAATGACCGGAAAGCCTTTATAGACTGTTGCAATTGGTCCATGGCGGAAATCAGCTGAGGAATATGGATTTGCATTGATCCCCGTTAGCTCTTTCACCTTTAATGCTATTTCAAAAGCAGTTGCGTAATTCAATCCTCTCCCAAGCACAGCACAATTTTCGATGTATCGATATCGTTGAATCAGATCAAGTGATGACTTTGCGGAATCTATGGTTGTTTTCATAAAACCGGGAATTTGCATAAGCTCATCGGAAGACTCATCCTTTCCCATAAATGCTGCCGAGAGCATAGCAAGTGCAATAAGGGAATTGGTATAGGATTTTGTGGCTGCGATCGCTTTTTCTTCCCCGGCATGGATCGGTATTGTAAAATCCGACTCAGATGCAAGCGGAGAATCTGCATTATTTGTGATGCAAATGGATGTACATTTCTGCGTTTTCGCATTTTTAATTATTTCTACGATATCCGGTGACATACCGGATTGAGAAATGGAAATAATTAATGCATTCTTAAGGCTTGGGGGCGTGGAGTATAAAGTAAACAGGGAAGGGGTGGCAAGGGCAACCTGAAAACGATTATTGGATCCAAAAAGATACTGGGCATATCTTGCGGCATTATCGGAGCTTCCACGAGCTGCGATTAAAATATAGTCAAATTTATTTTCAATGCTTTCAACGATATTTCTGATCCTGGGAAACTCATGATGGATTAATGTATCCGCTAATTCGGGCTGTTGGGTTATTTCCAGGTAAAGTTGGTCGATTCCTATTTTATCCATCTTTTTCATCACTTTTTCGTTGTTCTAGTGTTTCTTGATATAAAGTACTAGTATAACCATAATCTAAAACTAGAGTATACTTTTTTTATTCTTTTATGGAGAGATATTATGATTACAATTCATAAAATAGATACTGGTTCTAAAAAAGAAGTAAATGATTTTGTCGATTTCCCCTTTCAATTATTTCGAGATGTGCCGCAGTGGGTTCCTCCTATCAAAAGCGGGGTACGGGATGTATTAAATCGAAACAAACATCCCTTTCATGAACATTCCGATGCAGATTTCTTTCTTGCTAAGAATGGAGATGAAGTTGTAGGTCGAATCGCAGTCCTGGAAAATAAAGTGTATAACAAATTTCACAATAAAAAACAGGCTTCTTTCTACCTATATGACAGTGTTGATGATCAGGAAGTCGCTAACAAGCTTTTCGAATGCGCTTTTGATTGGTCGCATAAACGCGGATTGGAATATTTTTTAGGTCCAAAAGGCTTTTCTCCTTTTGACGGTTACGGTTTTGTTGTTGAAGGTTTCGAACATCGCCAGATGATGAACATGATGAACTACAACAAAGCGAACTATCCGAAGTTCATGGAAAATTTAGGATTCACAAAAGTTGTGGACTGGGTATCTTGCTACGCGGAGATCGCAAAATTCAACATGCCTGAAAAAATTCGTACAGTGGCAGACAAGGTACGTAAACAAGGTAAATTTAAAGTACACCAATTCACTTCGAAATCTGAATTAAAAAGATATGTTCCTTTAATTGGTGATGCATATAACAAAACCTTTGTCAATAATTGGGAATATTATCCACTTACACAAAAAGAAGTAGACTGGGCATTTAAGGATTTGACGTTTGTCGCGCTCCCCGATTTGATAAAAATCATCACATATAAAGATGAGATCGTTGGATTTTTATTGGCGTTCCCGGATATCTCGGCTGCTTTCCAGCGCCATAATGGCAATCTAACACCCTCACTAATTTTCGATATTCAACGCGAACTTAAAAAATCGGATTGGATAGAATTTAATGGAGTTGGTGTATTACCTGAATATCAAGGTTTTGGTGGAAATGCTCTGTTGTTTGATGAAATTGAAAAAACAGCCAAGAGCCATCATTTTGTCCATGGCGAGTTAACCAATATTGCCGAAACTGCTGTGCAGATGAGAAAAGATCTCATGAATTTAGGTGTGAAACCTTATAAAAATCATCGTATTTTCGGAAAAAACATTTAATTTTTTATCTCACAAGGGAGATGATGTTCATAATCATCTCCCTTGTTTTTATTCCACAGAAAAACATGCATTACAATAAAACCAGGAGAAATCATGAAAAAAAATATTTTGGTAGTTTTTCTTATTACAGGATCAATATTACTCGTGACCAGTTGTTCATCAAAAGCTGATCCGGCTGACGCTGTATTGAATTATTTAAATGCTCTCGTAAACCAGGATGCGGATGCGGCAGTATCTTTATCCTGCGCTGATTGGGAAGAACAAGCTAAATTGGAAACAGATTCTTTTCTATCTGTGGAAGCTGTTTTAAATAACGTCGCATGTCAAACGCTTGTATCAAGCGCTTCAACAGCCGAAGTTACCTGCACAGGCACAATTGATATGACCTACAACGATGAAATACGATCCATTGATCTGAACCTGCGCACCTATATGATGCAGTATCAAACAAACGAATGGCTTGTTTGTGGTTATAAATAAAAAAACCTGTTCTGTACTATGAGCGGAAAAAAGCATTCGGAAAATGTTTTTGTTTTAATTCTGGTAGTGATCATCATAGCATTATTAATCTTCAGCGTTGATACTTCTCCGCTTTGGATCTATCAGGGTTTTTAAATGAGCATCTTACAAATAACCTTTGCTGGATTGGGCAGCCTTCTATTTCGATTTATTGATAAAGATAAACATAAAGAGAATGCTATTCTTGTCGCAAATGCCTTTTTCCTTTTCTTGCTGCAACCCACCACGTCCCTTCGTTCTCTGAACATAATTCTTCCCTGCAGTACTATTTTCATAATTCTTGCAGTAGGGATTGCTGTCTCCGTAAAAATTGAACGGAAAGAAATATTCCAGGTATGCTTGCTTTCTATAATGGGTTTTCTGCCTTTTCTCCTATCTGAATTCGTACCCAATCTAAAAACAAGCATCCTGGATAAAAATATTAACCAGTCTATTTTGAGCATCCTTCTATTGGTATACAGCTGCTTGCTGGTTGTTCTCTACTTCCTGCGAAAAAAAGAACAATACTTATCATTCTTTCTAATCCTGATATTGATCATTTTCATCGTCCTAAAACAACCTCAAATTTCCTACCTGGCGAGCAAAGGCTGGCGTGATCTCTTTCAGCAGAATGTAGAATTCGCTTCAACTTTGGATATACGTTGGATAGGGTATTCCTACATTGCATTTCGCATGATCCATGTCATCCGGGAATATCAAAAGCAAAGATTTAATGAAATCTCATTGATCCGTTTTATGAATTTCTGTTTATTCTTTCCAACTCTAACAGCAGGCCCCATTGCGAAATATGATGATTTTACGGATCAAATGGAAAAACCGGTTAATTCTGCACAGAGCAGTCTCCTGGAAGGCGGCGAAAGATTATTTTCAGGCTTATTTAAAAAATTTGTCCTTGCTGATAGCCTGGCAGTCGTGGCTTTGAGCCCCAGCCATGCGCAGCAGATCACATCTTCTGGGTGGATGTGGCTGGCTCTGATTTTCTATTCATTCCAGATCTTCTTTGATTTCAGCGGTTATACGGATATCGCGATCGGATTAGGATTATTTCTGGGAATTAAATTGCCGGAAAACTTCAACAAGCCTTATCTCAAGAACAATCTTACAAAATTCTGGGATAGCTGGCATATGACACTTTCGCAGTGGATTCGCGCTTATTTTTTCAATCCGGTTAACCGTGCATTACGGAAATCAAAATTTTCCAAATCACAAAACTTCATTGTATTCATCACACAGGTTTCCACAATGGCAATCATCGGATTATGGCATGGAATAACCTGGACATTTCTTTTCTGGGGGCTCTGGCACGGGATCGGATTATTCCTCCAAAATCGCTGGAGTGCTTTTATAAAAAACAAATTTAACAAAATACGTGAAAATTGCATTCTGGATCAGATTGTGAATACTTTATCAACCTTCCTGACATTTCTTTATGTGAGTCTGGGATGGGTATGGTTTTTAAGTCCGACTGTAGAAGATGCGTTCAATATCTTTCTAAAATTATTTGGCAAGGGCTTTAAATAAAATGCACGAACAATCTATCAATCCCTGGCGAATTTTATGGAAAACTTGCATCATTCTGTTCATCATTAATTTTGCTTTTCCTTTCCTATGTTTAATCCCCTTTCCGGAAATTTCTTTGTACAATACTATTTTCCCGGGTAGGGAGCGCCTGCCATTTGGAGAGACTCCCGAACTGGCTTATAACCTGACTTTGAACGATATAGATGCGATGCTGGCTTCTCATATCGTTGCTGCGTCGAATGAAGAAACAGAAATTTCCATATTTGTAATGGGAGATTCCTCAATTTGGGGTACATTACTGGAAAACGACGAAACTGTTTCGGCAAAACTGCAGAATTATTTTGATTCTGACGTACCAGAGCAAAATGATCCGGTTGAAGTCTACAATCTTGGATATCCCACATCTTCGGTCTTAAAGGATCTGGTTATTCTTGACCAGGCTCTACAGTATAAACCTAATATGGTTATCTGGTTTGTGACATTGAATTCATTGGCAAAAGAATCCTATAAAGAAGCACCCCTATTATTGAACAATCCTGAAAAGACCAATGAAATTATCTCTAAATATGAATTGGATATCCCGCTCCTTCCTGAGCAATCCTATTGGGATAGAACATTTTTAAAACAGAGGCGAAATATTTACGATCGCATCCACCTGCAAATGGTTGCACCGATGTGGGCTTCAACCGGAATTGACCAATACATCCCCATTGATTACACACCGGCAGCAAGGGATCTGGAAGCAGATGATTCCTACGAATATATCCATGGTCATACTCTTTCTGAAACCGATCTTGAACTCTCTGTTATCACAAATTTCGTCGAAAAGAATCCTGATATACAGGTAATTGTCATAAATGAACCAATCTTGATCAGCCGCGGAATGAATAGTGATATTCGCTACAATCTTTACTATCCACGCCGGATGTATGACGAATACCGAGTACTCCTTTCAACAAAATTTAAAGAAATGGAGATAAAATATATCGATTTATGGGATGCAGTTCCTGAATCAATGTTCACCAACAGCGCTATCCATTATGATGAACAAGGTGTTGACATTTTGACTGAAAAACTATACTCACTCATTAAGAAGGATTGGGTAGAAAGATAATGAACTGCCGTTGTTTCCTTATCACTATTTTGGGTATTTTCTTGCTTGTCAGTTGTTCAAAGGCAGAGACACAAAATACCATTTCTGAGACCCCAACGCAAATAAGTATCGAAACCAGCAGTACACCGGAAATAACAGAAACGATTGCTGCCACTCCGACACTGCAATTTACCGACACGCCCGCTCCTACTGCAACTCCTGATAATCGGTTGTCTCCTGAAGAATGGAAAAGCTGGCCAGTCATCCCGCAGGTTTCGGGAACGGTGATCGGTATTTTCAGACATGGACAGGAATTGGGTAGAAATCCAAATGCCTTTTCAAAAATTGGGGATTGCCAGAATATCAAAGAAGCATTCATGGGCTTCTTTGACAGGCAGAACGTGTATCTTTCTGAAGAGCAACAATACCTACAGGAAACACTGGATAATTTTAAAGGGTACTTTAATCGAGATGGCTTCGCGGTGCAAGGGGGACTCAACGCACCTTCCAGTTTGAATCCTCTGATGTCTGATCCGGATGCGTGCCAAGCAGATGAAAATCCACTGGAATGTGAAGTGAGAAACAATAATCCGGCATACGCTTTTGTCAGTTTTGAGTTATGGTATAAGGGACGTTCAGCCGAGAATTATGAAGATTATTTAAGACAGGTTCTTGATTATCTGATTTCAGAAGGTGTTGTTCCGATATTAATCACAAAAGCGGATAACACAGAAGGGGATTACTCTATCAATTACACGATTGCAAAACTGGCGTATGAATACGACATCCCGATGGTCAATTGGTGGTATACCGCCCAAATGATGACCAATAATGGAATGGATCCGGAAAGAAATGACGGTTTTCACATTTCACCTGCTGCATGGACAGAACGCAGTTATGATGCGCTCGAAACCCTGGATCGTGTCTGGAAGACACTGCGGGATCTACCTTAGATTAGAAAGGGAATCATGGATAAGAATACGATCATTGAGCAAACAGGCAAAAAAATTGTCGCAGATATCTTGAAAGAACCCGGAAAAATAATTCAGAGTGACGATGCTCTCATCAGCAGCGGTTTGATTGATTCATTCTCATTGGTAGATTTGGCATTGATTGTCGAAGATCTATACGGTGTTCATATTGATGATGCGGAATTATCCGCAGATACCTTTGATACATTAAGCCAGTTGGCGGATCTGATCTTGAAACGGTTATAAGTATGAGGAATTTTTCGTCTATCTTATTGGAACAATATGAAAGCCATGGGAAGCGGGAAATCCTCTACTTTCAAAGTGCTGGTAAACCGGACCTCCCCATAACATACAAAGAATTACTGGATAATTCCTATTGTTATACGACAGAATTCATGAAGAACGGTGTAAAACCTGGAGATATCATCATCCTCGTTCTACAACATAGCTTGGATTTGATCTATGCATACTTTGGAGCAATTCTGACTGGTGCAGTGCCATCCATTATGCCATTCTTGACTGAAAAATTACTGCCTGAAAAATATCAGCAGGATTTTCAATCCCTCATAAAGATCATAAAACCAGGTGCTATCGTTACTTATCGAGAATTTAAGCAAGGAGTATTCGATCAATTCAAGGAAGCACTGCCGGTCGAACATATTTTTCTCTGTGAAGATATCTCCTTGGAAGACAAGTTGGTCACAGATGACATACCCGGATTAGCACGCAATCCGGATGATGTTGTGTTGCTGCAGCATTCATCCGGTACAACCGGATTGCAAAAAGGTGTTGCGCTTTCCCACCAAGCTGTCTTTCATCAGCTTGATCATTATTCAGAAGCAATTAAGCTGGATCCCCAAAAAGACATTATTGTAAGCTGGCTGCCTTTGTATCATGATATGGGATTGATCGCCTGTTTCTTAATGCCTATTCTATATGGAATTCCGCTGGTGTTAATGTCACCGTTTGATTGGGTAAAGGCTCCTCACCGACTTTTTTCTTCTGTTAGTGCCTACAAAGGCACCTTATGCTGGCTACCCAATTTCGCATATAATTTTTGCGCCAAGAAAATTCGGGATACACAATTGGAAGGGATTGATTTATCCAGTCTGCGGGCTGTGATTAATTGTTCGGAACCAATGCGCTATGAAAGCCATCAGGCATTTCTGCAAAAATATAATCCTTATGGGTTCAGAGAAGATGCACTTGCCGCAAGCTACGCGATGGCCGAAAATGTGTTTGCTGTTACGCAGGGTGGCATCAATGCTCCAATTGCAGAAGATCGTATCAATCGCGATATTTTTCAAACACGGAAAAAAGCTGTACCTGCAGGGAAAGGTGAGCCATCATTCACAATGCTATCCACCGGGAGACCTCTCCGTAATGTCTCCGTTCGGATTGTAGACGAAAATGGGAATCCCCTGGATGAAAGAAATGTCGGGGAAGTGCTTGTAAAAAGCGATTGCTTATTCGAGGGATATTACAATCGCACGGATCTCACAGAAAAATCTTTTATAGATGGATGGTTCAAGACAGGGGATTATGGATACATTGCCGGTGGAGAGCTGTATATTACCGGCCGGAAAAAAGATTTGATCATCGTGGGCGGAAAGAATATCTATCCTCAAGACCTTGAGGCAATTGCCATGGAAGTTGAAGGAGTCCATCCTGGCAGGGTAGTTGCATTTGGTGTATTTAATGAAGCTGTGGGGACAGAAGATGTGGTCATCGTGGCTGAGATTAATAAAGATAGCGTAGGAAAAAAAGAAAGAATTAGTAATGCGATAAAAGATAAAGTAACACGAAATTCCGCCATTGCTTTACGGCATGTTCTGATTGTTGATGAAAAATGGTTGATAAAAACCAGCAGTGGAAAGATTGCCAGATCGGCAAATAAAGAAAAATATATTAATATGACCAATTCATTGGGCTAACCATATTTCCTTCAAACAACCCAGTTCACCCTTTTTGTATGTAGAATAGGAATAAATATTTAAATCGTTTTCAAATGGAAGTTTAATCACAATGGATAAAATTCCTGGACAAATAAAGGTCTGGATGCGCAGTCTTTCATCACAGAAAAACCTTCTAAAATACGCAGGATTGATTATTCTGGGTATTGCATTCCTTTTTCTAGTGAATTTGATTGTTGCGCATAATATTATTGGGGGATTGGATTTTTTTGTGAAATGGAGTAGTGTGAACCACCTGCGAAATGAGCAAATTAACCCCTACAGCAGCCAGGCCTTCCAGCTAGTTTCAGAAAAAGCGGAAGACACAATATATCTTCCTCTATCGGGAAATAATTCTTTTAATGCCCCTATCTATAGTTTATTTATCTATTACCCCTTCAGTGTGATACATAATTTTGAAATAGCCAGAGCCTTGTGGATGACCGGCTTATGCATATTATTAGTTCTCTCACTTCGACGTCAAGGAATATTAAGCAACATAGTGAAAGATAAGAAAATAGAAACATTTCTAGTCATCTTCATACTGACCAATATATTCTCTCTGATTTCGATCCTGTCAGGAGAATTGATCATCATTTCCTTTTCCTTGATTCTGCTAGCATTTCAACAATTTCAGAAAGGGAATTATGAACTGGCGGGAATCTTTTGTGGACTTGCCACTTTGAATCCGGGATTGGCACTGTTCTGTATGGCAGTGCTTTCAATACTCAGCCTACGGGATGGAAAAGGTGGTTTTATCATATGGTTCTTGATAACTACTGGATTGCTTGTTTTTTCGGGATTTTTGATTCTCGATAATTGGTCCATTCAGTATCTGCAGAGTATTGTCCGCTTGCTCAAGAATATATTATCTGATCTGAATTTGGGATTGGAGAACCCGAGTCAAGTAGTAAAAATTGTGCTTCCTCTATTATTCCTGTTGATCGAATGGATACGTTCGTTCAATGGAATCGATCAACCGGATAAAATAAACTGGCTTTTTAATTTCACGCTGGTACTTTTTGCGTTAAGCTTTGGCTCTCTTGTACCACATTTGTACATCCTTTTCATCCCAGCATGGTTCCAGGTATTCTCGGAATGGGAAAAGCGCGATAATTCGAATGCAAAAACGATTGGTTTTATCAATCTAAGCATTTATCTGGGATTGACAGTCATTATGCTGTTTCTGGATTCCGGAATACTGGTAAAACAGAGCCAATTCCCTGAAATCCTATTTTGGTTTACAGGATTTCATCTGGTATTAAATATGTATTGGATCCGCGGGTGGTTATATCAAGATACCATGAGGAATTTCATCAAAACCGAATGACATTTGTGCAAATTATGCTATACTTTCTCCGGTTAATCTCAAAATGAAGCAATGGAGGAAGGTATGACGAAAACAATTGGGATTCTCACAGGAGGAGGCGACGTACCAGGATTAAATCCAGCGATGAAGATGGTCGTATTAAACGCGCTAGAGGAGGGATATAAGGTATACGGGATACGGCGCGGATGGATGGGATTATTGAATTATGATCTGGATGAACCTTCTACGCATGAATACTACGTCAGTGAATTGGATGAAATTGACGTCAGGAAAATTGATCGAAATGGTGGCACGGTCCTGCATACCTCCCGCACGAATCCCCAACTGGTCAAAGAAAAAGATGTTCCGGATTTTCTGAAAGGCTCCCCGAACGGGAAAAAACTCGAAAACGGTTCTTATGATTTTACTGATCATATATTACAAATTCTGGATCATCTCAATATAGATGTTCTGGTGACGATTGGTGGAGATGATACGCTCAGTTATTCTGCGCGATTAACCAAAGAAGGTTTCCCGACTGTTGGTATCCCAAAGACGATGGATAATGATGTTTATGGTACCGATTACTGCATCGGTTTTTCAACAGCAGTTACACGCAGTGTGGAATTGATTACAAATATGCGTACTTCCCTTGGATCGCACGAACGCATTGGTGTGATCGAACTATTTGGTCGAAATTCCGGAGAGACGAGTCTGGTTAGTGCTTATTTATCGCATGTTGATAGAGCAATTATTTCAGAAGTTCCATTTGATATGGAAAAATTAGCGAATTTATTGGTTGAAGATAAGCGGCACAGCCCTTCGAATTATTCCATTATGACAGTCTCGGAAGGTGCTACTTTCTTGGAGGGAGAAATCATTGAGCGTGGAGAAACTGATGCCTATGGTCACCGGAAGCTGGGAGGTATTGGGGATATCATTTCCGAAGAGATCAAACGGATTACCGGGCAAAACACCATGTATCAGAAGCTCGGATATTTGATGCGGTCAGGACCGCCGGATTCATTGGATCGCATGGTTTCGATGTGTTTTGGCACATTGGCTTTCCAATTGGTTAAGAAAAATGATATTGGAAAAATGGTTGCTCTGCGAGATGGAAAATATACAACATTTCCTCTTGACCAGGTAACATCCAGTAAAAGGGTGGTGGATGTAAATGCCTATTATGATAAAGAAAATTACAAACCTCGTGTGAAGAACGTTCTCGGTCTTCCCATGTTCCTTTCATAAGTTTTTTCATAAAAAGGGCGGGCTAATTACCCGCCCTTGAGTCATCTTATGGAAAATCCAATTTACAATAGACCAAACACATTTACAGTAATCCCGCGCGTCCTCGCGTTTATTGAAAAGAATGATGAAATATTGATGATTGAACGTTCCAAGAAAAATGCTTTTGCGTATAAGCAATTGAATGGGATTGGCGGGCATATCGAAAAAGGAGAAGATCCACTCTCTGCTGTCAGGCGAGAAGTAAAAGAAGAATGCGGACTGGAGATCACTGAGTTCAGCTTAAATGCGGTAATTTTTATTAACGTTGAAACAGAAAAAGGAGTGTGTGTTTTCGTATTTTCAGCACGCTACCCTGGAGGTGAGTTGCGTTCATCAAACGAGGGTGAGCTGATTTGGGTCAAGAAAAATGATGTGATCAATGGGAATGTTGTCAAAGATGTCCCGCTTTTGCTGGATATTATCGAAGAATCACAAAATGACGGCCAGGTAAAATATTTGCAGTATACCTATACCGATAAAGAATTAACGATTACCTGCATCGTTTAACATTTTCCTGTAAAACAATAAGAGAGTACTTCCGTACGAACGAGAATCAAAACATTCCAGATGGATGAGTTGGATTTCTTTTTTCTCGACAGGGTGGATCTGTATGATCACCCAACCATCTTCACTTAATATTCCTGTTTGTTGATCGATTATGAGCAACGCTTTTTCCCATAGCCCTTTGTATTGCGGCGGAGCGATAAAGATGTATTCAAATGATTTTTGTGCGGAATTTTGAAGGTAAGAGAAGGCATCTCCACAGATTAGCTGTGATTTTTGAGATACCTTACAGAAATCAAGATTCTGTTGAAGAGTTTGATAAGCAAGGCGACTCTTCTCAATGAATACCGCCGAAGCCGCACCGCGGCTGAGTGCTTCTATACCAACGCTGCCTGTTCCTCCAAACAGATCGAGAAAATTGGCCCCAACAATATCCGCTCCAATGATGTTGAAAAGAGCTTCTTTTACACGGTCGGTGATCGGCCTGGTCGAATCACCAGGGACTGATTTTAAATGCAATCCTTTTGCTGATCCGGAAATAATTCTTGGAGAAGACATGCGCTAATTCTAGCCTATTTAATTCCTTTATAGGTCCATAGTCGATTTGCAAAATAATTCCAAAACAGCACCACAACGATGGCAATTCCCAGCGCTAAATTATGGCCAAAGGTCACAGGAGTGATGAAAAAATCAGGTCCAATTAGTGTGTTCGAAAATTGGATGAGGGGTTCTTCGATCATAGCGAATAAAGGAGTACGAATCACAAGACCAATTACGCTGACGATGCTGAATTTTACAAGTTGAGTACCGAGTGATAATTCTTTTGATTCAGGGTAGGTCCACAGTCGATTCCAAATGAAATTATTAATTACCGCCAGAGAAAAAGAACAAACGCTAGCAATAATGGAATCAAGATGAAAAACGCTGATACATAAATTAAAGATGGAGAAATCAACAATCGTTCCACTGATACCTACCAGTGCAAATTTAATGAATCGTTTTGATTGAGAATTTTTCAAAATCCCTCCTAATGCATGCGTTGTTGGAAATAGGGAATTGTCTTTTTCAGACCGGTGATGAGATCAATGGAAGGCGACCAATTTAAGAGAGACTTGGCGCGAGAAATATCCGGCTGCCGTCGATCAGGGTCTTTCCCGGCAACTTTATTATGCAAGAATACAACACCGGATGGATTATCAAACAAATCATTGATGGTGAGAGCTAGTTCTTTAATAGAAATCTCATGTGGGTTACCAATATTGATCGGTTCATGTTCTTCTGAATACAGTAATTTGACAATACCGACCACAAGGTCATCAATATAACAAAAACTACGGGTTTGTTCTCCGGCTCCGTAGATCGTGAGGGGTTCTTTTCTTAACGCCTGTAAAAGAAAATTCGGAACAGCACGACCATCATCAAGGCGCATTCTTGGTCCGTAGGTATTGAAAATACGCACAATACCGGTATTCAGATTATGATAGCGGTGATAGGCCATGGTAAGTGCTTCGGCGAATCGTTTTGCTTCATCGTAGACAGAACGCAGTCCGATGGGGTCAACATTCCCCCAGTAGGTTTCTTTTTGGGGATGTTCTACCGGATCACCATAAATTTCACTGGTTGAGGCAAGGATATATCGGGCATTATTTGCCCGCGCCACTCCCAGGGTATTATGGGTACCCAAAGCACCGGCTTTCATGGTTTGAATTGGGAGATTAGGAAAACCATAGGGAGATTCCGGATTGGGGCTGGCAGGGGATGCAAAATGAAGAACTGCATCTACTTTTTCGGCTACAAAAATATAATTTGCCACATCATGAAGGATAAAAGTAAATTTAGAATTACCGGTTAAATGAGCAAGGTTTTCGGGGCTGCCTGTAATAAAATTATCCATTCCAATGACATCATGACCCTCTTTGAGGAGGAAATCACAGAGATGTGATCCGATAAAACCCGCTGCTCCGGTGATCAATATTTTCATAGCCATACAATAACCCGCAATTTTTTTTCTTCGGTACTATTCTCAGTTATAATGAATGGCACTCAGAAGGTAGATATTATAGCATGGGACAGGACGATATGGATGATAGCTCTTTATCGAAAAAGAAAATTATAGAAGCGGTTCTCTTTGTATCCTCGAGTTCTATCCCTCTGGCGGAAATAGCGAAGTTGGTTGATATTTCTACAGCTGAATTATCTTCCATTATAAAAGAAATGAATGATGAATATGCAGAAACACATGGAATTTGTATTATGATCCACAATAATCGCGTTCAGCTAACAACCTCACCTGATCTGGCTGAAAAGATCGAAGAATTTCTCGGTTTAGAAATAACGACCACATTGAGCAGAGCTGCACTTGAATCTTTAGCAATTATTGCATATAAACAACCAATCACCCGACCACAGATTGATGAAATTCGTGGGGTCAATAGCGATGGTGTGGTTCGCACTTTATTAAGTAAAGGATTGATCGAAGAAATGGGCAGGGCCGATTCTATGGGGAAACCAATTTTATATGGAACCACAGAAGATTTCCTGCATTACTTTGGTATGAAATCCATCGAAGAATTACCTGAAATATCGAATCTGGCAGTCGTTGGTGGAAATACCAATCATACGATCCTAAAACAATAGCAGGCCTATGGAAGAGCGATTACAAAAAATTCTGTCGCGATATGGATATGGATCAAGAAGAGAATCCGAAAGATTGATCAGCGAGGGAAAAGTATTTGTAAATGGCAAACCCGCCATCCTCGGCCAAAAAGCGGATATTGAAGCTGATTCTATAAAAATTGGGAACAGGTTATTGAAAAACAAGGAACCTGAGAAAATCTATATTGCATTTCACAAACCACGCGGTGTACTCTCCGATATCGTGAAAACACGCGAAGAAAAGATTGTGCGTGATTATATTGATATTCCTGAGCATATTTTTATTGTAGGAAGGTTGGATAAAGACAGCGAGGGACTCATGTTATTAACCAACGATGGCGAACTGGCAAATGTGCTAACCCACCCGCGTTATGAACATGAAAAAGAGTATGAGGTTCTGCTGAATCGCACACCGGACGACAAACAACTGAAAGCATGGCGGAATGGGGTTGTGCTGGAAGATGGGGTTCGTACTGGAAAAGCATCAGTCAACATCATGTTTACCGATGCAAAAGGCTGCTGGGTTAGAGTGGTTATGAAAGAAGGAAAGAAAAGACAAATACGCGAAACAGCTGCCAGAATTGGATTGTTCGCAAAGCGGATTGTACGAAAAAGGATTGGAACATTAGAACTGGGGAATCTAGACAAGGGAAAGTGGCGCTATTTAACAGAAAAAGAAATAAAAAATTTACGAAAAGGACTTGCCTGAGCAAGTCCTTTTTATTTCTGCACAATTTCATTATTCTATGGGTAGTTTCGTGGTTAACTTATCAATTTCAGATGGTTCCAGATTCACTTGTTTGGCTGTTTTCCGGATAAAATCTTTCAATTTCTCTGCTGTCATAATCGCTTCAGGATATTCTGGAACGTCAATCGTAACATCTTCATTAATAAAAACATTTATTACATTGATTTTCGGATGCTCCGTTACCCCTATTTTTGTCAAGTATTTTTCAAATTTATCTAATATATCTTTCGATTCTCTCCCTACATTACCAATTCCTTCAGAAGCAAAGATACGCGTAAAAAAATTACCCCCGCCTTTTTGCTTTAATATATTTTTTTTTTCATCCAGATAGATCTTTCCTGATTGGTGATAGGTTTTTATGATCCATACTCCAGCCGGTCCAACCAATAGGTGAGGGATTGCGGTTGTGAAAATATACAGTGAATACTGATTGTCCAATCCCTTTAATGATTGAGCGACAACTTCATCAGGACGGGGAGAACGGCTCCAACGATTGCCCATTGCAATTGATATCTGGACAAGAACATAGGAGGGGATAAGAAAAAGATAAGCCCATCCGATCTCTTCTGCTGTGGATTTTGTGATTGTCAGATAGATACCGATTACAAGGGTAGTCAATGCCGCATATAGCACATACTGGCTGATTTTCGAATTTCGTTTGATTAATTTGTCATTACGAATTATTTTCATTTGATTCCTCTCAACGATTAAACTCTTTTTGAAGGGTTGCTTTCATTTCTGGCAAAAGGTTCGCTTTTATGGACCGTTGTGCTTGTGCCAGTGCGCTTTCGATAGCGCGGCTGTTCGAGCGACCATGTCCGATCAGAACAAGACCATCCACTCCCAAAAGGGGAAGTGCACCGATTTCATCGGGGTCCATCAATTTTTTCAGATTTTTAAAGGCAGGTTTTGCAAGTGCAGCTCCCAGTTTATTTCGAGTGGACGAATAAAGTTCAGTTTTTAGTGTATCAAACATGAATTTTGCAACCGCTTCGCTGGCTTTTAAAAATACATTTCCAACAAAACCATCCATGACAACAACATCTACTTTTCCGCCAAATACTTCTTTACCTTCCACATTGCCAATAAAATTGAGATTGCTTGCTTTCAGTAATTGGTGGGTTTCTTTTACCAACATATTTCCCTTACCTTCTTCCTCACCATTCGAAAGCAGCCCTACACGCGGTTTCTCAATTCCCAGCATGATTCTTGCGTATGTGCTGCCAAAAAGAGCAAATTGAAGAAGGAATTCCGGTTTGCAATCCACATTTACCCCTACATCAACCGCCACACATTTTCCGCTTTGCGTAGGGATCACTGCCGGTAGAGCAGGTCGTTCAACCCCTTTGATCCTACCTAAAGTGCGGATGGCATTGAACATTGCTCCACCGGTATTTCCAGCCGTTACAAATGCACTTTGTTCCAAAATTTTTAGCTGATTGATTCCAACAGCCATGGAATTATTGGGTTTGGCGCGAGCCGATTCGACCGGTTTATCCCACATTTCCACAATTTCCGGTGCATGGATAATTTCGAGATATTCTCTGGCGAAATCATGTTTGTCCAATTCAGGGCAAATGATCTCTTCATTCCCCACCAGTATTAATTTATCTTTTTTTTGATTGCAGAAATTAACTGCGGCTTCAATTTCTGGGTGGGGAAAATTATCACTGCCCATTGCGTCTAAAATTATTGCCATTTTTCTCTCCTGATAATGAACTACCTGTCATTCACATGTGATTCACAGGTAGTTCACAGTGATTCACACAGTGATTCACACTACCTTGACACATGCTTATACCCGATTATAATAGCATTCGCATGTGCGCTGGTGCTGGAATTGGCAGACAGGCATGGTTGAGGGCCATGTGCCGCGAGGCGTGGGGGTTCAAGTCCCCCCCAGCGCATTTTTTATTTACTAGTTGGTTCTAAAAAGCTCCATCGCATTCGCAGTTGTTTGTTCAATAACTTTTTCCAAAGGGATTTCTATTATTTCTGCTAATTTCTCTGCTATAAACCAGACATTGGCCGGTTCATTGCGCTGTCCACGGTGTGGATGGGGGGCAAGATACGGGGAATCGGTTTCGATCAGCAGCTTCGTGATGGGTATATTCTTCACTGCGGCTTGTAAAGTCATTGCATTTTTAAAAGTAATAGGACCGCTTATTCCAAGATAAAAATGATTCTTCAATGCAAAATCCATAATACGCGGATCACCATTATAGGAATGCAAAACACCTGGATGTGTTTTTAAATAGGTCTGGGCAGGGATTTGTTCAACCCATTCATTTAGAATTAAGAGGAAATCATCAGTTGCTTCGCGATTATGCAAAACAATTGGTTTTTCTAACTCCAACGCGAGTTCAAGGCATTTTCGGAATATCTCGATTTGCATCTCCTTCTCAGAACGCATCCAGTAATAATCGAGACCGATTTCTCCAATTGCAACAACCTTACCATGCTTGAATAGTTCGTTCAGATGGATAAAATCCTCTTTTGAAGAAGAAGCATAATGGGGATGGATACCGGCAGCCACAAAAAATTCAATATTTGTACGATTTGCGCATAGCTGTAATGCTTGTAGACTGGTACTAAAATTTTCGCCGGGCAAAAGGATTTGTTTTACGTTTCGTTCTATTGCCCGGTCGATTACTGTATTTAAATCTTCATGGAACTGTTCAGCATAGAGGTGGCAGTGTGAATCAAAGAGAGCAGCCACTTACTTCAAACCAGCCATTTTCAAACCGTCATCCAAGATCTGGGGGATGCGTTCCTTGATAGTCGTTTCGCAATAGACGCGAATGATGGGTTCCGTTCCCGAGAAACGGATCAGCAACCAGCCGCCATCCTCCAGATCAAATTTATATCCATCCAGAGAATTTAGACCAAGCACTTTAAATCCGCCAATTTCTTTCGGATGAGCATTTAAAATGTTGTTGATTTTTTCTGCCCTATCGCCGGTGAAATGGGTATCAATACGGTCGTAATAGTGTGCTCCGACTTTCTCAAATAGAAGCTCCAGTAGTTGCGAAGGAGTCTTTTTTAGTTTAACCATCATATCCAAAAAGTACAGCCCGGCCAAAATACCATCACGTTCGGGCACATTCCCTTTGAAAGCATACCCACCGGATTCTTCACCACCAATCATGGCATTTGTTTCAACCATTTTGGGGGCGACATATTTGAAACCAACTCCTGTTTCATAAACAGGCACATTGTAAAGCTTGCCCAGTTTATTCAACATTCCGGTTGTTGATAAGGTTTTAACGATCGGTCCACGTTCTTTGCGTACTTCCAGTAAATAAAAAGCCAGCAATCCATATGCTTGAAGCTGATTAATGAAATTGCCTTTTTCATCACCAAAACCAACACGATCGGCATCTCCATCATTAATGAGCAGGACATCAGCATGAATTTCAGTCGTCTTTTTTAATCCCACATCAATATTGGGTCTGATAGGCTCAGGCCTCTGCATTTCAGGAAAAATGGGATTACGAGTATTGTGGATCTCAATAACCTCTGTTTTCGATCCATTCAATAAACGTGGGAACCAACCTGCACCGTTGCCCCACATGGCATCAACAAGAATTTTAAAGCCCGCATTGCGAATGCCATCAATATCCACCAGCTTTTTAACATGTTCAATATAGTTCGGGGCTGCGTCAAAACGAACGAGATAACCGTCTTTTTCTGCAGATTGATAGGAAATTGTTTTAATTTGAGCCGGATCATCGGGAATCAAAGTTTCAATTTCGATCAATCCCGCTGGATCGATCGCACCTCCATTATGATCACGGACTTTAAATCCATTATCTACCGGAGGATTATGCGAAGCAGTGATATTCACCGCAGCAACGGCTTTTTTATCGATTACAGAATAAGAAATCACCGGTGTTGGGGTAGGTTCCTGTGTTAAATAGACTCGGAAGCCGTTTCCACACAATACCTCTGCAGTTGCGATTGCAAATTCCTCTGAAAGGAAGCGCTTGTCATAACCGACAACGATCCAGGAGCCAGTTGGTGAGTGTCTCTTTTGATAAGAGCTGAAACCAGCCGCGCAGCGTCGCACGCTTTCAAAAGTGTAAGTGTCGGCGATCGTCCCGCGCCAGCCATCTGTGCCAAACTTGATCTTGGGTACCATTGAACCTCCAAAAGAGTATTAATCCGTGATGATTATATCAAGTGTACGTATACGCAGACAGATAAAACTTGTTACAATTCTTGCCATGAGTACAAAGAAAAAAGTAATCCTGGCAGTCAGCGGAGGAATTGATAGTTCAACATCAGCGTACTGGCTATTAAAAGCGGGTTATGAGGTTATCGGTGTTTATTTGGACTTATGGAAGGGTTTTTCGGATGAAGAGAAAATAAAAAGTTCTACTCAAGCAACTGAAAAAAAACTTGCAAAATTATCAAAGGATCTGGCATTTCCGATCCGGATCATTGATAAAAAAGAAGAATTCCATCAAACAATTGTTTCTTATTTTATCAATTCATTAAAAAATGGTTTAACTCCAAATCCATGTGTGGTGTGCAATAAACATATAAAATTCAAGGTCCTGTTTGATTGTCTAAAGGATTTCGATGCGGACTTTATTGCAACCGGGCATTACGCAAGAACAAGGCGAAAGCACAATGGGAAAATGGAATTACTGAAGGGTTTGGACCGCACAAAAGACCAATCCTATTATCTTGTTTTGCTTAATCAAGAAATACTTAAAAAAATCATATTCCCCCTTGGGGAAAGTATCAAAGAAGATGTAAAAAAGGTCTATAAAAAGAACATCAATCCTGAAGCCGATCTTTCAGAGAGCCAGGATCTATGCTTTTTATCCGGTTTTGATTATCGGACATTTTTGAGCAAGTATGCTCCTGAATGCATGAAAAGTGGTGAAATTGTAAATTCGGAGGGAAAACAGCTAGGCATTCATTCCGGATTAGCTTTTTATACGATTGGCCAAAGAAAGGGGCTTCAAATCAGTGCGAAAGAACCATACTTCGTTATTAAAAAGTCAACACAAGATAACCGCTTGGTCGTCGGATTCGAGGAGGAGTTAGGGCGAAGGACTTTCCTATTGCATAACGTCAATTGGATATCCGGAGAACCACAATCAGATGAAAAACAGTATGCCGTCAAGATACGCTATCGTTCAAAACCAGTTCGGGCTACTTCGAGAATGATTTCAGGCCAGGACACGTTAGAAATAAAAACAAAGAAAGTGCTGCGTGATATCACACCCGGTCAATTTGCTGTGCTTTATCATCGAGATTCTGCAATTGCTGGAGGGGAAATCTCCTATAATTAAATTATGACTTTACCTGCATTTTTATTTGGTTCGCTTATTTCAGTTTTAATTGGGTCTGTATTCCATCTGATCGTTGGTGGAAAATTAAAGAAATACCTCTCTTATTTATTTTTCTCATGGCTAGGTTTCTGGGTAGGATACTACCTCAGTAATCGAATATCTTTTTCGATCTGGAGGATTGGTTTTTTAGACGTAGGGTACTGCATACTTGGAAGTATTTTAACCATGTTGTTAATCTATTGGATCGATAAAGATGCAGAAGATACACAAGATCCCAAGGAGGAAGATTAATTTGATCTTTCAATATCAAGAAACAGCTCAAGAGGGTGACCTGATTGAATTGACGGGTATGCACAGGGGGTTTTACATTCTCCGATTGGAAAAAGGGAAAGTTTTGCAGACCCACCGCGGTGTTGTAAAGCATGATGACCTCATTGGCAGAGAATGGGGCAGCGAGATCATGAGCCATCTTGAAAGACCATTCTATCTTTATCCGGTGACCTTGAGCAGCATGTTGAGGAACACCAAGAGAAATACACAAATCCTGTATCCAAAAGATATTGGGTATATTCTCATCACAATGGGTATTGGGCCTGGATCCAGAGTGATCGAAGCAGGAACAGGGTCAGGCGGATTGACCCAAGCATTGGCTTATTATGTCGGAGATTCAGGTCATGTATACAGTTATGAGACCAGACCCCAAATGCAGGACCTGGCAAAAAAAAATCTTGCCTTGCTTGGATTAAATGAGCGGGTTGATTTCAAACTGCGAGATATTATCGAAGGATTTGATGAAACAAATGTGGATGCTTTATTTCTGGATGTTCCTACGCCGCATGATTATGTTCAACAGGTAAAAAACGCATTAAGACCCGGGGGAAGTTTTGGATGTATTTTGCCAACTACGAACCAGGTTCTAAAGTTATTAAGCGTACTTCGTAGAAGTGATTTTTCTTTCATTGACGTTTGTGAGATTTTGCTGAGATTTTACAAACCGGAAGAAGAGCGTTTCCGTCCAACTGATAGAATGGTTGCGCATACCGGATATTTAATTTTTGCTCGATCGATAAAAAAGAAAGAGAAAGGAGCTGCTGATTATGATGCACCGTCGACCATTTAGAAATCCCGCAAGATACCCCGTGCGACCGATACCTGCTGTGGGTCGTCCACAAGTTCCTCCAAAACTGCAGGAGGCAAATCTTTTTTTCGGGAATGGTGATTATGAGAACGCTACCATTCTTTATAAAGAGCTCTTTCAAGAAGCAGTAAACCGCCAAATTCCCTTTGCACCGCGATTTTCAGTTCAATCTGCTTTTGCCTGGATCAAAGCAGGTAAAATTGAAAAGGGATTCGCAGCATTTAAGAATGGCTTTCAAATTTGGATTACACAAAAACAATGGAAAGGACTTCGTAGAGCATCGCAAATAAGCTTCTCTCGATTAAAGGATGAGGGATTCCGTGAAGAATCTTTACAACTGAAAACCTGGTTGGATGGTCAGATTCCGGATTCGATAAAAATTTCGCCGGTCTGGCAGGATCAAGAAATCAGTATTGGTTTTCCCGGAAAATCAAAACTCCCGGTTGTCTGCCCACAGTGCGTGCGGTGCACCTGTAAATCCCAAGGAAGTGGAATGGTTTGATGGTGAAATAGCACAATGTCCGTTTTGTTCTGTTATCCTATCGAATAAATCGTAGAGGTGTATTATTGCCAGAACCGATTTCAATTCATGCATTGAGGGGTAAGTTCAGCCAACATATCGCGACGGTAACGGATGAAAAAGCAAAAACTGCTGCTGTACAAATATTGGTCCTTGAAAACCATGGTTTGGAAATCGTTTTAACCAAAAGATCAGCGTTCGTGCAAAATCACAAAAATGAGATTTCTTTTCCCGGAGGCGCAGCCGAAAAATCTGATGGGAACCTGTACAGCACCGCGTTGCGCGAGACTTGTGAAGAAATCAATATTTGCGAAAATTCCATCCAGTTTTTAGGGAGTTTGGAACCGTTCACAACACACTATGGATTGATGATCTATCCTTTCATCGGTTCCATACCGGTGCTTGAACTCGAGCAAGCCAGACCCAATAGAGAGGTTGAAGCGATTTTTACAATCCCTCTGAAATGGTTCATGGAAAAAACTAACTACGAATTACGGGATATCAAAGTTGCGGGTGGCACGCGTCATCAAGTTATCTTCTATAAACCCTATCAGAACTATGTCGTATGGGGAATAACTGCTTCTATCCTGCAAAAATTTATCTATATCATTACAAACTAAAAAGCGGCATTTGCCGCTTTTTAGTTATTTCGTTGTTTTATTTTGAATAAACGAATTATTCTTCGGGTTCTTCTTCACGTTTTCCGTGTTCAATAACTTCTGGTTCTGCCAATGTCTCTCCGGCTTCAGCAGCTTCAACTGGTTGTTCGATGACCTCTTCCTTGACCGCTGATGTAATGGCGATCAATTCTTCAGGATCAGTCAGAATTGAAACCTTTTCAATTGCCGGTAGATCTTTTACATAAATTGCTTTCCCTATTTCATCTAAAATAGAGATATCAACGGTAATTCTCTCAGGTAGGTCTTGAGGAAGTGCTTCGACTTCAATTTCTGTGATCCCGTTGACGATAAGCGCATTGAAATCGGCAACAGCAGGAGCGACACCTACAAGATCAAGGTGGACATTGGTGCGGATCTTTTCGGTCAGTGAAACAACCTGAAAATCCAGGTGAATGAGATTGCCTTTGATGAAATCGATCTGTCGATCTCTAATCAGAGCAGCATGTTCTTTTCCGTCAAGATCAATATTGATGATGGTTGATTCGCTCACTTTTTTCAGAGCCAGGGCAGTGCTGTGTGCATCCAGGACAATTGCAGTGGGTTTGAAATTGTGACCGTACATCACTGCAGGTAGTTTCCCTTCATTCCGAAGTGTTTTTACTTTTTTTCCAATTACTTCACGTTTTGTGGCTTTTAATACGATTTTTTCCATTTTTCCTTTCGCGCCTCTCACTCTCTTTTTATTATTGAGTTACCTTCGCTGGGAAACCCAAAATTGCAATGGATGATTCTATGCGAAAAAGTAACAATGGTCAAGTCTCCAAATTGATCTCTAAATTGATCCGTCATCAAATTGATCATTACCAGGAAAATTTCTAAACATTTTTGAAAATAGGGAATATTTTAAGAAAAACTATTTGAAAAATTGGTCGATGTGATATATGATGAAATATATCAAAAATTCAGAAGGAGAGAACAGAATGTCAAAAAATAGGTTATTCGCTTTGGGTGCATTATTGATTATTGCCGCATTAGCATTAACCGCCTGTAAGGCCGAAGCCGATCCATGGGAGAATATCGGTACTGAAGAAAACCCCATTATTTTTGTAGCTGTACCATCGGGGGAAACCGAACGCGTACTTTCTGGATTTGAAAAAGTCGCTGACCTGGTCTATGCTGACACGGGTTTGGTTATTAAACCATACGTTGCTACCAGCTATGCAGCCGCCATTGAGGCGATGTGTGCTACTCCTCCACAGGCTCATATGGGCTCTCTGGCAACCTTTGCGTATGTTTTAGCAGCGGAAAAAGGTTGCGCCGAGGCAGCATTGGTTTCAACGCGCTACGGAAGTGCCTCATACAACGGTCAATTCATTGTTCGCACTGACAGCGGAATTGAATCGATCGAAGATTTAGCAGGTAAGACATACTGCCGTGTTGATGAGACAAGCGCGAGCGGTTGGATTATCCCATCTATTATGCTCAAAGCTGCCGGGATCGATCCTGACACCGACCTGGCAGGAATCGTAGATGCCGGATCCCACGATGCTGTTGCTGCAGCCGTGTACAATGGTGATTGTGACTTTGGAACCACCTATGTTGATGCACGCAGCACAATTGAGGAAACTTATCCCGATGTCTATGACACCACCAAAGTCATCGCTCTTGAACCTGATATTCCCAATGATGGATTCCAATTCAGCCCTGATTTCCCCGAGGATGTGAAAGCTACCTTAGTCGCTGAATTCTTGCACCTCTTCGAAACCGAAGAAGGCGCAGCAGCTATGGATGAAGCCTATCAATATTCCGGAATGGAAGAACATGGTGATGAATTCTACGATGCTTTCCGCCAGATTCTGGATGCCGCAGGTGTAGATTACGCATCACTAACTGCCGAATAAGCTTCGAGAAATAAAAAGCTATAACAAAAAAGAGAAAGGAATATTCCTTTCTCTTTTTTGTTAACATTGATTAAGGTTATAATTTTATAAGGTCGGTACTATAACAGCGGAGATATTATCTATGCTTGAAATCAAGAACCTTACAAAAATTTATGATGATGGAACTGTTGCTCTTAAAAATGTGAGTTTTGCCGTGCCCGATGGGGAATTTCTGGTCGTGATCGGGTTGAGCGGTTCCGGCAAATCGACCCTTCTGCGGTGTATCAATCGATTAATTGAACCAACGGAGGGAAAGGTGATCTGGAATGGGGTTGATATCACTCCATTAAAAGGGGAAGATTTAAGGTGTTACCGTCGCGAAATTGGAATGATTTTTCAACATTTTAATCTTGTCAGAAGATCATTAGTCTTGAAAAATGTAATGTCAGGTCGATTGGGTTATGCAAAGACCATCCCAAGTATTTTTAGCAAATTCTCAGAAGAAGATCGAAAGAAAGCAGCGAAAATCATTGATCGCTTGGATATTGAAGATCAAATCCACAAACGTGCCGATGAGTTAAGTGGTGGGCAGCAACAGCGGGTAGGCATCGCTCGAGCGTTGATGCAGGATCCCAAGATGATCCTGGCGGATGAACCGGTTGCGAGCCTTGACCCTGTTCTGGCACATTCTATTCTCTCGAATCTCGAGAAATTAAACCAGGAAGATGGGATTACGATAATCTGCAGTCTTCATTATCTAGACCTTGTACAGCGTTACGCTTCAAGAGTGATCGGCTTACGACTTGGAGAGATCGTCTATGAGGGAACAAAGGAACAAATAAAGAAATTAACAGACGATGAGTTCAAAGAAATTTATGGTGAAGAAGCAGAGCGCATCGGGGGAAATCTTGTGGGCACTGTAGAAGAAGGTTAATAAGGGACTAACCATGAAAAAGCAATACCAAAAGAAAACTCCGCAAAAACCTAGTTTAGTACCGCCTATCATTGCATCGCTCTTGTCTGCCATTATTCCAGGATTAGGACAGTTTTTAGCCCGAGCGTACAAGCGCGGATTGATCATTCTTCCCAGCTTTTTAACGATGGCTGGTTTATTAGCTTGGCGTATTTATTTGGAAGGCCGAAGATATACAGACATCAAAACAATCGTTTTAAAAGCGTTCCAGTTTTCACCAATTCTGCGGATCGTGTCCATTTTACTGATTGTCCTTTATATCTGGATCATCGTGGATGCCTATCTGACAGCCCGAAAAAGCAATCAGGGCAGTCGGGCTTATGGTTCCGGTCTATTGTTTTTTGTTCTCGCGATATTCTTTTTACTGGGATGGCAGATCGGTGATATTGATATGGGAGAGTTCTTTTCCCAGGCAGATGACGCACTTCCAACCATGGGTAGATTACTCTGGCCGTGGGAAAAAGCCATCGATTATCCTGAAGAAATTATGATCATCAGCACCACAGTTCAAGCCCCCTGCACAGATGTGGAATATCCGGCTGGAGAAATCAAAGAGGATGAACCTTATTTAATTGCGAACCCCACCTGTGGAAATCCATCAGAATCAGATGGTACTCCGGGTACTGAATTCACTTTAACCGGTGGTAATTTCAAAATCGGGCAGGAAGTAGAGATCTGGTGGGATGATCCGATCGGAAATGAATTCCGCCAGCGCCAAAACGGGGAATACGTTAAGGTCATGCCCGATGAGAATGGTGATTTTGAAGTAAAGGTTATCATGCCTTATCGCCTTCTTCCTCCCACAGCAGGAGAAGGTGCAAAAATCTGGGAAGTGCAAGCCAGACAGTTGCAGAGTGTGGGAGAACCACAATTCAGTGAAGAATTAACCCTGTCTGTTGAAAAGATGATCGAAACCATCATCATAGGTATGATGGCAACCTTCTTTGGTGTGATTCTATCGATACCAATCAGCTTCCTGGCTGCCAGGAACTTGATGTCACAAAATTTTCTTACAAAATCAATCTATTATTTTGTCAGGACAGTCCTTAACGTGATTCGTTCGATCGAGCCATTAATTTGGGCGATCATTGCCACCATTATTGTAGGTCTGGGTCCATTTGCCGGTATTTTAGCGCTTACCATTCACTCTATTGCAGCTCTGGCAAAGCTTTATTCAGAAGCAATAGAAAGTATCGATCAGGGTCCGATCGAAGCAGTGCAAGCAACGGGAGCGAACTGGCTGCAAACAATTGTCTACGCGGTCATTCCGCAGATCATCCCTCCTTTTGTATCTTTCACGATCTATCGTTGGGATATCAACATCCGCATGTCAACAGTGATCGGTTTTGTAGGCGGTGGTGGTATTGGCTTCTTGCTGCAGCAGTGGATTCGTTTATTGGATTATAAAGCAGCCGGTATTGCAGTATGGTTCATCGCCATCACGGTCATGATCCTTGATTATGTAAGCGCAGAGATCAGAGAAAAATACAACTAAAATAGTGGAATAGCATCATTGGGAATCGAACAAATTTCTTGAATGGAAATTTGTTCGATTTTATTATTTTAATGAAAGAGGATATGATGACCTTGAGTCAATGAAACTTGTATTCTGACTGAATCTTTCCAAGTGCATTTACGATAGAATAAGAAACGCCCCCGGTGAGACTCGAACTCACAACCGCCGGATTAGAAGTCCGATGCGCTGTCCAATTGCGCTACGAGGGCACGTTTCAATCGCGGCAAAATTATACCGCAAGTTCGTATTAATCTTGTAAAGGTCGAATACCTTTAAACACCTGCATCCCTGAAAAAGTCCGCAGAATGGTCATGGCTGGTTTATCAGTCAGTTGAGCCAGCTGCTCCGAATTAAGCGGTTTATTTCCATTGGCAAGGAAAATTTTAAAAATCATGTTCACTAGTGTGGTATTTTTTGAAATGAATCCTTCTTGCTGCGCACAGTGCTCCACCAGAGTGTGCAGCAAACCATCTACGCGTACAACCTCAGCAGTCTGCAGATCAATGGAATCGATTTCGATGTTCTGATCTTTTTCCGCGTAGATAGCACGGTGTTCATCGCATAGAAAATCGAGCAGGAATACTCTCCAGTTGGCATCATGTTCAATCCACCAATCGAAATCGATGTGAAAAGGGGTTTCAAGAGTGGGTTTTACCAAACTGAAGTGGCCGGTAGGGTTCATAGACGTCTAGCCTTCTCCTTCCTTGAGGTGAAAATACAGGTCACCCAGGTGCTGGATAGCGGGACTGGTGAGCAGGAAGTTCAACACCGGGCTGGGGGGGCAGCGGAAGATTACATTAACCGCCGCGTACATTTCCTGTGCATGGATATGGCCTTGTGGATTCAATTTCGCGAGTTCTCTGCCAATCTGTAAAAAGATCTTTTCAGGGTTGAATTTTTCACGTTCCTTCCATACTGTATCCAACGCCTCCACATCCGGTACAGCAATGGACATGCGTTCATTAAAACTCGCTTCAATGGGATGTTTGAGCATGGCAAATACAATACCTTTATCAGCACCAACCAATACTGTCTTTATCCATTCTTTGTTTTGGCGGCTTTTTTCGCTGCGAATAAGGATTTCGCCAAGTTTGGAGGTTTTTTGAACAGTGATGAGGCTGCCGGGGATCAATCCTTTTTTTTCAAACCAATCATGCAATCCGTAGACATAACCCTGTTTACGCACCACCCAGCCATTAAAAACTTCATCTGTATCTTCGTCGCGGAAACTGAATCGAACACGCGGAGATTCCAGCGCGGTTGGGAAAACATGCGCTATCGTATTAGAAAGCGGAAGGGTTCCCGCTCGCCAATGCGGGTAGAGCAGGCTGATGGTCACGGAGGGATTTGAATTCTTCGGCTCATTTGCTTCCAGCTCATCCGCGATTGTGCCTTCAAACAGATCGAGATATTTTTTAACCTCCAGATTATTCACCGGGATCTCTTTATACTGCAGGAAGAGCGGTACTTTTTTTACATCCTCCGGTTCCATCGAATGCAGATACCAGAGAACTTCGCCTGAGGGTCCGACCTCATCATAACGCTCATCTTCCTGCATGGCGAGGTTCAATGAAAATTCGGCTAATTTCTGGTTATCAATGGTATTCAATTCGATCTGCTGCATTAAATCTTTGGTGGTCAGAGGACCGCCGTTGGCTTCTTCAAGAATGGCTTCGATCAAATTAAGGTACCCGCCGTTGATATCCACAAGCAGCGCCCTGGGGAACCAGGCGCCAGCAATTTGAACAAGATCATCATTCTGGGAAAGCGCGGTTTCAATTCGCTCAAGAAAGTCAGCCTGGTGTTCAGCAAGGATTCTTTCCTTGTCGAATGCAGGGTCTTCACCGATCAGGTCAACAGGTGTATTCAGAACATGCTCTGTCAATTCACAAGCCAATTCTTTGATCTCACCATTATCGAACTGGACTTTTATGACCTTGAAATCCTCCAATTCCGGATTAAATCCTTCTCTGATTTCAATTACTTTCCCATTTTTCCAACCAAAAGCAGGGAAAACCAGTTCTTCTTTCAATTCGTAGGAATCTTTCGGAAGGAATATCCTTCCTTTTCCGCGTGTTTTTTTGATGATTAATTCTTTTTCTTTTTTAATACGGTTTATGATGACTGCTTCAAGCAGTTCGGATGCAGTCAGGGGCGTCTCTTTTTCCAATAGATAGGCATAAATGTATTCAATATCGGCATCATTGAGTTGAAAATTATCCCATGTATTTTTAAGTGAAGTATTGGATAAAACCATATGAAATTGCTAAAATCCTTTCAAACAAAAAATATTATACCTTAGTAGAAATCTTTTACGGATAAATGTTTAAAACCCAATCGACAGGATTTACTTGAACTCCGTTTGCCCACATTTCCCAGTGCAAATGAGGTCCGGTTACTCGACCGGTCGCGCCGATTTTACCGATCAATTGACCTTTTTCAACGTGATCACCGACATTGACAAGGATTTCCGACTGGTGAAAATAACCGCTGAAAATACCCTGTCCATGATCGATAAAGGTCGCATTACCTCGAACAGTCAGATTTCCAGTATATGCAACAACTCCCGCTTCCGCTGCATAGATATTGAGACTGTTTAAGTAAACCCCAAAATCAAGACCGGAATGGAAGTAGGTATAATCGCTGCCGTTATAAGACCGGCGATTTCCGAAAGTTGACATAAACCCGATGGTGTCATCTTCAACCGAGCCATCCACAGGATATTGGAAAGCACCCTGCCAGTATTTTTCGGCCGTTACTTGCGAAGTGGTCGAGCGAACCAGTTCATCTTCAGGTCCTGTAATGGCAGGATCGACTGTTTCATCCTGGACATACAAAGGCGGATCCTGAATGAATGTTCCTGCTTGCTGCAGCAGCATCTGGTCATACGAAAAGAGGGTTTGCCCCTGAGAACTCCCGGTTAAATTAAAAGCCACCAATCCAACTTCAGCCATGGCATGAATCCCTTGAATGGCATAATACATATTCTGTTGATCACTGTATTGAAAGAAATGGAGAGTATGGTCATCTATATAACCTGTGAGGTCCAATGGTTCAGTAGTTTCAACTTTAACAACGATTGTTGTACCCTGAACGAGGGGAAGAGGAGAAATCTCAACGTTCCGGATGAGAGGTGAAATACGGCTGATCGCTTGCTCTGTACTGATTTCCGCAAAAATAGGAGTATTGCTGACAAGGGAATTGCCCGTGCGGAGGTCATTCCAGTTGAGTAGTACCCATGGGTTGATCTGCTGCCGCACTGCATTTGCGATCAGCGTATCCTGTGATTGAACAGTCCGAGCAACAGATCGGGTGGTTCCTTCATTTGCAACCGGAATGATGATATTTGTGCCGACATATATTTCATTGGGTGAGGTGATCTTGTTCAGGCTCAGCAGTGTTTCCAGCGGAATATCATTTGCTTTTGAGATATCTTCTACGGTTTCTCCAAGATTAATCGCGTGAGTGATTAATCTTCCGGTTATTCCTTCAAGACCGGGGATATATAGTTCTGTTCCTTCAGAGATGAGATCGGCATTGACGATACCATTAATATTAATGATCTCATCAACCGTTGTGTTGAATTTTTCAGCTATAAGAGTGAGAGTTTCTCCAGCTTGAACGACATAAATAGGGTATTCAGGATTATCCTGTGCAAAGCCGTTTTTCACATTGGACGAAAAGAAAAGAAAGAAAACGAGTAATGAAATGAATAATTTCCTGCGCATATTTTTTGTTTATGTGCTTCCAATCTGCTACAATTAATAAATAGAAGCCGATTAAGTTTACCACAGTGAGAACCATGAAAATTACAACCTGGAATGTCAATGGAATCCGTGCAGCTTTAAAAAAGGACATCGCAGTCTGGATAGGGGAACAAAAACCTGACATTCTTTGCCTGCAGGAAGTGAAAGCAAAGCTCGAGCAAGTAGAACTCGCTCCAATTCTCGATCTTGGTTATGCTGTGATCTGGAATGCAGCACAAAGACCAGGATATAGTGGAGTGGCCACTTTTTACCAAAAAGAACCACTGAAAATAACGAAGGGTATTGGGGTCGATATCTTTGACGTGGAAGGCAGAGTCATTCAGACCAGTTATCCGAATTTTGAGCTTTTCAATATATATTTCCCGAACGGCGGCCAGGAAAATGAACGTGTGCCTTTCAAATTGGATTTCTACGCGGCCTTGTTGGATACTTGTGATAAATTACATAAGGAAGGCAAACATGTCATCATCGCAGGAGATTTCAACACCGCGCACCGTGAAATTGACCTAAAAAATCCAAAAGAAAATGAGAAAAATACGGGATTTCTCCCCGAAGAACGGGTATGGATCGATCACTATTTAGAACATGATCTGGTCGATATCTTTCGGCAGCGTTATCCTGATAAAGTGCAGTATTCCTGGTGGACTTACCGCTTTAAAGCCAGGGAAAGGAATATTGGCTGGCGTTTGGATTATTATTTGATTTCATCAACGCTAGCAGAAAAAATTATTGATGTGACGATACATGATGAGGTCCTTGGATCTGATCATTGTCCAGTGACACTGGAAATAAAAAATTCAATTTAATGGAGGTTGCATGCCGAAAAGTAAGATCATGATAGTAGACGACCATGAGGTTGTCAGGTTGGGGTTAATTTCTTTATTGGAACAAAACTCACAATATGAAATTGTCGCTCAAGCTGATAATGCTTTGGACGCAATCAAAAAGGTTGAAACTCAGAAGCCGGATATCGTGTTAATGGATATCCGCCTTCCAGGAATGTCAGGTATTGAAGCTTGTGAACAGATCTGCAAAAGATTCCCTGAAACAAAAGTGATCATGCTGACATCATTCGCGGAAGATGAGATGTTATTCTCCGCAATCAAAGCTGGCGCATCCGGATATGTTCTCAAACAGATCAATGCCAAGGATCTGATCAACTCAATTGAATCAGTCGCGCGCGGTGAAGCATCCCTGGACCCGGCTGTGACACAGCGTGTTTTTCAGGAAGTAAGAAAAGCGGTACGTGAAGAAGAAGCCTCTGCATTTTCAAGTCTGAGTCAGCAAGAGAAAATGGTACTGAAACTTGTATCTGAAGGAAAAACAAATCGAGAGATCGCACAAAACCTTTTTTTGGGGGAGGGGACTGTGCGCAATTATGTGAGCAGCATCCTGTCAAAATTGAATGTGAGCAACAGGGCAGAAGCTGCTGCGTATGCAGTTGAACACAATCTCAAAGATTATTTGAACTGAGTATAAAAGCGATGGAAAATGAATTCCATCGCTTTTCTGTTCATCTGAATAATGCCATTAGTTTCGGGAGGTAGATAAATAATCCCACCACGACGGCTGTAAATGCAATAAATAAGACTGCTGCTGCGCTCAGATCTTTAACGGTTTTGGCAAGCGGGTCATACTCTTTTATTGTCAGGTCAATGGTTTTTTCAATTGCCGTATTGAGAATTTCTGCCACAATGACAAGCGCGATCAGCACAAACAGGATCGCCCATTCAAGTAATTCCATCGGTAGGAAAGTGCTGATGGTGATCACCAGTACTGCTGCGACCAATTGAAGACGTAAATTCCGCTGTGTTTGAATTGCGTAGCGAAAACCTTCAAACGCGAATTGAAAAGATTCTCGAACGGTATATTTATTTTTATTCATGCTCTTTTTCTATAACCTGATTGAATATTTTCTCCTGCAGCGCAGCCATCTCCTGTTCCTGATCGACTGTTTGATGATCATACCCCATCAGGTGGAGCAATCCGTGAATGAGTAGATAAATCATTTCATTTTCGAGAGGTTGATGATGCTCATCGGCCTGGATTTGTGCTGTGGGAAGCGAGATAACAATATCGCCCAGATAACTTTTATCCGATTGCGGTTCAGTAAAATCAAGGTTGAATGAGAGCACATCCGTAGATTGGTCTATTCCACGATAGGTTTTATTAAGAGAACGCATTTCATCATCAGCGCAGATTTTGACTGTTACAACATTTTTATCCAAATCCAGATAATGATAGGCAGAAATGGCACGGTTTTTAAATAATTTCTCGTGCATTTTTGTTTTAAATGTGGATGGAATCATGATTTCGATCATTTTGGATACCTTAAACGGTGATGATAGGTGTTTTTTAATGTATTGAAAAAAGATTCTTTTATTGTCTGGATGTTCTTTAATGATAAGTTTGTATTATCCAGGAATCCACTGCGCAGAATTGAATCGATAGAAGATTCGATAAGCTGTTTGATCTCTTCATCGGTTTTTGGGATTTCTGCTCTTGCTCGTGCTTCTACTTTATCAGCCATCATCAGGATTGCCGTTTCTTTGCTATGGGGATTTGGGCCGGGATATTCAAATTTTGTCAGGTCTAGCTCATTGCCATTACCATACAATTCTTTTGCCTTGCTCAACTGGTACTTGGTCATTGATTTCCCATGATGTTCTGATATGAACGCTTCAATTTCCGGAGGAATTCGATATTCACGAGCCAATTTTAGACCGTCTTCGACATGTTTGATGATGATTGATGCCGATTGGGCGGGGTCAATATCATCATGGGTATTGATGCTGCCAGATACTTGATTTTCAATGAAAAATGATGGATTCAATGCTTTTCCGGCATCATGATACAGTGCGCCTACACGCGTAAGCAGGGGATCAGCATCAATATTCCGTGCAGCCTGCTCGGCAAGATTCGCGACTTGAAGGCTGTGCTGATAAGATCCTGGAGAATTGGTCATGATCAACTGCAGCAGAGGATGATCGGGCCTTGAGAGGTCCATTAACTGCAGAGCAGTAGTTTTCCCAAGAAATGAGGCAACTGCGTACTGTAAAATCAGAGTCAGGCTGACAGAAGCCATACCATTCAAAAAGGAGGCACCAATGAGAGTTAATATTCCCTCTATATCAAAATATGCAGAAATAAGCCGGTAGGCTACCACGGTTGCTGATCCGATCAAACCAAGCACCAATCCGGCATAAAAGAAAGCAGTGATCCTGCGGCCGCGCTGCAGTATAAAGATCGCAACAATACTGGCGATGATATAAAAAAGAGTGAGTTCTACCGAATTACTTTGCCCATAGGCGGTTAAAGTGCTTAAACCAATAGAAAAGATAATTCCAACTTCGTAATTGATCAGACTGGAAATGGTCAGACCAAACGCCGCAATCGGAAAAATGTAGGGAACAACCGCGCGGTTGAGAATGAAAATGCGCGCCAGGAACAAAAAGATCAGATACAATCCCAGAATGGTCACCAAGGATTTAAAATCGGTCTGAATAAGGCTGCGGCGATACCGAAGGACATAAACATACTCCATTCCAACAACGGAAAATGTCAGGAGAGCCGAAGAGATATATTTTAAAACGGTACTCTGCGGGGAAATTAATCCAAGCTCCTGTAAAGCTTCCCATATGATCGGTGTGATCACCTGACCGGTCGAAACAATGGTTTCTCCGGACATATAGGTTTTTGTGACAGGTTCAACCTCTGCGCGGGCTTGCTGGATGGCTTCATTTGTTTTTTCATTGCTGAAAAGGCTGTTAGCGACCACCATTGGAGTGACAAGTGAATTGATGATCTCCGTTTCGGAGGATGAAAAAGAATAACTGATCAGCGGCAGAACGCTTCTTTTTGCTTGAGTAATCTGATCTTCCCGGATCGTACTGCGCATGACTTCTTCCAAAACAAATAAAGCTTCGTTTTGAATCTCCTGCCATTTCTCCTGGCTGAAAGTGAGAATATTCGTCGCCATTTCTGTTGTAATGGTTATATTCTCAATCGCTTGCAGATCAGCAATTTTTTGTTCTTGGGTGGCAAATTCATCCGCCCTCACCGAACTGATGTAATTAAGAGCACCTTTCATGTTCTCAATTTGCCGGCGGCTGATGGTGGGATCAGCAGGTAAATAGATGGGGAGAACTGATTGTTCAGCCTGGCTGCGCGCATTCTCTGTCAGAGTTTCACTGACAAATGTAAAAGTTTGGGGAGCGCGGATATCCTGGGTCGAAACACTCCCTACGCTCAATGAAACCGGCGATTGCCTGTATGTAAAAGGAAGGATCAATGATGCATAACAGAAAGCGGCAAAAATCAGGAAGGTAAAAAAAGTTTTGTAGTTTAACTTCGACCACAATTTTTGCATGGATTATCCTGCAAGGAATTTCCGAACAGCCTGGCTGATGATATTATTCGGAGCGCGTCCGTTCACCGCCTGTACTGCTAATTGCATCACTTTTCCCATATCTTTCATTGTTTGTGCACCGGTTTCTTGGATGATCTTTTGTACAAGTGCGTCCAATTCGTCTTCGGTAAGGGGAGCAGGTAAATAGCGTTCCAATATCTTGATATCCAGTGCATTTTCATCGATCAGGTCCTGCCGGTTGCCTTTTTTTGCTTCTTCCATGGTCTCCTGGCGGATCTTTATCTCTTTTTGCAGCACTGTAATCACTTCAAGATCGTCCAACTGTTCCCGTTTTTCTTTTTCTACATATTTAATGGATGCCATAGCCATGCGTAATGTGCGCACCATCATTGCATCCTTTTCTTTCATGGCATTAAAAAGATCCTGTTCAATTTTTTCGACAATCTTCATACATAGCCTTCTTTTTCTCTATTATGTATTATTTTGCTTGTTTTTCCAATACAAGCAATCGAGATAATGCTTGAATGGCAACCTCTACCATCTCATCGGTGGGTTGATTCGTCGTAAGTTTTTGCAGCCATAGATTAGGCTTTGAGATAACGCGAATGATGGGATTCTTTTCGTGTTTTCCCAAGATGCGAATAAACTCATAGGAGATCATTGCAACCACAGGTATAAGCACGATCCGACTTAATACCCGCATGAAAATGCTGGGGGTTGACACAATTGAAAACACAAAGATTGAGATCACCATGACGGTCATCAGAAAAGAAGTCCCACAGCGCGGGTGTGCGGTCGAGTATTTCTGGATCGTTGCAACATCGAGGGATTCTCCATGCTCATACGCGCTGATTGTTTTATGTTCTGCCCCATGATAAGAGAAAACTCGTTTGATATCTTTCATTTTCCTGATCAACGTAAGATATAAAATCAAAATGGACATACGAACGAATCCTTCAATCAGGTTGATTGCAAATGAAGAAAAATTGGTCATTTTATAGAGAAGCTGCATGAGCAGTGTTGGAATGAAGAAAAAAATACCAACAGCAAAAAGCATGGAAACTGCCAGCGTCAAATATAAGGTAGGTCCTTCAATTTTTTCCTCTTCTTCTTTCAACTGAAAATTGGAGGCGATGGTCAGGTATTTCAATCCAAGAACCAGTGAATCCCACAGTATGATCAATCCCCGTAAAAATGGGATATCACGGATCTTGTTTTTATAAATACCGGTTAATTCTTCCTCTACCACCTTGATTGTCCCATCTGGGAGACGAAAGGCGGCAGTCAGATATTTTCGGCCGCGCATAAGAATGCCCTCAATTAAAGCCTGCCCACCATAACTTTCCATTGTAGAAAGCTGCTTTTTTTCAGGCATCTTGATTTCCCAGATTGTAAAGAAATCGAATGGTTGCCAGGATCCCTTTCTTCCAGGTCGGCAGGTGCAGATGCTCATTTGGACTGTGGATCAGGTCTCCGGGTAAACAAAAACCGCTGAGAACAGATTCGGTTCCGAGATAATGTTTCATGTGGGAGACGATCGGAATACTGCCCCCTTCGCGTTTGTAGATGGGATCGATACCCCAGACTTCCTTTAGTGCTTTTGCAAAGCATTGAGTGGCGAAATAATTTGGATTTGCCACGCTGGCCGGATCACTGGATAGTTGAACCACTTTCCATTTAATTTGGTCAGGAGCGTGTTCCTTCATATATTGGATTAATTGTTCATTCACCATCTGAGGTGTTTGATTTGGAACAAGGCGCATGGAAATTTTTGCCATGGCTGTGGAAGGGATGACAGTTTTCGGCCCTTCGCCAAGGTATCCGGATTTAAACCCATTTACATCCAGAGTAGGGCGCGCGCCAACCTGTTCAACCGCTGTAAATCCTGCTTCCCCATAGAGTTTGTCAACACCGGTTTGACTTTTATAAAAATCATCCCCTAAATTCAGACGGGCAAGTTCTTTTCTTTCATCCTCATCCAACGGCACAACCGAGTCATAGAACCCTGGCAGAAGAATCTTTCCATTTTTATCTTTCATGCCAGCAATCAGTTCAGCTAATGCCTGTGCCGGGTTATAAACAATTCCGCCAAACAATCCGGAATGCAGATCATGGTCCGGACCCTGTACATAAATTTCAAAATAAGCCAATCCCCGCAATCCATAGACAATGGTCGGTGCGTTTTCTCCTACCATTCCTGCGTCAAGATTCAAAACGAAATCAGATTTTAGAAGATCCGTATGATCTTTCAGGAATCCTACAATTGAAGGGGAACCAATCTCTTCTTCTCCTTCATAGATGAACTTGAGGTTCACATTGAGCGCACCCGCAGACATAATTGACTCAATTGCGTATAGGCTAGCTAAAATTTGCCCTTTCATATCCGAAGATCCGCGAGCAACCAGGTTTTCTCCCTCAATGGTTGGCTCAAACGGCCCTGTTTTCCATTCATCCATGGGATCGGGAGGTTGTACATCATAATGGCCATAGATCAGGATGGTTGGTTTCTCATTACCCGCTTTGAGATATTCTCCATAAACGATCGGGTGTCTCTCTGTTTGAAATATTTGTACAGCATCCATTCCCATCGATTTGAGATAATCCGAGAGCCATTTAGCAGCTTTTTGGATATCGCCGTTGTATTGAGAATCAGCAGAAATGGATGGGATTCTCAAAAAATCTGAAAATTTATTGAAGTAGGTAGGGTAGTTCGATTGAAAGGAATCAATTGCTTTATCTAATAGTGTGTTGTTTGTCATCGTCATCTCCATGCGCAGTTAGGCAGATTATATTACAGAATGTCGAATCTTGTTTTTTCACGCTATGCTACAATATTTTGTAAGTAAAGGCAGAGTGAACCATGATCATTACAAACGCAAAAACAATCACTTGTGAAACCCCGAATGCGATCCTGGAAGACAGCAACTTATTCATTAAGGGTAATGAAATCATAAAAATCGAAGCTGGCCAGTTAAAAAAGGATCAATTTCCAGATGAAGAAATCATTGATGCCGGTGGGCAATACGTCATGCCCGGATCCATCTGCGCGCACACACATTTTTATGGGGCATATTCCAGGGGAATGGGGATACCAGGGAAACCGGCTGCGGATTTTCCTGAAATTCTTGATAAATTGTGGTGGAAATTAGATAAAGCGCTCGATCACGATGCCGTTTATTATTCCGCGCTGGTCTGTATGCTGGATGCCATCAAACATGGGACAACAACCCTGATCGACCATCACGCCTCACCGAATGCGATTTCAGGATCACTGGATGACATTGCACAGGCTGCTGTGGAAAGTGGCTTGAGAGTATCAACCTGCTATGAAGTAACGGATCGGGATGGAAAAGAGAAAGCCAAGGCTGGAATTGAAGAAAATGTCCGTTTCATAAAACGGTATGTTAAAGGCGATCTACCCGAGCGAATTTTTCCAACCTTCGGGCTGCATGCCAGCCTGACCCTGGAGGATGATACGCTCGAAGAGTGCGCTTCCCGTATCCCGCAGGGATTCGGTTTTCATATTCATGTTGCGGAGCACCAGGTGGATGAATTTGATAGCTTATATCGGTGTGGAAAAAGAGCGGTTGAACGATTAAATACATTCAACATATTAAATCCTTCTACGATTCTTGTTCATGCCGTGCATATTGACGCAAAAGAGATGCTGCTGATCAAAGAAAAGGGTGCATGGGTTTCGCACCAACCGCGTTCCAATATGAACAATGCGGTCGGCTTGCCGCAAGTGGAAGCAATGCTGAATCTGGGCATACCGGTTTGTCTTGGGAATGATGGTTTTTCCAATACAATGTGGGATGAATGGAAAGCAGCCTATTTAGCCCATAAACTGGAGAACAAAGATCCGCGCAGAATGGGTGCTAACCATATTGCCGCCATGGCATGGTCGAATAATGCCAAATTGGTCAGGAAACTTAGTGGTTCTGATGTGGGGATCATCAGAAAAGGCGCAAAAGCTGATCTCATTTTTGTCGATTACAAACCGTTCACCCCACTTTCTGCGGATAATCTGCCCTGGCATCTGGTTTTTGGTTTTCAAAATAGTATGGTTACAACCACCATCGTGGATGGAAAAATATTAATGCGGAATGGTGAAATCCTTGTTCTGGATGAAGATAAGGTCATCTGCGAAGCGCGAAATCTTGCTCCAGCGATCTGGGAACGCTATTTGCAGCAGTTTCAGTAGATTTATTAATTCATTTCACATAAGATTTATTTAAGGAGGTACTTCATGATCATTGCAATTATCGGTGGAACCGGGAAGGAAGGAAAGGGATTGGCGTACCGCTGGGCAAAAGCTGGGCACCAGGTCATCATTGGATCACGGGAATTGGAGAAAGCACAGCGCATTGCCTCAGAAATGAATGCAAATTTCACCGGCATCCAATCCATCCTGGGTGAACAGAATACTGATGCTGCCAGGAAAGCTGATCTGGTTGTGATCACGGTTCCGTATACAGCCCATATCCCGACCCTGGAATCGATCCGCCAAGAAGTACAGAACAAGATCGTAATCGATGTAACCGTACCGCTTGTTCCCCCCAAAGTTTCCCATGTGCAAATTCCTCCCTCCGGGAGCGCTGCGCAAGAAGCTCAAGAAAAACTTGGCGAAAATGTGAAGGTAGTGTCTGCATTTCAGAATGTATCTTATGAGAAACTGCTGAAGGATGAAGAACTGCTGTGCGATGTGCTGGTTTGTGGAAATGATAAAGAAGCAAAATTAACCGTTATGGCATTAATCAAGGATGCAGGATTAAAAGGATTCGATGCCGGCCCGCTGCAGAATTCTATTGTCAGCGAAGGAATGACCTCTGTTTTAATCAACATTAATAAACAATTTGGGACGCAATCAGCCGGTATCAAAATTACAGGTGTTGATTAGAGAATAAAATTAATGAAAAGACAACCATTGATCTTCACACCGCTCGATACCTTTCCGCTTATCAACCCCGGGCAGGATCTGCCAGAAATCATCTATCAGGCTCTTCAGAGAAAGCAGCTTACGCTTAAAGATGGAGATATTCTGGTCATCACTCAAAAAATCGTCTCCAAAGCAGAGGGAAGGTTGGCCAATTTATCAACCATTGCTCCTTCAAAAAAAGCTCTGGAAGTAGCAGAAATAACGAAAAAAGATGCCCGCCTTGTCGAATTGATCCTTTCGGAAAGCAAGGAGATAATCCGGATGCGGGAAAATACACTCATCGTAGAACATAAGTTAGGATTTATTTGTGCAAATGCCGGTATTGACCATTCCAACGTAAAAGGGGATTGGGGAAAAAATGATGATTGGTATTTGCTGCTGCCAGAAGATCCCAGCAGGTCAGCCCGGAAAATTCGAGATTTTATTCATCAGCAATGCGGAAGGAACATTGGGGTGATGATCGTTGATTCCCATGGAAGAGCCTGGCGCAAAGGGACAGTTGGGGTATCGATCGGTTTTTCTGGCATTCCCGGAATCGTTGATATGCGCGGTAAGGAAGATCTCTTTGGATACCATTTGAAAATCACGCAAATTGCGGCTGCAGATGAACTGGCAGCATCAGCCTCACTGGTGATGGGCCAGGCAGATGAAATGATCCCGATCGTGCATGTGCGTGGATTCCCTTATCCTTTATGTGAGACTTCATTTCATGATATTCTGAGAAAAAAAGACGAAGATCTGTTCCGATGAAGAATGCGATGAAGATAGTTGCGATGGCCGGGGGAGTAGGGGGCGCTAAGATGGTTGACGGATTGGCACAATGCCTGAGTCCTTCAGAACTCTCTGTCATTGTTAACACAGGGGATGATTTTGAACATTTCGGTCTCTCCATTTCTCCCGATTTGGATACGGTATGCTATACCCTGGCGGGCTTGGCAAATCCAGTCATGGGTTGGGGTAGAACCGGCGAGACATGGCGAACCCTGGAAGAGATCAAACGATTGAATGGACCGGCTTGGTTCAATATCGGTGATCTGGACCTGGCCACGCATCTTGAACGGACGCGGTTGCTTCAAGAAGGATATAAATTATCAGATATCACAGCGCATTTTTGTAAGCATTGGAAAATTGAGGTACCTGTTTTTCCGATGAGTGATTCTCCTGTCAGGACTTTCATTCACTGTAAGGATGGAAGCAGGCTCCCTTTTCAAGAGTATTTTGTCAAGCATCATTTTGAACCTGAAATCCAGTCCATTGAATTCGCAAATATCGAAATGGCAGAAGTGCCGGAAAAGGCTCTGTGTGCAATTCAGGAAGCGGATTGTATCATTTTTTGCCCTTCCAATCCGTTCGTGAGCATTGATCCCATTATCACAATCGATGCCATTCGAAAAATCATTTCGACAAAGAAGGTTATTGCTATTTCACCTTTGGTCAGAGGAGAAGCATTAAAAGGGCCAGCCGCAAAAATGTTTCGGGAATTAGGTATACCCTCAGACGCCAGTGAAGTAGCAAAGCACTATCAAAATATTTTATCCTTGTTCATCCTGGACAAAAAAGATGAAGATCAAATTACAACCGTAGAAGGCTGGGGTATAATGTGCAAGGCATTGGATATTGCCATGCCCAACCGAACGGAACGAAAACGGCTGGCAGGTCAAGTCTTATCATTGATAGAAGAATATCTATAGAGAACAACCATGTCGCTTTGGGCGATTGTCCCGGTAAAATCACTCAGGAGAGGAAAATCCCGTCTGGCGAGCGTTTTATCAGATGAGGAACGCTCATCATTAAATAAAGATCTCTTAACAAGAACATTACATTGTCTCAAATCTATCTCAAAAATCGATCAAATCCTGGTAATCAGTTATGATCCGGAAGTATTAGCCAGAGCCAGGGAGTATGGTGCAATGACGGTTCAGGAAGGGAGACGCACTAATATCAACAATGCACTGCGCAGAGCGACCGTTGCAGCCAGAGCCTATAATGCGACAAAAACATTGATCATCCCTGCGGATCTTCCTTTTATAAATAAAGAAGAAGTTGAAGATTTTATCGCCCAGGAAGGCACACCTCCAGAAATCATTATTTCCTCTGATCGTCGGTCCGATGGAACAAATGCACTTTTTATCAATCCTATCGGAATCCTTGAATATAATTTTGGCGCCTGGTCCTTTCGAAAGCATATCGAACAGGCTGAACAGAAAAAAATCGCGGTAAAGATAAAAAACAAAGAATCTCTCACATTTGATCTTGATTTGCCTGAAGATTTGGAAATCTTTATGAATACCAGTAAAATAAATAAATAACCGGTCCATGGAGGTTAACGTGAAGAACAGGATTGCACTTTATTTACAGGATGCCCATGATTTGCGAGATGGTTTGGATTATGTTAAATATGCCGAACAAAAAGGATTTGAAGCTGTATGGCAGGCTGAGAGCCGCCTTGTGCGAGATGCAATCGTCCCGATGGCTGCTTATGCTGCCGTCACGGAAAAGCTGAAGATTGGATCGGGAGTTATCAACAATTGGACCAGAAATATTGGATTGCTTGCCTCCACCTTCCTTACCCTCGACGATCTTGCTCCAAACCGGATCATCTGCGGTATTGGGGCCTGGTGGGATCCGCTTGCGAAAAATGTGGGTATCGATCGCAGTAAACCACTGCTTGCTATGAAAGAAACCGTAACCGTTCTCAAACGGCTTTTAAATATGGAACGAGTTAGTTTTGATGGTGAATTCATTCACGTCCACAATATTGAATTGGATGTCGTGCATGGACGCAGAGAACCGCGCCATGTTCCAGTTTATATCGGTGCCACCGGAGATATGATGCTTGAGTTGAGTGGGGAAATTGCCGATGGAGTCATTTTGAATTACTGTGTACCACCGGAATACAACATCAAAGCCTTGGAATTGATCGAGAACGGCGCAAAAAAAGCCGGAAGAAAATTGGAAGCTCTCGACCTTCCACAGCTGGTGGTTTGTTCGGTAGACAACGACCATGATAAAGCCATTGATACCACACGGGAGCTGCTCACTCAATACCTTGCCCAACAGCCTCATATTGCTAAAGCTTCCGGTGTCTCCACGGATATTGTCCATGAAATCCAATCCATTCTGGGTTGGCCGGCAACGCATGAACAGATCCAAAAAGCCAAACATCTGGTGCCTGAAGAATTGATTCACCGCATAACCGCTTCAGGTACACCCGATGAAGCCAAAGCAAAAGTAAAGGAATACATGAATAATGGATGTACATGTCCGATTCTCTATCCGGTCGGTGGAGACGTCCATTTGTTAATCGATACTTTTGCAAATTAATTTGTAAGGGAATTTCTGATGCCAATTTATGTTATCGGACATGTTAACCCTGATACGGACTCCATTGCAGCAGCAATCGGATATGCCTGGCTGCTCCACGAACGCGACGGAATTGAAGTTGTTGCAGCCCGTTCAGGAGTGATCAATCTTCAAACCTCCTGGGTATTGGATTTTCTTCACCTGAAACCTCCTTTTCTTTTAAACGATGCCTCTCCAAAATTTGGCTCTGTGGCAGTCAGGCTTGATACAACCACCCCCGATCGGCCGTTATCGGAAGCCTGGGGAATTGCCAGTCGGACCGGGGGAGTCGCACCGATCGTTACCGAAGATAACAAACCCTATGGATTGGTAACCGGCGCAAGTCTGTTTAAGTTAATGGCGGAATATGTCGGTCCGAACGCTCGCAGCAATGAAACAGCTGTTAATCAAATACTTGAGCTTCCCTGTCGAGAAGCTGCCGATACAACCGTCCAACACTTCAATTCTTCAACCAGAATCAAGGATCTAATCAGAAAAGTACTTCGTGAAGAAGGTGATGACTTCTGGGTGGTGGATGATAATGGCAAATATACAGGAATAGCCCGAAAGAGCGACCTCGTTCATCCTCCACGTATAAAATTAATCCTGGTTGACCACAACGAAGCACAGCAAGCAGTTTCTTCATTTGAAGAAGCCGAATTGATCGAAATTCTCGATCATCATCGCCTTGGCAATCTGCCCACCAACGCACCAATCCTCTTCACCGTCGTTCCTGTGGGCAGCACATCCACTCTGGTAACGGAGCGCATCGCAGAAGCTGGCCTTTCCGCTCCACCGGAAATTGCGGGGGTTCTGCTGGCAGGGATTATTTCAGATACTCTTAACCTGATCTCACCAACCACAACAGAACGCGATAAGAATGCGGTTAAACGACTATCCCGTTGGGCTTTCACAGGCGATTCGCCACTATCAAAAGAGACATTGGCATCGTATGCCGAGAAGATATTAACCTCCGGTTCAGGGTTAAGTGCGCGCCCACCACGCGAAATCATTACCAGTGATGTGAAAACCTATGAAGCCGGAGAATATAAATTCTCCATTTCACAGGTTGAAGTAAGCGATCTATATGAATTAGGCGAGCATATTGAAGCGCTGCGGAATGCTCTGGAAGAATTCCGAGAAAGCAAAGGAAATCATTTTGCGGTTTTGATGGTCACCGATGTCGTGCGTGGATCAAGCCGCATTCTCATGGTCAATCCACCGGCGATCCTGGAAGACTTGCCATTCAATCCGGCACCGGATGGGACCTTGCTGGCGGAGGGCATGGTATCTCGAAAGAAACAGCTCGTTCCCATTATCCTCAGCCAGTTGGAAGTGTAAAGATTAACCAATAACCAAATAAATACGTCATGGTGAGCGTCAGCGAACCATCTGTCACCCACGAAGTTTAATCAATAGACAATTTATACAAATCAGAAAGGTTCATTGCGACATACAGATTTATTGACTTCGTTTTGATCAGACCCTTCGATCGCTGCGCTCCTCAGGGTGACATATTAACTTAGTAATAGTGAGCTTCAGCGAATCCTCTATCACTAATACTGTTGAACAACATGGCAAAAGATATAAAATAATGAGAACAATAATAAGAGAGGGAATTATGATAACTAAACACCTAAATACAAACAATGAAAAATCTCAAGAAGAAAACATTTCTCGCAATTTCAAAAAAATGTTAGAAATAGCACTGCACTTTCAATTTTACTGACAGCTTGTACTGCTACTATACAGGTGACCCCCCAACCATCCGCCACAGCAGAACCCACTGCTCCCCCTCTGTCTGCGGTCGATCAACAGGCAACTGCGACTGCCCAAGCGCTGGCAGAAGAAGAAGCTAGAATGCAGGAAATAGCAGAAGTAGTAAAAGAGAATGAAAATACGTTTACGATTGAGGAATTGAATGCATATTTAGCAAAAAAAGGATGGAGCCATGGTGTGGATAGTTTAATAAATAATAAATAAATGGAAAGGATCTAATTTTTCTTTTTTTCAGTATTACTTTGTTCGAAACGAAGATTCGGGATATTTAATATATACTGCACCGTATAGGAAAGCACAAGATATGACATTAAACGACTTTACACAAAATGATATTATTATGATGGTAGATGAACGGAGAGTAAGTGAAATGGTTGAGTCAATATACGATGATTTATGTTTCATAAACCCGGATGGAACATTAGGTTGGGATCAAGAACCTGGCAAATATACAGTAGTTATCTACATGAAAGAAGGTACTAATGCTAAAGGAGAACCAATTGATGAGATGTATTATGATATAGGCGGTTATACCTTCATTGATGTAGAAGGAAATGTAAAATATTTTTCATTGGAGAAAATTGCTAACAAAGAATTATCCAGTGAAGATATAGGATTATTCTCTGATGAAGTTTTGGATTATATAGATGAAGGATATACTACATTTATTACAGATGAGAATGGAAATATAGAAGCAGGAAGTAATTTCAAAGAGGTAAAAGTGTTGTTTCAATCGGCAATGGTTCAGGAGACTGCGGTTCCGGAGTGAGCAGATATTATTTATATATATCAGTAAGGTTGATTGTGACATACAAAATTTATTAACTTTGCTTTGAACAAATTCTTCAAATGCTTTACCCCTTCAGAATGACAGTTTCCTGTCAATACGTCATGGCGAGCGTTAGCGAACCATTTGTCACCCACGAGATTTATACATATAGTAATTTATTCAACGTTGGCTTACTAATAAATATAGAAAAGATCATTGAGACTAACAGAACTATTAACTTCGTTTTGAACAGATTCTTCAGTCGCTATGCTCCTTCAGAACAAATTTAAATCCATACGTCATGGTGAGCGCCAGCGAACCATCTGTCACCCACGAAGTTTAATCAATCGACAATTTATACAAATCAGAAAGGTTCATAGCGACATACAGATTTATTGACTTCGCTTTGAACAGACCCTTCACTTTATTCCAGGGTGACTTTTGACAACGTCATGGCGAGCGTCAGCGAAGTATCTGTCACCCACGAAAATTAATCAATAAACAATTTATACAAATCAGAAAAGTTCATTGCGCCATGTTAATTTAAAGGCATCATTTTGAACAGATCCATTCGTCGCTGCGCTCCTCCTAGGATGACTTTTTGGTGAAAAATGTTTTTCATATTTATAATTGAAAAACGTCATTTTATTTTTATTAAATCTGGCAATTACTGGTAATATATTAAATGCGCTACCAGTTTTATGCAAAACGGAGGCAAAATGTGGAATAAATATTGGACAGTACCATCATTGGAGGAAGCGCTTGATATTCTTGCCGAGGAAAAGGGAAAAGCTCGTATCATTGCCGGCGGAACCGACCTCATCCTTGAATTAAGGCATGAAATGCATCCGCAGGTGGAAACGCTGGTCGATATCAGCCGAATTCACTCCGGAGAACCAATCTGGCAGGATGCTGACGGAAACATCCATATCAAGCCGAATGCCACGCATAATCACTGTGTCATCTCTCCCATCATCCAGAAAAGCGCATTCCTTCTGGCTCAAGCCTCCTATTCCATTGGTACGCCACAGATCCGCAACGCAGGCACGCTCTATGGCAATCTGATCACCGCATCACCTGCCAATGATACGATCACACCGCTGGTGGCGCTGGATGCTACCCTGGAAATTCGCTCAAAGGATTCAAAACGAATGGTCGCCCTCCGCGATTTCTATCACGGTGTCAGAAAAATTGACCTGAAGCCTGCTGAAATGGTGACCGATTTATTTTTCAAACCGCTGCAAAAGAATCAGCACTGCATTTTTTTAAAGTTCATCCTGAGAAAAATTCATGCAATTTCCGTTGTCAATATAGCCATCATCCTTACAATGGTCAATGATCGGATCAGTAACGCGATCGTTACCTTGGGAGCGGTTGCTCCGACCATTATCCACGCCGTTCAATGTGAAGAATATCTAAAAGGGAAACCATTGACCGCCGAGGTTATTGAAAAAGCAGCAGAATTTGCAGTGAAAGACGCCACGCCCATCACAGATATCCGTTCTTCCGATCTCTATCGCAGCCGCCTGGTCTCTGTTCTGACCAAGAACGGCTTGAATGCCATTGCTTCCGGCGCAGAACGGAAAGATTTCCCGGAAAAACCTGTGCTTTTATGGGGCAGCAAGCCCTATCAGGCAAGTATTTTGGATACTGCAACCCTTCATACGTGCGATGCTCCGATAAAAACTACCATCAATGGGAAAGATCAAGCAATCAATGCATTTCAAAATCAGACTTTGTTGAAATTCATTCGAGAAGGAGCCGGTCTAACTGGCTCCAAGTTAGGCTGCGGAGAAGGGGAGTGCGGAGCCTGTACCATGATCCTGGATGGAATTCCTGTCTTGAGCTGCCTGATCCCGGCACCCAGGGCGCATGGTGCGGTTATCACGACCATTGAGGGAGTGGCTGCAGAAACAGGCTTGCATCCAATCCAACAGGCTTATGTGGAAGAAGGAGCCGTGCAGTGCGGTTTTTGCACGCCGGGTTTTATCATGTCAACCCTGGTATTGCTCGATGAATTTCCACAACCATCCAAAGAGGAAATTGAAATTGGCCTGGCAGGTAATATTTGCCGCTGCACGGGTTATTACAGCATCATCAAGGCAGTGGAAAAAGCTGCTGAGATGATGGAACATCAGAGGTAGGAGGGAAGAATGCCAGATTACCTAGGAAAATCTGTTACTCGATTCGATGCCATTGACAAAGTCACCGGTTGTGCGAAATACCCGAGTGATTTTTCATTTGACAATCAGGTCTATCTGCAGATCGTTTTTGCTGGGCGACCGCATGCCATTGTTCGGAAGATTGATATTTCAAAAGCGGAAGCCTTACCCGGTGTTTTGGCGGTTTTGACGGCCAGGGATGTGCCGTGCAATGAATATGGCCTGATCATGCCCGATCAACCGGTGCTGTGTGGACCAGGATCAACAAAAGCACATGCAGATCATGTACGCTTTTATGGAGATCAGGTAGCCCTGGTCATTGCGGAAAATGAACAGATAGCGCAAAATGCCAGCCGGATGATCGAAATAGATTTTGAAGATCTGCCAATCATTGATGATCCCAGGGATGCCATGCAATCTGGCGCTTTTCTGATCCACCCCGAGAAAGAAACCAATGTTGTTCTTCACTACAAGGTTCGCAAGGGCGATATCGCGGAAGGCTTTCAGAAAGCGGATGTCATTATCGAGAGCGATTACACAACCCCCATTCAGGAACACGCCTTTTTACAGCCTGAAGCCGGGGTCAGCTATTTTGATGAAGAAGGACGTGTAACGGTTATTGTCAGCGGGCAGTGGGTCCATGAAGATCAGGAACAGATTGCGCACGCGCTGAATTACCCTCTCGAAAAAGTACGCGTTATCTATCCGGCCATCGGGGGTGCCTTTGGAGGTCGCGAGGATATTTCCGTGCAAATCGTGCTCGCCCTGGCAGCAAAATATCTGCATGAAAGAGGTATTGACCGGCCTGTGAAAACGGTATGGAGCCGCGAGGAATCCTTTTTTGGTCACCACAAACGACATCCTTATTACATCCACGCCAAATGGGGAGCCACCCGAGATGGAAAAATCGTAGCGGCAGAAACGACCTTGATCGCCGATTGTGGAGCATACGCCTATACTTCCACAAAAGTCCAGGGAAATGCAACCCTGCTTTCCACCGGCCCCTATTTCATTCCGAATGTGAAAATCGATTCTTTCTCTGTTTACACGAACAATATACCCAATGGTGCTTTTCGTGGTTTTGGCGGTCCGCAGGCCTGTTATGCCGTGGAAATGCAAATGAATAAACTGGCAGAAGCGCTGCACATCGATGCGGTTGAACTGCGCATGAGGAATGCCATCCAGGAAGGGCAGCCAACAGCAGTGCGCACAGCCTTGCCAAAAGGTATCAGTATAGAAAAAGTCATGCAAGAATGCGCTCTGGCTGCCGGTTGGAAGAAAACTACAGATGGTTGGAAGAAACAGGAACAGAAAATAGCGGCGGATTCCGATATCATTATCGGATTGGGTTTTTCCGCCGGGTATAAAAACGTTGGCTTTTCATTTGGAGCACCGGAAAACTGCTGGGCGATCATTGAATTATATGGTGATACTGAAATTGAAAAAGCCGTTTTGCGTCATGCCGGCGCAGATGTGGGGCAGGGAGCGCACTCGGCTTTCCGTCAATTTGCAGCTTCCGCATTGAATATTGATCTTGAAAAAGTGGAATTGATCGCCTCAGATACAGCCCTTACCAACAATTCAGGGAGCGCCTCCGCTTCTCGCATGACCTTCATGGCCGGGAATGCCATTCTGGGAGCTGCCAAGGCAGCCCTGGAAAAGTGGAAAGCCGAAGAAAGGCCTGCAATTGCAACCTATCAATACATTCCTCCCGCCACAAGTCCGTATGACCATGAAACTGGAGAATGTTACCCCAACTTTGCTTATGGGTATGTGGCAGAAGCGGTGGAAGTGGAAATCAAGAAAAGCACCGGTGAAATGACCTTCAAACGTGTCATTTGTGCTGACGATGTTGGAAAAGCCATCAATCCTCTGCAGGTGAAAGGGCAAATTGAAGGAGCGGTGGTACAGGCGGTCGGTTATACCAGCCTGGAAAAGTTCATCCAACAAAAAGGATTGGTTAAAACCACCAGTTTTTCGACCTACCTGGTGCCGACCATCAAAGATATTCCTGGTGAAACCATCTCGCTCATTGTGGAAACGCCCGATCCATTGGGTCCCAATGGAGCCCGCGGCATGGGCGAAATGCCTTACCTGCCGTTTGCTCCGGCAGTCTGCAGTGCGGTGCATGCTGCAACCGGCATCTGGTTTGATGAATTTCCGCTAACGCAGGAAGTAATCTTGCGGGGTTTGGGTGAATTGTAAAGAAATTGCTGCGGTTATCCTGGCTGCCGGCCAATCTGCGCGCCTTGGCACTCCGAAGCAGCTGATTCCCTGGCAGGGCACAACCCTGTTGGAATTCACCATTTCTGAAATTCAGCAAAGCGGAATTGAAGATATTGTGCTTGTATTGGGTGCGCATGCCGATGAAATCAAAAAGATAATAAATAATCAGCAATTGCGCATAGTTTATAATTATTCGTGGCCTTCCGGCAAAGCCAGTTCGATCAGGGCAGGTTTGAACACCATTTCGCCCAGTTCAAATGGCGTTCTTTTCTTTTTATGTGACCAGCCATATCTTTCATCTGAATTGATATGCAAGATTATTCAAGCAGGGGACTCATCCACCGCCGATATCATCGCCCCTGCAGTGGGTGACAGCTTAAGTAATCCGGTTTTATTTTTTAAACGGATTTTCCCTGCCTTCTATACTTTACAGGGAGAAGAAGGGGGCAAAACCTTATTCTCGCAGTACACAATACAGCGTGTACCCTGGGAAGATGACCGTATCCTGATCGATATTGACACGCAAGCTGATTTAGAGAAACTCAGTTCGCTAGGCTTCCAATAAACCATCTTCATACTGTTGAATGATCTCCAGAGCTTTTTCCACATCCGCTGCATGAACCATGACCTCCACATTCCCGGTCGGGGTTACCGTCAATCCATAGGTTGTGCCGGCGCTTTCTCCGAGCAACACACATTCAATCTCAAAGGATTCAAGGAGATTCTTCATCATTTCGCCATCAAGCCTGCCCGAGGCGGAATAGACGCTTTCAAAATCATCAATTTTTGTCATTTTTCTCAACCTTTCTCTCCAGACGCAATGTTCTTTTCCGTAAATCGTCTTTAACGTTATTCTGAGCTGTTTTATCGCGTTTTTTAATCATCTCTAACCACTGCAAAGCCTGCTGCGCATCCTTCATTTGATGCTCATAGTACTTCGCGAGTTCCACCATGGCCGGGAGATGCTCCTTTTCAGCCGCCAAGTGCCAGTATTTTACCGCTTCCGGCCAGTTTTCCTGCCGCCGATGCATCCAGGCATAATCATACATCACTTCAGGGTCAGCTTGATCTTCTGTTGATGAAAAGTACGCCCTGAAATAGTCTGATGCATGGTCAAAATCGCCCATTTTTTCATAAAAATATGCCAGAGAGGCAAAATCGTCGGGAAATTCTATGGCACTGGATTCTTTGCTATCCAGCATGGAATGAACAACGTTGAAAAGCGCAGCAAGCGAGATCACATCCTGAGCATTATGATAAAAAACATTTTTCAAAGGAGTAGGGTCGCCCTCACGCAGAAAATCCTGATATAGAATGGGAACCAACCAACCGGGAACATCATCACCGGTTCTTTTAAAATGGAGGATGGATTCTTCTATTTCCACCAGGCGGCAGGATTCCAATCTTCTTTTCCACAGATGCCGGGCGAGGAAAAGAAGGTCCAGATGGGCTTTTTCCAATCCTTCATTTTCCATGTCATTGAAGATAAATCTGGAGCGCAGCATGGGCACATCAAAACTCTTTCCATTATAGGAAGAGAGGATGGAAAAGCTGCTCATGAATTCTTGAATCGTGTAAATAAAAGCACGCTCTTCCGCTGGGTGGGACATAAAAAATTGATCCACACTCAGGCATCCATCAACTTGAAAGTGACTGAACCCTGTTAAAAATACAAAAGCACCGCTTCCCAGGTTCAGACTGCTTGTTTCCGTGTCAAAAAAGCAAATTTCAGGAGGTGTGATGGCTTGATCCTCCAAAACATGAGAAATATTAAAGAGATCGAAAACCTCTTGCTCAATTCTCATACAATTCAAGGAGATATTTCCCTGCACAGCCTGCGGATCCAGCGTTTGATGGACATACAAAGTCCTTCCGTAGGGAGTTTCCAGCCAGGTTCCACCGAAAATTTTGGTTAAATCGGTCTGTTCGCGCTGCTTATACGTTTTTTTATCTTTTCCCAGCTCTACACCCAACGTTCTTAATTGATCAAATAAAGAATTCATAGAACTTTTATACTATTTTACAATAAAAAACAAGTAATTTTAGATGCATGGAAAGAGAAAGAATCCTTTTTCATTTTTTCAATGTCATTCTGAAGGAGCATAGCGACTGAAGAATCTGTTCAAAACGAAGCCAATAGATTGACATGTCGCAATGAACTTTTCTGATTTGTATAAATTGTCTGCATAAATTTCGTTGGTGACAGAGGGTTCGCTGACACTCACCATGACGTATGGATTGGAATTTGTCATCCTGAAGGAGATCAGCGACAGAGGGATCTGTTCATAACGAAGTCCATAGACTGGTACGTCGCAGTGAACTTTGTTAATCACAGATGGCTCACAAAAGCTTACCATTTTATTCATCAAACCAATCTTTAGCCAGATCTTCCCATGAAGGATTTGATGAATTAATCAAATCCACCTTTTTCTTTCGAATCCACCCTTTGATTTCCTTTTCCCGCAGGATAGCAGAGCGTGGATCAGAAAATTCTTCATAATAAATAAGTTTGTGCATTTTATATCGTTTTGTGAATCATGATAAAACTTCCTTCTTATGTTCAAATACTCGCCTTTCCAGATCATTGGTCACTCCTGTATAGAGTGTCCTGGATTGGTTAGTCAAAATATAAACGTAATATTTTTTCATGAATATCCCCATTAATGGATGGACCAGATTTCAATCCCCAATAATTGTATGATATAGCAGTACTGTTTTCAAAAATGAATTTAAAAAGTTCCAGTTTATAAGATGCTATATTTGTTTCGTAAGGATGAATTTATTTCCTGCTTCGACTTCATCAGTTACCTTGTTCAACTTCGTGGGTGACAGATGGTTCGCTGGCGCTCACCATGACGTATGGACAGGAATTTGTCATCCTGAAGGAGATCAGCGACTGAAGATCTGTTCAAATCGATGTCAATAAATCGATATGTCGCAATGATCTTTTCTAATCATTATGTTGAGTATATTTTTTATTTTACTGCCTGTATTATTTCCTGCAGCAAAGCCAAAGTGGCTTCTTTAGGATTGAGAAATTCCTGATTCACCGGTCCCACACAGGCCGGGCAGCCCCACGAACATCCACAGCGCTTGATGATGACCTGCGCATCCTCCAGAATTCTTGTATATTTCCGATATAAAGCATCGCTCAAGCCGATCCCGCCCGGAAAAGCATCATACAGCATGATCACTGGTGCAAATCCGGCTGGTTTCCAGCGCGGTTCCACAAATAATCCCAGATCACGCAGGTCACACATCAAGTATAGCGGCGCCAGATGAGAAAAAATATAGCCCAGGCCGCTTAAACCGGAGTGTATACGGACCGTTTGCTCCACGCGCTGGTGGCACAATTCGCACAAGGTGATCAGATTCGATGGATCATTGGCAGCAGCCGGATTCGAAAAGGTGCGGAACGGTTTTTTGTGATGCACGTGCAGCCGGAGAGCGGCATTCCCCTGCCTGCCGCAGAGTGAGCAGCGCTGGTTATCGTGTGCCATGATTTGTAGGCGAATTTCATCCCAATTTTTGCCATAATCATTGGGATCGCTGAACCAGAGCGCGTTTTTCCGCAGGACTTCCACTGTTTTTTCAGACACAACCATCCAAAAAGCCTGTGTATTCAATGCAGCAGGTGGCAAGGAAAGGCTGATGGATTCGGTGATTTCATTACTCGACCAATCGAGTTTATCGTATCCGATGATCTGGCTGGTTACAGTGATATTTCCGAAGTGAAAACCGGCTTTTTCTTCCTGTTTCGATTCCAACACTTCATTAATTTCTATTTCCTGCTGCTCTTTCGGATTCGTATAAAACGGAAAATCACCTTTTACCAGGAATACTTTGTGCTGATCCAGCGCCAGATCCTGCACCAGATAAGATTCTCCCTCCTGCAGATAGATGGCACCCGGATGTGCCATCCACATCACACTCTCACCATCCACTTCACCGATTTTTTTCTCTGAATCATGCTCTTGCAGCAGCAGATCAAACGGAGTGGTAGAAATGCTGCGAATGGAAATATCCGCAGCGGGATAATCTTCACCAATCCAGTAATACTTATTCTCACGTTCCACCAGATCGCCTTTCAGACATAAAATATCCAAATAGCCTGTGAGAATTTCAGGCGTAATCTTTCCGAAATGATCATTTTTCTGAAAAGGCAGTTCATAAGCGGCGCAGCGCAATTGATTGAATAATATCAATAGGTTTTGCGGATCAATAAGGGGCTGTTCGGGGGTGTTCTCCAGAATATAGGCGGGATTTTGTAAAATAAATTGGTCAAGAGGGTCCATAGAGGCGACAAAAATGGCCGATGAAGCATTCGTTTTCCGTCCGGCTCGACCAATTTGCTGGATGAAGGAAGCAATCGTGCCCGGATATCCAAGCAGGATCACGCGATCCATACCGCCGATGTCAATCCCAAGTTCCAAGGCGTTCGTCGCTACCACACAGGCTATCTCCCCGTTCTTCAAACCTTGCTCGATCTTCCTTCGTTCGGCTGCCAGATAGCCACTTCGATATCCAACCATGCTGCCAGAAGGGAGGATTTCTTTTGCTCTTCGCAGCATGATCTCCACCGAACGGCGTGCACGCGCAAAAACAAGCGTTTGTAGGGAATTCTGGATGGATAATATCGCAATTTTTAATCCTTCCTCAAGAATTCCTCTGCGGATACTGAGATTCTCATCCACAATAGGCGGATTATAGAAAAAGACTTGCTTCTCACCATGCGCCGATCCATCCTCATCGACCACAGAAAAGGGGCATTCCAGCAATTCTTCGACGAAAGCCCGCGGATCATGGATGGTGGCACTCGTGCAGATAAAGACCGGATCACCACCGTAGAACTGGATGATCCTTTTCAAGCGCCGTATCACATTGGCAAAATGGGACCCAAAAACACCCTTATAAATATGGACCTCATCGATGATGATGAACCGCAGATGCGAAAAGAACCTTTTCCACATGGTATGATGGGGCAGCATGCTTAAGTGCAGCATATCCGGATTGGTTAATAAAATAGATACGGAATTGCGTATAGCTATTCTTTCTGACTGAGATGTGTCTCCATCATAAATTGCAGCTTTCCCCTTTTTTTTCACCGCTCTTTCACCAATGGAATCGAACACTTCCTGAAAGGGTGCCAATTGATCGTTTGCCAGTGCTTTGGTAGGGTAGAGCAGCAGCGCTGTTGATTCTGGATCCGTTAAGCATTGCTGTAGTATGGATGCCTGATATATCAATGATTTTCCACTGGAAGTACCCGTAGAAATCACCACATTTTGTTTCTTTTGAAGCAGCTCAAAAGCCTGCAATTGATGTGAATAGAGAGATTGAATCCCCTTTGAACGGTAAAAATTTATCAAAATAGATGGAAAATTCTCAGGAAAATCTGCATACGCTGCTTCCTTCACTGGAATGGTATGAACAGCAGCAATATTCTCCTGGAAATCATGCAGGGTATATTCATCAGCACGGAATTTGGACATATATATTAAGAGGGAAATTCCTTTTTTGCATGTTAAAAGTATTTCAGATTCTCTTAGTTTATTATAAAATACATGGAAGTGGGAATTATTACACCCTCTTGTTTGTATGTTAAAAAATTTGGAAATCATGGAGATTAAAATGAAAGAAAAGAAAGGTCCCAAATACTCAAATAAAGCATTTCTTGTGGTCATCTTTTTTGTGTTCATGCTGTTGCATCAAACGGACAAATTATTAATCAACCCGATGGGGAATCTGATCATCAAAGAATTCAATCTCACAGACACCCAATGGGGATCCGTTGCGACCGCCGCATTGATAGTTGGTGCTATTTTTTATCCGATCTGGGGTTACCTGTATGATCGCTATTCACGTGGAAAATTGTTGGCGCTGGCTGCCTTAATATGGGGTTCCACGACCTGGTTGAGCGCAATTGCTCCCACATTCTCATTGTTTGTGGCTTCCCGCGCCACCACCGGCATTGACGATTCAAGCTATCCTGGTTTGTACAGCCTGATCTCCGATTATTTTATTCCCAAGGTGCGTGGGAAGATCTATGGGCTGTTGCAATTGACCATGCCCCTGGGATATATGATCGGCCTGGTGCTTTCCACCACCGTAGCGGTTGGAATGGGTTGGCGCAAGATTTTCTACATCACCGGTGGGCTCGGGATCATTCTCTCCCTTATCATCTTCCTCTTCGTTAAAGATATTCCGCGCGGGAAAAGTGAACCGGAACTTCAGGACATCAAAGATATTCCCGAACTGCAGAAATTCCACTTTGAATGGAGCAAAGTGAAAGATGTGCTGAAGAAACCCAGCTTGATCTTCATGTATTTGCAGGGTTTCTTTGGTGTTTTCCCATGGAACACGATTGTCGCGTTTATCTTTATCTATCTCGGACAGGAACGAGGTTACAGCGATACTCAGGTTCTGATGACGATGGTACCTGCGATCCTCATTCTTGCTCTGGGGTATCCGATCGGTGGAATGCTGGGAGATTACTTCTTTGCAAAGAATAATAAAGGTCGCGTTTATGTGGCCATGGTTGGGGTCATTTTAGGCGCAATCATGCTTTACTTCACGCTCAACGTACCGCTGGAAAATCCAACGTTGTTTGGCATCCTGCTGGCCATTACTGCAATGTTCATTCCGTTCGCGTCTCCGAACGTAACTTCGATCGTAAACGATATCACCGTTCCGGAAATGCGCAGTACAGCCCTTGCCATTCAATATTTCATCGAATCGAGTGGGGCTGCTCTTGCGCCACTCCTCACCGGTATCATTTCCGATGCTCTGCGCGCTTCCGGGAATCCTTTTCCACGAGGAACCGCCATTCTGCTTATCTGCACTTCCGCCTGGGCGCTTTGCGGATTATTCTTCTTCATCACGTCCAAGTTTATTGATAAGGATATAAAAAGCCTGCGATCAACCTTGCAGGATAGGGCGGACGCAATTATCGGAAAAAATTAAAAGCTGAAGAATAGTCATTGGTAAAAATAAAAACGGTACGGGAGAAATATCTCCCGTACCGTTTTTTCTCTTCCAGTCAGTTGTTAATTACCTGAAGTGGTTGTGGGTAATGTCAAACTCCACTGGAGAATTTCATCCTTGATGGTGTTGGATAGGGAGGTGATGGTGGCAGTCGTAGAAGCGCTGCTTGCGATGATCCCTTCCGAGGTGTCGCATTGTTCATTGCGGCAGTAGCGATAGGTTGCATTCGCAAGCACATCCAGGGGGCTGTAAATGGTCAACAGCCACTCATTATTCCCCAGAGCCCACATCGGTAATGGAGCCATCCATATGTATGGATTCAACTGCAAAGAGATGCTTTCGTTGGCCGGTGTTGTTGCGGGGACCTTCACGCGGATCGTAAGGGGTTGTTCATCGCTGACAAGCCAGGTTGTGATCGTATCGTACACGACGATATCGTGATCGGGTACTACAAGCTGGCGAACGCGCAAGCTGCCATCTTTTTTCCTCTCCGCATTCCAAAATCCATCGCCAAGCGAGTACTTGTAGCGGATATCCAGACCCACCGGCAAGCTCAATGTGATGGAATACGATCCATCTTCATGATAGGTCATGATGGGAGCCTGAGACGCCAGCACAGTGCAGCTGGCATTCAATTCTGAAAAAGTATTCCCAAGCTGCAGAAGATTCCCAAGAAGGCGGAGTGGAGCTCCCTTGATGGTATTGTCAGGAGTATCGACATGAAAGGTCACATTTACGAATTGTGATGGCTGCATTCCGAACACAGCCGGGGTTTGGGCGCCGTTCGCGATAACAGCTTTCTGCTGGAACACTTGATATGCCCCGGAGGGATGGTAGGCAAGCAAAATATGTTCTCCCACCGGAACATTTTCAATAGTGAAATAACCATCCGTTCCTGTGTACGTTTGTTTACCAGCAATCGTTACAAGGACGGAGGGGATGGGTATATTGTTGGTGGAATCGACAACATATCCTGAAAGGACGCCTTTCCCAAGATCCGTTGAAAGAGCTTCCCATGCCGAAACGATATCTTGAATTACAACCGGATCTTGAATCGTGACCATGCGATAGCGAATATCGTTTCCATTAAAATCCTTTTCGGGTGTGATGGGGGAGGTTCCCAGAATATAGCGGTATTTAATAACAGAACCAATGGGCAAGGGGAGGCGCACATAATAGGTCGTTTCACCCTTCAGGCTCATTGCGTAGCGCGTTGGATTGAAATTCAGACAGCTGATCTCGTCCAGGATCTCCAGTTGAATTGTTGTACCTTCACTCACGGCTTGAGGTAGTGTGGCTTCGAACACCACTTCAGCATAAACGGGATCTGCGGAATAGCCCTGTTCAGGCACTGTACATCCCGTTGAAAAAACCAGCCCGGCTATAAGAAAAAACACAAATAACCACGGACTTTTCGAATAATTACGTTTCATGATTATGTTCCTGGATTCAATTTATTCTTTTATTATAGTATTGTCATCTGTAAACATGGATGCTATTTTTGCAACCTGTGTTGAAAGGCTACCCAGCACTCCATTGACAAAGCGGGGTGAGGAATCAGACCCATAAACCTTGGCGAGTTCCACTGCTTCGTTGATCGCGACCTTGATGGGTGTGATTTTTGAGACTGCGAATTCCCATAACGCGATGCGAATAATGTTCTTGTCAATGGATGATATTTGATCGAGCGGCCATTCCGGAGCATTTTCAGCGATCATCGCATCCAATTTTTTGCTTATAGGAATAACGCCATTCATAATCTGTTTGGCGAAATCAATCATCCCTTCATCCCTGGGTTCTTCCTGGAGCCGATTCATCAGAATTTCTCCGGCTGGATGACCGGAAAGATCATATTCGTAGAGAACCTGTAATGCCAAACCCCTGGCTTCCGTTCTCGGTTTCATATTTTTTACGCGGTTTCGGTTTTTCTGATCACGATATCTTCAATATGAACATCCACACGGCCGACATTCATCCCAACGAGATCTTCGACTGAACGATTTACTTCCTTTTGAACTTTTCTCGCGACACTTCTCAGATCGACATCGCGAAAAAGAACGAGATAAAGATCAACATACACCGTGTGATCTTCAACATCAATTTTCACGCCTTCTGAATAAAATTTCTTCACAAGATCGTCGATTCCGGCCGGTCCGGAAGCCATCCTGCACACACCAGGAACACCCAGCGCAGCCAGGCGGATGATGGTCAGGATCACATCGGGATCAATCGTTGTATTTCCAATTACTTCTTCATTTGTATTCATCGAATCTCCAATTCCTGGATTCATGTTCCTTCAATTATAACCCGGTTCTTTCTATAGAGTTTTCTTTCCTATTAATCTACAGGGGCACTGTAGTGGTTGCATACGGTAAAACTGCAATTCTCATGCCAGAAAGATCAAAATGGTAAAGGATTTCTTCCATTGTGCTGATGGGAGTTAATAAGAGTTCCCGCACTGAATCAGCAGGCATGCTGGATTTCAGGTAAATGTTGTACTGGATACCCTGCCGCGCGATCAAATAGGCTTTATGCGGACCGATCTGGAAGGGTATTTTTCCAAATTCATTCAGAACTTGTGCAAAACTGCCTTTCCCCCGTATAAAATCAGCATATTTTTGATTTCCATGCCCTTCACGGCATTCTGCAGCGAGGATGATACTGCCACCCGGTTTACAGATCATGCATGCGTGCGTTAATGCTTTCTGCGCCTGGTAAAGGTTGATATCTTTGGGAAAACCTCCGGCAGAAGCGATCACAAGATCATACACAGGAGGAATGGCGACCTGGCATAATTTCTTGCTTTCTGCAATGCCTTTCCGCATCACTTCTCTGGGAGAATCCCAAAAAACCTGGAAGACTTCTTTTCTATAATTCATCACCGCATTCAAACAGGCTGTGATCCTGATGCGGTCGCCAATCTCTTCCAGGTCCTGGCGCATGGGATTCTGCGCATATTCGCCGGTTACGGTGTTGGGTTGCAGCAATAGATGATGGTTCTCTTCGATCGTCCTGCGTCCGGCCAATCCGATGCCCGCCGTCTTCGCACCTCCCGAAAAGCCCATGAAATGGTGCGGTTCAATGGTCCCCAGTGTAATTTTAATATCCGACTCAAAAAAAAGGCTGTTTATGAGAACAGGTGTTCCCCTTTTCGTCACACCCAGATCTACCAACTGGCTGGCATCATCACAATCATGAGAAAGGATTCCGTATCTTGAGACTATCTCATACGGAATAAATTCCGAGAATTCAACTTGCGGAATCGGTGTGTGTGTTCCGGTTGCAATGTAGATCGTGATGCGCTCATCGGGAATTCCTTTTTCATTCAGATAGCGGAGCAGGGGGATGAGCAGAACATCATAACGAACCGGTCTAGTTTTATCATTGATGGCGATCGCCACGCTGCTTTCGGGAGGGATGCGGACAGTATCTGTATTCAATAAAGCATACACATCTTCTGCTGTCAGGACCTTTGCAGTGGTTTCAGGTGGATACCAGACATCATATTGACGGATTTCATCTGGAAATTGGAAGGAAATTTCTCCTGAACCGTAGGGAATAGTACAGGTATTCTTCTTCATTTTTACATTAATTCCCTTATATTTCGCATAGTTTATTGGTTTTCTTGGTACGTTCGCCGCCAATATACTCTATTTTAGTACACAACCGAACCAAATAAGAGAATAGAACCATTTTTTCGCCAATCGATTACGTCAAAATAGTACATTTATCTTAGCGTAGGGGAGTCTCCTCGTAAAAAGACTTTGATTCATACCAGAATGATCAGTCCAAGCAGGAATTCATCGAATCATTTCCATTGAATATCCCATTATTTCATATAAATTGAGTATTTCCCTATTGCAGGGTGGTAAACAGTATGCTAAAATATATTTATGGTTTCGATAAGTACTATTATAGAAAGCATAATTGGAATCAATGTAAGCACCAGAAAGGGTTAAAGATGAGCAAATTCACCACCATAGAAAATGCGATGGATGTGTATCTCGATACAGTCCGGCTGGCAAGATCGCAGCATACATTTACCACCTACCAGAATGCACTCAATAATTTTAAGCTGTGCCTGGCAAAGAACACCATTGATGTGACCAGGAATCCCGTAGAAGATTTGGGCACAGATGCCATCGCCTGGTATGCCAATTATCTGAAAAAATACGCCGCTACGACCGAACAGCTCTATCTCACCGCAATAAAAGGTTTCTATGATTTCCTGGCTGCCGAAGAAGCTGTGGATATCAACCTGCCCAAGGTCAAGCTGTTGATCAAACAGCGCTCGCGCAGACCCGGCCGCAGACTCCCGCAGTTCCCAGCCAATGCGATCAGCCAGTTGATCGAGTATTATGAAAATAAAGCGGTCAGTACTGGCAATGATCAGGAAGAAATACTACGCGAAATGCGTGATAAAGCGTTCCTGATAACCCTGGCGGATACCGGATTGCGCGTCCACGAAGCCTGCCAGCTGCGGCGCGGAGACATTGATTGGAATGAAGGAAAAGCTTTGATCATAGGAAAAGGTGATAAACAGGCTATTGTACGCTTTTCAAAACGCTCCCTGCGCACACTGAAAGCGTACCTGCAAGCCCGTTCCGACCTGGATGGAACCTCCGGGCGGCCGCTCACCTCCCTTCCCCTTTTCGCTCGCCACGATAAAGGAGCCGGAAATAAGGTAAAACCGATCACGCCCACCACGGGCAGAAATATCGTCCAGAAACGCGTAGCAGAAGCCCTGGGAGATGAAGCGGTCGGAACGATCACCCCCCACTCCTTCCGGCATTATTTTGTCACACGTGTTTTGTTGACCACCGGTAATCTAAAACTCGCACAAAGCCTGGCCAGGCACCAGAATATCGCCGTAACACAGCGCTACGCTCACCTCGCTGATGACGAATTGGACAGCGGCTACTGGCAGGTATTTGAGGATAAATAGTACAATTCTTCAAAATAGGATGAGGAAAACATGATGGAACGCGAAATATTCAAAACAGTCTTCCTTCTGGCACGTCCCGCCGCCGGTAAAAGCGAGATCATGCAATACCTGGATAAGCTGCCGCTGGATGAACGGAAATCCGTATTTCACATTGGCAGGCTGATCCATCTGGATGATTTCCCCATGCTGTGGACCTGGTTCGAAGAGGATGATCTTCTGCAAGCAATGGGCAAACCCAGGCTGCATACGGATGCGCAGGGGTATTTCAAATATCCGTATTTGTGGGATCTCTTGATCAAACGGATCGGGCTGGAATATCGGAAATTGATGCGTGATACGGATATGCAGGATACGACCGTGATCATCGAATTTTCCCGAGGGAAAGAACACGGCGGATACCGCTCCGCCTTTCAAAATCTCGACCCCCTGCTGCTGGATGAAGCCACGATCCTGTATGTGGATGTATCCTGGGAGGAATCCTTAAGAAAGAACAGGCGCCGTTTTAATCCCGAGAGACCCGACAGCCTGCTCGAACATGGTATCCCTGATGAGAAATTGAAACGCATATATTATGAAACTGATTGGCATGAAATTAGCAAAACCTTCCCGGATTTTTTGGAAATTTCCGGGAAAATGATCCCTTATGTGATTTTTGATAACGAGGATGATCTTACCAGCAAGCTCGACCAGGCATTTGTAGAAAGACTGCAGTGCAGCCTGGAAAAACTCTGGGAGCTTTACACGCGCGCGTGATCCTTTCGGTTCGCTCGAATCACATCCTGGCGGGTGAAGCTTTCCTCAAGCACCGCGCTCAAGTGAGCGCCGATCAGGGTGATAGAACAGATCAGATAGATCCAGAACATGAGAGCAAGCACCGTTCCCAGCGAGCCGTAGATCACTTCGTAGCGAATAAATCCCAGGCTGATCATCCAGGAGAATATGCGCGAAGCTATTTCCCACCCCAATGCGGTGCATGCTGAGGTAATCAAAACACTTTTCATCCTTACCTTTTTCCTGGGGACATAGCGATATAGAAACACAAAGAATCCAAATGAGGCGATCACCGGAACGATTTGCAGAAAGTGTTTCCAGATATCTGTTTCCTGCAGCGGTATTCCATTCCACAATACAACATTGAATTCCGGAAGTACATTCACCAGCGTGCTCGAAAGCAGCGCAAAGCCAAAGAACACGGTCAGCAGAATGACGATCAGGATAGCGATCACCCGGTTTTCCCAAAACTTACGATTTGGCGCATTTTGCGCGCTGTCCAAATTGCGGGATAATACTGCAAAGAATGAGGAGCTGGACCACAGATACCCGACCATACCGATCGAACCGGAAGCACTGCGCAGCGCGATCACCTGCTTTAGATTTGCTTCAATCAGACTTTCTGCTGTGGGCAGCAGTTGCGTGGCGAATAGGACCACTTTCTGATAAGCCACATCATTATCCAGCCAGAAGCTGGTGATCCCGATGAGCAACAATAACAGCGGAAAGATCGAGAAAAAAGCATAGAAAGCCATGGCTGCTGCTGCCTGTGTAGCCTGCGATTTCCCCAACCTATCCAGAACAATGCGGAGGATGCGCAGATACCCATGAGATTGTCCATTTAGCTTGTAGTAAGCTATGCGCAATCTGGTCATGAGCTTTGCAAAGTCAAGCTTGTTCATCGATTTATGGAATTTTACTCCGTTTTAACCTGGCCCACTCGAAAAGATGATGTGAGTGGTGGGTTCCTAACCCACCCTACTATAACTGGCACCACAAAAACTTCCATCCTCTTTCACCATCTCGCATGATGCTCTTCCGCAAACCCAAGTAAGTCCTTGATCGCTACTTTCTTGCCTTCATCCGTGATGAAAAAGCCGTTGTAATGCCCGAACATCTGGTGCACTTCGCTGTCGATGATGACCATTTTCGTAGTGGCAATGCGTTCTTTAAAGGGCGTGAAGGTCAGGTCCAACCTGCCCTGATTATCCTTGAAGATCCAGGGGTTCATATAATCCTGGCTGTCATACACAAAGGGCACCCGATCCAATTTATGGATCCTGCCATTCAAAATAATGGCGTTCTCGGTAGCGCGTGAAATATCGCCAAATCCGCAGCCCAGGTTCAAGCCGATGGTATCGCCATTGGGTAGAAAGCCGGATGCACTCGCCCAGTTCCAGAAGCTAGAGTATTCCCACACACCGCGTCCCCAATCCAATGACGCGATGCTGTTCTTTGAATTTACCACTTCACGCACATCACCATAGGTGATCACGCCCTGCGCAGGCATGCAGTTGATCTTGCGGTTGTAGTAGAAGCGCTTTTCCCCGATCGGAATGACGATATTCATGGATTCATGTTCTTTCAATTCCTGCAGCGTCAGGTCAGCCGAGATGCCCCGGCCACTATGGAAAGCCGGCCAATCCACACTGATCCTGCGGGTCTTACCCTCCACCGTAAATTGCAGGATGACTTTATCATTTTTGAAGAACGTCTCCCCTTCCATACTGTTGCGCGGGAGCTGCACCCCCTTGCCAAACGGGATCACCAGCCCTTCTTCATGCAGTTCTTTAGTCTCAAAATCCAGCGTGTAGACGAAAATATTGCCTGCGTAACCCAGATCAGCCACCGTGGCTGAAAAGAAGCGCTGCGGGGTAAAGATCGCATAATAGTCCCAGCGCTTGATACGGAAGCGCTGGAGGGCTTTCAGGGCATAAAAACGGGCATTCTCCAGGTTGCAATCCAGGTTTTGTTCTCTCGCCCACCCTATCTGGTCCAACGTTCCGTCCGCTTTGAGCAGCTTGCCGTGTTTCGTGATCTCGTGTTGCATTGGATTCCCTCCAAATGAAGTTTAATAGTATGTTGGAATAGATTCATGGCCTGTCAATCATCCATTCTGATTATACAATTCAAAAATACTGTCCATCTATAGATGGATACAGAAAAAGAAAGAATCATCCTGCAGGTATCTTCATAATCATCCCTGCGGGTGAGCAAATCCAAAGCCCTTCCCTATACAATCCGGAGCATTGAACGCATCGAACTCTCCAATGTTCTGGGGTCATCCCAGGCCAGCCTGGAAGCGCAGTACTTCAGATAGCCTCCTCCTATCGGTTGAACTGCGCAGGGGGGAACCACAAATTCCCCCCGCTCACTGGCAGAAATGATGATCTTTTTACAAAATTTTATAAATAAGGAAATACTATGGAAAACAAGGAAAACACCCCACAAACCTCCACTGGAAAGATATGGCTCTATTTGCTCATGGATGCTTTCCTACTGATCTCTTTTGTCTTATTGAATGATATGCGCTCCACCGGCAAAACACTGCATGAAGGATTGGGCGTCGCGATCGGCGTTTCCATCCTGATCCATCTGGTCCTGCATTGGAAAATGATCGTGGGGTATTTTAAAAAGATTTTCAAGAAACCAGCATTTATGCCTATCCTGCGCTTGGTCGTGAATCTTGCCCTCCTGGTTAGTCTGTTCGCCATCATCATCACCGGCTTGATGATGTCGCACAGTATTCTTTCCTCTCTGGGCATCCGGCTCGGCCGCGCTGATTTTGCAGTAAAAATGTACCATGAGCAAATTACCCGCGTCACGATCTATATTCTGGGTCTGCATTTGCTCCTGCAATGGAAATGGTACCTGACCGTGATCAAACGTCTGATCATCCATCCTCTTGCCAATCTGTTCGGGAAAAAACAATTGAAAGAAACCGCATAAATCCTCTTCTTCCCTCACTATGACGATGTGGAGCGGCCAATCCATGCTGGTTGTCTCCGCATCGTCGCTTTCATTTCAAGATGGTCTAACACAACTCTTATATCCCTTATAATTGATTCAAGGCAAAATATAGGTAATATTTTCTACCATCTATTAATTGAAGGTGAAGCATGGATAGAGTACAAATTCAACTATATCCTTCGGGATCCCATCCTTTCGATGAAAACGATCCCATCAATTTCACTGCACGCATCACACACTGGCATCTGACCACAAAACCGCATGCCTGGCGCCCTCCAACGGATCTGATTGAAACAGAGGCTGCTTATATTGTGCGCATGGAAATAGCCGGCATGAATGTAGCTGATTTCACCATCAACATCGCCAGCAACCTGGTCACGATCAATGGAACGCGCTGGGAGAGTTATCCTGATTGCGCCTTTTATCAAATGGAGATCCCCAGCGGTGATTTCTCCTCTTCCGTGGAAATACCAACCCCCATCGACGAAGAGACCATTGCGGCAGTATATGAAAATGGATTTTTGCATATCACTCTGCCCAAAGCAAAAATAAAACAAATAAAGGTGAATTGATCCAATGCCCGCTTCCCGCTGGAAAACGAACATAATGGAAATTCTCGAGCTGTTTGCCGATGAAGAAAGAGATTTTAATGAAATGGTACTGGCTATGAACATGGAAGATCTTATGAACGAAGAAGATTTGATCGAAGAAGAAAACCAGGAAACCAAAAGAGAGAAACAGGATGATTTCCCGGAGGAAATCCCCATTCTGCCGCTGCGGGGACTGGTGGTATATCCGCAGACCGCAGTTCCGCTTACCATTGGCCAGGCGCGTTCCATCCGTCTGGTTGATGAAGTGGTCAAGACAAACCGGCTGGTGGGTTTGATCGCTTCAAAAGAACCCAGCATCGATGAACCAGAACCGGAAATGCTGTACCAGTACGGCACTCTGGCTGTCATCCACCGCTTATTTCGGGCACCGGATGGCACCATTCGCCTACTGGTGCAGGGTTCCACACGCTTTAAAATAAAAAAATATACTGAAACAAAGCCTTTCTTGAAAGCGCTTGTTGCTCCGGCTCCCGAAAAGGTCGAAAGCGGATTGAAGATCGAAGCACTGGCTCGCAATGTGCGCGATCAATTCAGTCAGATCGCGGAGCTTGTTCCATCCATTCCATCCGAGATCATAGTATCAATCAATGCCCTGCAGGACCCACTCCAGACCGTCTACAATATCGCCAATTTGCAGCGCATGGAAGTGAACGATGCCGAAGAGATCCTGGAACTGGATTCGACGACTGAAAAACTGCGCAAGTTGGTTGGCATCCTTACCCGGGAAAGTGAAGTGCTCAATCTGGGGAAGAAAATCCAGAACGAAGCGCGCGAAGAGATCGAAAAAGTGCAGCGAGAATACTATCTGCGCGAACAGCTGAAAGCCATCCAAAAAGAACTGGGCGAATCGGATGAACAGGAAGCCGAGGTAAGCGAGTTCCGTGAGAAGATCCAAAAAGCCGGGATGAGCGAAGAAGCCGAGAAAATGGCAAGACGGGAATTGGATCGTCTTTCGCGGCTGCCAACGGCTGCTGCTGAATACGGCGTTATCCGCACCTATCTTGATTGGCTGGTCTCGCTGCCCTGGTCTAAAACAAACGAAGATGATCTGGATATCAACCATGCCAAAGCAGTTCTGGATAAAGACCATTACGGACTTGAAGACGTCAAAAAACGCATCCTCGAGTATCTGGCTGTGCGCAAACTGCGCCTGCAGCGAAAAGAGGAGCTTTCGAAACAGGAATACAAAGATACCATTCGCCAGGAACGCGAAGGTGTCATTCTATGTTTTGTAGGACCTCCGGGAGTTGGTAAGACCTCCCTTGGCAAATCCATTGCCGCAGCCATGGGGCGTGAATTCATCCGTGCTTCTCTGGGTGGAATGAGGGATGAAGCCGAGATCCGCGGGCACCGCCGGACGTATATTGGCGCCATGCCAGGCAGAATCATCCAATCGCTGCGCCGGGTGGAATCACGCAACCCGGTCTTCATGCTGGATGAGATCGATAAATTGGCTTCTGATTTTCATGGAGATCCTTCTTCCGCACTTCTGGAAGTGCTGGATCCGGAACAGAATTCGGAATTCCGTGATAACTATATGGAAGTGGCTTTTGACCTTTCGCAGGTCATGTTCATCACCACCGCCAATCAGATCGAGACCATCCCTGCACCGCTGCTGGACCGCATGGAAATCATTCAAATTTCCGGGTATACCGAAAATGAAAAAGTGCAAATCGCCAAAAGCTATTTGATCCCGCGCCAGTTGAAAGAAAACGGGCTCCTGCAAAAAGAGATCGCGTTCGAAGATGAAGCCATCTTCACCATCATCCGCCAGTACACGCGTGAATCAGGCGTTCGAAGCCTGGAGCGGAATATCGGTGCGATCCTTCGTAAGATAGTCACCCGCAAATTTGAAAAGAAACGCCTGATCAAGGAAGTTACCGTAAAATATGTTCACGAAATGCTGGGTCGCCCCATTTTCAAACCCAGCGAAGAAATCATGCTGCGCACTTCCATTCCGGGTGTTGCGACCGGTCTGGCATGGACTCCTACTGGAGGAGATATCCTCTTTATCGAAGCCACCCAGATGCCGGGCAGTAAACAATTCAAGATCACCGGATCGATCGGGAATGTCATGGAAGAATCCGCCAATGCTGCCCTTTCTTATGTGCGATCGCACGCCCAGGAATTTGGGATTGACCCTAATTTCTTCGAAAAAACGGATATCCACCTGCACGTGCCCGCCGGAGCGACCCCCAAAGATGGACCTTCCGCCGGGGTTACTATGGCAACCGCACTGATCTCCCTGCTCACCCAAAAACCGATCAGGCCGGATGTGGGCATGACAGGCGAGATCACCCTGCGCGGGCAGGTTTTACCGGTAGGCGGAATCAAAGAAAAGATGCTGGCAGCTCATCGAGCCGGGTTAAAGACAATTTTCCTCCCAAAAGAAAATAAGGGTGATCTGGATGATCTGCCGGAAGAAGTGAAAAAGAGCATCCATTTCATTCCCGTGGAGGATGTCAAGCAGATCTTGAAAAAAGCTATCTCGCAACCGTAGCTTTGCGACTTATTTAGAAATCGATTCAGAAATGGAGAGATTCCTCAGTCGCTACGCTCCATCGGAATGACGTCGATGAAAGAACAGTAAATCAGTCGCTACACGGTTGGAATGCCTTGTCTTTGGGTAATGATCCCATTTTCAAGGCATTTTTTTATATTCGCCCCATAATCCACAAAAAATACAAGGACACCACGAATTGCCAGTTCCCCTGCCAGAGTATTGGACTCTGAAGCTTGTCCAAAATTTTTCAAGAATGACATTTTGTTGATGCATACATACACCGGTTTCAATCCGCGTGTGACAGCCAGATCGATAATACCTGTCAGTTCCTCATCCTGCAGGGTTGAAAAAAGGATGACGGTGCTGCCGCGGTTGATCTGCTTCAAATATTCGCTGACAAATACGCCAAATGGAATACTCCCATCCGGTTGAAGCGAAGCCAGAGTATCCAGCACTTTGCCAAGCTGGCGGTAGCCATGATCGGATACAAGCATCTGCACCTGGCTGTTGGAGGTGACCAACCCCACCCCAAAATTATGCTCGATAAAATATTTAGAAATAGAAGCAGCCGCGGTTACCGCATATTCAAAAGTGCTGCAGGGCAGCGCATAGCGGGTCTGCTGGCGCACACTCCAGTAATCGGAAGGATGATTTGCTGAATCAGCCTGATACGCTTCAACATGATTTTCTGCAGCGCAGTCGAGGATGATCCAGGTATTCATCTGCGGATCCCGGTCGAATTCTTTGACCATGAGCTTGTTTTTTCGGGCTGTGGTTGGCCAATGAATGCGGCGTAGTGAATCGCCCGGGTAGAATTCGCGCACGCCCGCCGCAAAGGGAGTGGTCTCAAGAGAAGCTACTTTTAATTCCTTTCCCCCGCTGAGATAGGCAGGTAGATGAGCAAACCGCTCAAGCTCAATGATGCGCGGCAGCACAACTAGCCGTTTAGGATTCTCAAGCCACTGAGAGAATTCAAAGAAACCTAAGAAATCACTTGAAATTAACTGCAGTGGTCCCAATGCGAATACGCCCCGTTTTCTGAGGAATGTGTAGGTATTGAAAGTTCGTACCCTTCTGGCATCAATACTCGTCAGAACACGCACCTCCTCTGGATTTCCTGAGATTCCGGAATAATCACGGATTTCCAACCACTGCTTCCAAATCGGATGTTTATTCTCAATATCAAAATGATCTTCAAAGTAATTCCCAACGTTCATTTTTTGAAAGCGCGAGGTTCGCTGCAGGATAATCCCCTTTAGTGAAATTTTCGCGGAAATGGAACTTATCAGTGTTAACAGGGACAGAAATAACAGCAGTGTGAGAAAAAGGTCATCCTGGAAGATGATCCACAATATCAAGAACCCGCTGAGCCATAGGAGAAGAAGATAAAAACGAGATTTGATCTTCATATGCTAAACGCGCACAGGTACTTCAACTCTATCTAGAATTTCGGCTATGACCGTATCGTTATCGATATCTTTGATCCGCGCGGATGGATGCAGTACGATGCGGTGCGCAAGCACGCAGACAGCCACCTTTTTGATATCATCCGGAGTCACATAATCTCTACTTTTCAGAATTGCATACACCTGCCCTGCCCGATACAACCCCAGGCTGCCGCGTGGTGAAGCGCCCAGATGAATTTCTTTATTCTCTCTGGTTGCTTCCACAATGCTGACGATATATTTTTTGATCGGGTCGGAAACATGCACATTCTTTACCGCCTGCTGGGCTTCTTTCAATTCCTGAATGGTGATAATCGGCTTCAGGGCTTCAATGGGATGGACAAATTTTTGAGATTCAAGGATCCTCATCTCGTCAATGAAAGCCGGATAACCTATGCGCACTCTGAGAAGAAAACGGTCTAATTGTGCTTCTGGCAGGGGAAAAGTGCCTTCATACTCAATTGGATTCTGTGTCGCAAAGACCAGAAAACCCTCAGGCAGCACATGTGTCTTTCCGTCAACCGTAACCTGCCGTTCTTCCATCGCTTCCAACAGTGCCGATTGGGTTTTGGGGGTTGCCCGGTTGATCTCATCTGCCAGTACAATTTCCGCCACCACCGGTCCCGGACGAAATTCAAAGGTTTGGTTCGCTTGATTGTACATGGATATGCCGGTCACATCGCTGGGCAGCATATCAGGAGTAAACTGGATGCGGCTGAATTTCCCTCCGATGCTGATGGCAAGGCTTTTAGCGATCATTGTCTTGCCCGTGCCGGGAACATCTTCGATTAAAATGTGCCCGCGGCAGAACAATCCCAAGACGATCATTTCCAATGCATCTCGTTTTCCGATGATGACTTTTTCTAGATTATCGAGGATTTTCACTGCTAAAGCATTTACCGAATCAATATCCATATAGGTACCTCTTCTCCAGTTCACTGATATTCTGCCGCCAAATAATCCTGCACAGCCCATCCGGTCGTCCCGGTCTCGTCCGACCATAATTTCCACCAGATGCGGCTTTCGTTAATGATAGGTCCTTCTATTATTATCCATAGGCTGTTTTCAGAAGCAATTGTCAAGGTGCTCGATTCTGTATTAGGCTCACTGTGGATTTTTAGACCATCTCCCCCTGTGTTGGATACACGCACTCGCATGTCGGTTGCAAAAACGCCGGGAATTGCAGTAGCCTGCTGTGCAGAAGAATCACTTTCAACCTGGTTCTCGGGTGAGATGGTCGGCGTTGGTTGATAGGGCGTGATCTGCAAAACAGCAGTCGGTTTTGCATCACTTTTTGTATCAGGAAATGAAAAAATCACAACCAGCGTTAAGGCAAACAATCCCAATCCCATGATCGTTCCGAGCAAGAAAGGTATTTTCATTTTTCTCATTCTGTCTTATTCCATATAGAATATTATTATCTATCTTACCTGAATATTATGAACTTGAAAAATATAGAAGCAAGCTTTCTTAATAAGGTTATTGATGAACGATTTCTCCTTGAGAAGAAAATTGAGTCAGGGGGGATGTCTCTGATATTCCTCGGCAGGGAAATTCACTCGAACGATCGGGTAGCAGTCAAGATCTGTAAAACTTCAGATGAATGCAGAGGTTTCCAGCAGGAGATTAGGATTCTTCGTTCTCTTCACCACCCCGGAATTCAAAAGATCATTTCAATAGGCATTTTGGATGGGATACCCTATTATGTCATGCCCTATTATGGCGGAATGAATTTTCGAGAATTTCTATCCGATCAAGCCATCCTGGCAGAGCAAGATATTATTCAGTACTTTCTTCAAATAACCGATGCGGTCGCCTATCTGCACAGACGAAAAATCATCCACAATGATCTAAAACCACAAAACATCCTTCTGGATGGAGAGGGACATCTGATCTTGAGCGATTTTGGTCTTGCTCAACGGGTAACCCGCCGCAAATATATCAGGAATGACCAAAAAACCATCTGGGGATCTCCCGTATACCTGGCACCCGAACTTCCGGATGGTATTTCCCCATCCTATGCTTCAGATGTATATTCCCTTGGGATTATTCTATTCATCCTGGTTCTTGGCTATCCCCCCTTCTTCCATGATGATCTGGACATCCTGATAAAAATGCATCAATCGATTGATCCACCCCAACCGCGAAAAATATCATCCTCCGTTTCCACAGAATTGGAAGCTATCATCCTGTGCGCACTGGCAAAATCTCCCCGCGACCGATTTAAAAATGCAGCGGTCCTGCAGCAATCCATAACTGCTTACTGGGAAGCAAACCGTGAGAAAATAGAAGAGAATTCCATTATTCGACATCCTGAAATGCTATCCTACGATCAGGAAAGAACAAAGATAAATCGTTCAGACAAAGATTGATGGCAGTTGTAGTAAGATTAGATAAATTATTTTGGGAGAGAATTGTGAAAAAGATCATCAATGCCTCCATTCTAAATGCTGATTTTTCGAATCTCAAGGATCAAATCGATCAGGCGTTATCTGCCGGAATTGATTGGATTCATCTTGACATCATGGATGGCCATTTTGTGCCAAATATTTCCATTGGGCCCGCCATTGCTCAAACCTGCCGCCAAATTACCGGCATCCCGATAGATGCCCATCTGATGATCACCAATCCAAATTCGTTTATCCCCTCTTTTGCAGAAGCCGGTGTGAATTTAATCTCCGTACATATTGAAAATGACGCGCATATTCACCGCACGCTTCAAAATATCAAGAATCATCATTGCAAAGCGGGAATCGTTCTTAATCCAGGTACCCCCGCTGCTGCCATAGAATCTGTTCTGGAAATGGTGGATCTTGTTCTGGTGATGAGCGTTGATCCCGGTTTCGGCGGCCAGAAATTCCTTTCCTCCGTGCTTCCCAAGATCGTGCAGATCAGAAAAATGATCGATTCACAAAATCTGGATATCTATTTACAGGTTGATGGCGGTATTGATATCAATACTCTGCCATCCGTTTTACAAGCCGGTGCAGATTCTTTCGTCATCGGATCTGCCATCTTTAAAAATAGCGTTGGGATTTCTTCTGCTGTTCATGAATTGAAAAACTTGCTCGGAGAATAAAAACAGAACCAAAGACAGGGAGCAATAGGGAAATTTTAGCATTCCGTGTCAGACTTGAGGGGACTATCCCAAAAGGGTTAAGAGTTCAATAAATTACTCTAAAATGGGAGTGTAGAAGAAAGGGCTGGCTTACTTTTTAGTCAGCCCTGTTCTTTTTTACACAATCAATCTTTAAAAAACTTCCGCAGTCTCAAACTGACTGTTGTACATCGAAGCGTAGAATCCACCGCGAGACAGCAGCTCTTCATGCGTCCCCTGCTCAACGATATCACCATTGTTCATCACCAGGATCAGGTCTGCATTGCGGATAGTGGAAAGACGGTGGGCGATGATAAAACTAGTGCGATTCTGCATCAAATTATCCATCGCTTTCTGGATCAATACCTCTGTCCGCGTATCAACCGAACTAGTGGCTTCATCCAGGATAAGCATTCTGGGATCAGCTAATATCGCCCGAGCAATCGTCAACAACTGCTTCTGCCCTTGCGAGACATTGGAGGCTTCCTCATCCAGGACCATATTATATCCATCCGGCAAGGTGCGGATGAAATGATCAACATAAGCCGTTTTCGCCGCTGAAATGACCTCGTCATCCGAAGCGTCAAGGCGCCCATAACGAATGTTCTCCATGATGGAAGTGTTATATAACCAGGCATCCTGAAGCACCATCCCGAACATCTGGCGCAAGTCCTGACGGGTAAACTCTCGAATATCGTGACCGTCCACCATAATGGATCCGCTGTTGACATCATAGAAACGCATTAACAACTTCACCATCGTTGTTTTACCAGCCCCGGTTGGGCCAACAATCGCGATCTTTTGACCAGGTTTTACAGTGGCACAGAAATCGTTGATGATCGTTTTTTTGGGTGAATAACCAAAATGCACATCTTTGAATTCTACGCTCCCTGCGACTGTTGCCAGTTTCACCGGGTTGGCCGTCTCGGGTATTTCTTCTGCTTCATTCAAGAACTCAAAAACACGCTCGGCAGCGGCAGCGGTCTGTTGCAAAGTATTCGAAATATTGGCGATCTGTGAAATCGGCTGTGTGAACGAGCGTACATATTGGATAAAAGCCTGGATATCACCCACCGTGATGGCATTCCGGACCGCAAGATAACCACCCAGAATACATACAACCACATAACCCAGGTTGCCAATGAATGTCATGATAGGCATCATCAAGCCAGATAAGAATTGTGATTTCCAGGCTGAGTTGTACAGGACATTATTGGATAGATCAAACTTTTCGACACTCTTTTGCTCGCCATTAAAAGCTTTCATGACCACATGGCTGCCATACATTTCTTCCACATGCCCGTTAACGTGACCAAGATAATCCTGTTGTTCTTTAAAGTATTTCTGTGATTGTTTCACAACGATACTGATAAAGACAATAGATAAAGGCAAAATGAATAATGTCACCAGGGTCATGAGCCAACTGATCGAAAACATCATCACCATAACGCCGATCATCGTGACCACAGAGGTAATGATCTGTGTCAAACTCTGGTTTAATGTTTGGCTGATAGTGTCTACATCATTGGTAATGCGTGAGAGCACTTCACCATGAGTGGTATTGTCGAAATATTGCAGCGGCATGCGGTTGATCTTTTCAGAAATTTCCTTACGAAAGCGATACGTCAGTTTCATGGATACGTTGGTCATTATCCAACCCTGCAGGTAACTGAGTAACGCTGAGACCAGGTATAAGCCAGCCAGCAAGAGGATGATCTGACCAATATAGGTAAAATCAATCCCTGAACCGCTGCCTGCAATTTGGGCGACCACGCCTTCATAAAGTTTGGTAGTGGCTTTTCCCAGGATCTTCGGACTAAGAATGGAGAAAATGGTTGACGCGGTTGCGAACACCAGCACAACAATGATCGAAGTCTTGTATACTGCTAGGTATTCAAGCAGTTTAGTCATTGTGCCTTTAAAATCACGGGCTTTCTCTCCTCCACCCCGCATCATGCCGCCACCTGGCCCACCTCCCATAGGACCACCACCTTCGGACCGCCGTTGAGGCCGTTGAAGTCTATTTTGCATGCTCATGCCAATTCCTCCTTGCTTAACTGCGATAAAGCAATTTCACGGTATGTCTTACAGGTTTCCATTAATTCTTTATGGGTTCCTTTGCCAACCACCCGACCTTCATCCAAGACAACGATCTGTTCAGCGTTCTTGATCATAGAAATACGTTGAGCCACGATCAAGATTGTACTTGAACCAGTGCTTTCTTTAAGCGCTTTGCGTAAAGCCGAGTCGGTTTTATAGTCCAACGCAGAAAAGCTGTCATCGAAAATATAGATGGGCGGTTTTTTAACCAGCGCACGGGCGATTGCCAGACGTTGTTTCTGCCCACCTGAAACATTCATTCCACCCTGAGAGATCTCGCTTGCCATTCCATCGGTCATTGTCGAAATAAATTCTGTTGCCTGAGCAACATCGGCTGCACTCTTTAATGTTTCCATACTGGCATTTTCATCGGCGTAGCGTAAATTGCTCTCAATTGTGCCCGAGAAGAGCATTCCCTTTTGGGGGATGTAGCCGATCTTATCCCTGAGGTCACTTTGTTTAACCTCACGAATATCCAGTCCGTCAATATAGATAGCTCCATCAGTAACATCATAGAATCGCGGGATCAGATTGACCACAGTTGATTTGCCAGAGCCAGTTGAACCGATAATAGCCGTCGTTTGACCGGGCAACGCAGTAAAGTTGATATCATGCAATACATCTTCTTCAGCGCCAGGATAACGGAACGATACATGACGGAATTCAACTTTCCACTTAGCATTTTCGCTAAAAACCTTCGGTTCCTCAGGATCTTTGATTACCAGGTCAACAGCCAATACATCAGCGATACGGTTGGCAGAGACTGAAGCTCTCGGCAAGATGATGAACATGATCGACAGCATCAAGAAGGACATGACAACTTGCATGGCATATTGCAAGAAAGCCATCATGTCGCCAACCTGCATCAAAGATTGGGCAACCTCATGCGCGCCGACCCAGATAATCAGCAAAGACATTCCATTCATTAGAACCGTCATCATTGGCATCATAATCACCATTACGCGGTTGACGAACAGGCTGTTGTTGGTCAGATCAAGATTTGCTTTGTCGAAACGGTTTTCTTCAAACTTCTGGTTGTTGAATGCACGGATAACCATCATGCCTGAGAGGTTTTCACGGGTCACCAGATTCAACCGGTCAATTAAACTTTGAATGATCTTGAATTTAGGTAAAGCAATCGAAAAGATCGATACGACCAAACTGATTAATATCACCACTCCCAGTGCAATGATCCATGTTAAAGATGGACTCTTTTCAACCGCATAGATCACAGCACCAACACCCATAATTGGTGCGTAAAACGCCATGCGGATGATCATAATAACCGCCATCTGAATCTGGGTGACGTCATTTGTAGAACGGGTAATTAATGATGCTGTCGAGAATTTATCAAACTCGGTTTTTGAAAAGCTTTCAACCTTTTTAAAGGTATCACGACGGATATCACGGGCCAGGCCAGCGGCTATCTTCGCAGATAAGAAACCAACTACAATGGAGCAAGCGACTGACAGCAAAGTCAACAACAACATCATACTACCAGTACGGAGGATGTAATTCGATTGCAGCTTTGCGGTATCCATACCAAGTGCGGCGTATTCTGCCCTGACCGAGGAAATCGCCGATTGGGTGATCATGCTGCTGCTCATGGAAGCGAATTCACTATTGATGGCAGTGGTCATCTGAGAGAGTTGAGCAGCCGGCATTGTAGAAAGCAGGGCAAAGATATCCGTCCCTGCTGGCAGTGTCGAAAGGTCAAATCCTGTCCCTTGCGTCAGCACTGCTGCTTTTGAGGGATCGGCCATTATCTGAGTGATCGTAGAAACAGCCAGCAAAGCCTTGCCCATCACCGGATTCAGTTTTTCGATTTCTGCTTTGTCAGATGTATTTAATACATAAACAGGTTCATTGGCCACCGTCGGGTATTCTTTGAGAGTTTTCTCAAAGTCAGGTGAACTCTGATCAACCAGAATGTAATCACCCAGTACAGCAGATTTTTCAGCGGCGGTCATAAGGATGGTGATTTTATCCATCTCACTTTGCCGAATCGCTAGGGGTACCGCATTGGTCACACCACCCTGTTGAATGCCAACATTAATAATGTCTGACATATAATCAGGCAAGGCAAGGTCAGCCATTGCCTGCGCGAAAAGCATCGCGATCGCGATCAAGATCAGAAGAAGATAGGGTTTTAAATATTTGGCCAAACGTATCATAATCTTAAATTACTCCTTACACGCGGCGGTTACTGTTGCTTCGATTTTTCTGGATTCGAAATCCATGCTAAGAACATCTATTCTCTATGTGACTTATGCCGCAAGAGTGCAGCGTGAGTCTGCAAAGATTGCAGGAGCTTTTTCAGTAAAACGATCAATTGTTCGGTTTCTTCATCTGTTAAGTCCGATGAAAGTGAATTCATATATTCCACCTGACGTGGTGCAAATTCCTTAACCAGCTCTCGCCCGGCTTCGGTGATTTTTAACCGGTAAATTCGGCGATCGATCGGATCATTTTCACGCTGGAGCAATCCCTGATCTTCCAATCCGCGTAAGAGCGAACTGATCGTATTTTTACTTACATTTTGAAAATGGCTTAAGATCGTTGGAGTGATCCATTTGCTGTTTCCAATCTGGTCATCGATATACAGGCGCATCAAAATTGCCAACCTCGGCCCCGATAGCTCTGAATCGCCGCTGCTTTGGTTGAAGATAGCATCATAAATATTTCCAAGCTTTCTGATCAAACCGATAAGCTCAAATCTTTGCACGTTGTTCGTGCCTGCCAGTTCTTTTATATACTTTTCAAAGTATTGGCCCATTTTTTCAAAACTGGCTTTTTTTTCTTCAGACATAAAAAAATGCGGATTGTTCATATTATCCATTCTCTAGGTAGTACGATGTCGAACTATACTACGCCGAACTATCTCTGTCTAGATGAGATATCGAAATTCTTATATAAGTTTAATATTTGAAGGTAAACCAGCACGCGAAAAATGAGATAAATATTACCAGCAACCATTATCTTTTATCTTGCATTCATCCCGGTAAGTGAGAACCGTCTATTCCAAAGTCAAGCATTAAACCTGGGCATTGATGATGCCCAACTCATTTACCTTCATACCGATGATCTGCTCGATCGTCCCATGCGTTTATCGCACCCAGAATTGCACCAGCAGCTTGTAATGGTTCAGCTTGTAAGGGTTCCTTTGGGGAAGTATTTGCGCCAACCAAATGGTGGCAATCCAATCCCAACTCAGTCATTGCTGCAATCCGTGGCGCCGCAGGTGTTGGTCATTGATGCCGGGCAGTCCCAACCGCTGCATCATTTCCAGTAAAAAAGGAAAATCATCGATTCGTTCGGTGGTAATGTTCATCTCAGGGATCATTCCCTCGCTTATCAATAAATTCGCGATTGAGCTAGTTTTTTCAGCACAGGGACAGATAATCATTATTAGCCTAACTCTGAACAAGCAAAAGCCACGCATACCATGATTGTATTTGTGGCTTTGTGTTTTAGGGTAATTTTCAACAAAAACTTTTAACGATTGCCGTCAGCCTTGAATTTACTTGTGTTCCTAAAACTCCCCTCGGTCGTTCCCCCGAATGGTGCTGTTTTTTATTTCCCAAATTCTTTATTTTTCTTTTGCGAGCGCTTTCAAACACTTTGTGCAAATGGTTCTTTTAACTGGTTTTCCACTTTCCATGACTGTTGTTTTCTGCAAATTTGGTCTGAATTTGCGATTTGTCGCACGCATGGAAAAACTGCGATTGTGCCCAAAAGTGGTTGTCTTTCCACAAATTTCACATTTTGCCATTTTCAATCCCTTTCAAAGATTCGCCAATCTTATAAAATCAATGTAAAATAACGAGGACATAGTTTACCATAGTCCGTAACTATCAGCAAGTTTTTTTGTTTTATATACAAGGCTTTAAAGAAAGTAACATCAAATTATGAATGTAACAGAAAATCAACTAGGCAATATTTATATTTCTTATCATGCAATTGCAGTCATCGCTTTTCAAGCAGCTCTTGAATCATACGGTGTAGTAGGGTTAGCTTACGAAGGCATGGCAAGAGGGATCACTAAACTTTTTCAAAAAGACCCCACTTCAGGCGTCGTTGTCCACTACAATGAGGATAATTCCATCTCTGTAGATATGTTTCTCGTTATTGAATATGGAACAAGAATTTCCTCGGTTGCGAACAGTGTAGCCAGCAACGTAAAATTCCAAATCGAAAAAACAACCGGAATTTCAGTGCAAGATGTAAATATCCATGTGCGTGGGTTAAGAGTCAGCGATCCCGATTAATAAGAAATCATCTTTGAGGTTTATATGCAGCATGTCGAATCAAACCCACTGAAAGTGGATGAGAATACTAGGTTGTCCAATTCTAAGATAAATGGGCAGGATTTAAAAAAGTATTTTAACGCAGGCCTGATCTGGTTAAAAACCAACCAGCCGTTGGTGAACTCCCTGAATGTTTTTCCCGTTCCGGATGGTGATACGGGTACAAATATGTTCCTGACCCTGAAAACCGCCTACGCTGAAATCGAAAACGATCCTGATACCAACGCGGGTGGTATTGCAAAAAAATTTGCACATGGCGCTCTGATGGGAGCGAGAGGAAATTCCGGCGTCATCCTTTCCCAGATCCTGCGTGGTTTTGCCAGAGCCCTGGATGAAAAAGAATATCTGGATGCTGATCTTCTGGTATTAGCACTCGCAGAAAGTCGTAATACCGCTTATAAAGGCGTTGTACGCCCTGTAGAAGGGACCATTCTCACCGTCATCAAAGACATTGCGCGTGCTTCTGAAAATACTCGCCAAAACACAGATGATCTTTTAACAATTCTGGAAGAGATCATTTCTGCGGCGGATGTTTCCGTAAAACATACTCCTGACCTGCTGCCAATTCTTAAGCAGGCAGGTGTGGTTGATTCCGGGGGAAAAGGATTGTTCATCATATTTGAAGGCATTCTCCGATATATCAAGGGAGAATCGATCGATGTCGCTGAAGAAAAAGTGGTACCTCTTTCCCTTGAACAAATGGAAAGTGAAGAATTGAATGAGTCCATTGAAGCGGGACAGGATTTTGAAGTCGTCGTCGATTTTGAACCTGAGGTGAGTTTTGATCTTCCATCCTTTTATGAAGCACTGGGAAAAGTTGGAACATCCATTCAGGTTGGCGAAGGCGAAGATCTGTACCGCATGCATATTCATGTTCCAAAAGAGAAGAAGTATGATCCAATCGACCTGGTGATGGGTTTTGGGACGATTAAAAAAGTCTATATCGAAAACCTGATGGAACAGATGAAAGAGCAGAAGCAGACGAAATCCGGAGCTCAAGAACCCACATCCCCGAAAATCCAGGAAGGGCAGATCGCCGTTGTAGCCGTCTCTCCCGGAGATGGGATCACCCGTATTTTTTACAGCCTGGGTTTGGCGGCCGTTATCCAGGGTGGTCAAACCATGAACCCGAGCACCGAAGAAATAGTGGAATCATTTAAAGACCTTCCAACGGACAAAGTCATCATTTTACCCAATAATAAAAATATCCTGCTCGCCGCACAATCAGCTTGCTCTATGACCGATAAAAAAGTTCGCGTTGTTCCCTCGCGCAGTATTCCGGAGGGGTTAACCGCATCGTTGATGATCGATCCTGATGGGGACCTGGATACAGTGGTTGAAAACATGAATGAAATTATGAAGGATGTTGATTCCGGTGAGATCACAACCGCAACCCGCTCTATTACGATCAATGGAATCGATGTCAAATCAGGAGAAGTGATTTCTTTATTAAATGACGATCTTGTAGGCTCTGCGGATACACTTGAAAAAGCCTGCGATAATCTTTTATCTGCGGTTGATCTGAATGAGAAGGAACATCTCACAATCCTTTATGGGAATAATGTCACCAAAGAACAGGTTGATGGTGTGCTTGCTCATATCAAAGATAACCATCCCGATCTGGAATTGGAATTACACGAAGGCGGGCAACCTTTTTATCAATTTATCATCGCCATTGAATAACGAATTCCCGGAAGCATGCATAAACCAGTAGAGTAAAATAACTGTATGCATGCTTCTTTCATTGAACTTTCAAAGTATTTAAATCTCGAAATCAAAAAAGGGTTCAATAATAAAGCAATAATTGGTGGCATTGAACGCTTGATTCCGCTATGGCAAGATCGTGCGCTGCAGGCTGGCGCAGATGAAGCTACTGTCATGCAAATCGTAGCATTATTTGATCCCTATGCTGCCGGGAATATTGAATCCCGCAAACAGATCATTCAGTCCGCTCTTGCTCTTCTTCAGGAACAACAAACTCAACCTGTGATAAATAGCCCCACACCGCAGAAATCCCTTCCCCAACAAACAAGTTATCAACCAAAGGCGGTTTTTGCTCCCATTACTGTGATTCAGGGGATTGGGGATAAGATGGCAGAGAAAATGGAAAAGCTCAATCTGAGCACAATTTACGATCTGCTCCATTTCTATCCCCGGCGCTATAATGATTATTCCCGCCTTACACCCATTCGAAACCTGCAAATTGGCGATGAAGTCACCATCAGCGGCGCTGTGCAGTCCATCCAAAAGCGGAAAACAAAGAACAATCGCCTGCAGATCATCGAATCCATCATTGGTGATGGCACCGGGAATCTGTGGATTACCTGGTTCAACCAGCCCTGGCTTATCAATCGTTTGAATATCGGAACGCAGATCGTTGCATCCGGCAAAGTAGATATCTACCTTGGCAGGCTTTGTCTGAATAATCCTGAATGGGAACCAATCAATGCAGACCATCTGCACACCAATCGTATTGTCCCGGTTTATCCATTGACCGCAGGGATACAGCAAAAATGGCTTCGGGAAAGGATCTATCAGGCAATTAATTATTGGACTGAAAAGATCAAGGATTATCTTCCGGATTCTATTCTAGAAGAGGAGCATCTGATTTCTCTTAACAACGCGCTCCAGTCCATCCATTTTCCTGCTTCGCAAAGCGATCTGCAACAGGCCAGAGAAAGATTATCATTCGACGAACTCCTCTTTATGCAATTGGGAGTCATCAGGCAAAAACGTGAATGGCAGTCCAATACGGCTGGTTCCTACCTCATTGACCAAACCATTCTGGAAAAAGAGATTCAAACCCTTTCATTTGAATTGACCGCATCGCAAAGAAAAGCTCTGGATGAAATCCAGGCGGATTTACATTCCGGGATTCAAATGAACCGTCTGCTGCAGGGTGATGTTGGATCAGGAAAAACGGTTGTAGCGCGGTTTGCGATGGAAATAATCATTCGATGCGGAAAACAAGCTGCATTTTTGGCTCCAACAGCAATTCTTGCCCAACAACATTTCGAGACCATTCGCAGTATGCTGCTGAAAGATAAAGTACTCCAAGCAGATGAGATCGCGCTTCTGATCGGTGATACGCCCGAAAAGCAAAAAGAGCAAATCCGAAAAATGCTGTCAACCGGTGAAATCAAACTCATCATTGGAACTCACGCCCTCCTCGAAGATCCAGTTGAGTTCAATGCTCTTCAAATGGTTGTGATCGATGAACAACATCGTTTCGGTGTGGCACAAAGAGCCGTACTGCGCGCAAAAGGAGATAATCCACACATCCTGATCATGTCTGCCACTCCGATCCCTCGCTCCCTTAATTTGACCATCTATGGGGATCTGGATATCTCAGTGCTGACCGACATGCCGGGAGGTCGAATTCCGGTGCGGACATATCTGCTTCATCCGCTGCAGAAAGAAATCGCGTATGAGAAGATCGCCCTCCAGATCGAAGCCGGTCACCAGGCTTTTATTATCTATCCACAAATTGAAGGCGATGATCAAGATGCTGGCACGTTGGCTGTTCTCCCAGGATATGAAGAGTTGGTCAGGCGGGTTTTTCCGCAATATCGAATAGGATTATTGCACGGAAAGCTCAAGCAGGAAGAAAAAGATTTGATCATGCAGCGTTTTCGCAATCGAGAATTAGATATTCTGGCATCCACTACTGTCATCGAAGTGGGTATGGATATTCCTAATGCCACTATTATTCTCATCGAAGGGGCAAACCGATTTGGATTGGCGCAACTTCATCAACTGCGCGGCCGGGTCGGGCGCGGGAATGTGGAATCATTTTGCTACCTGGTTCCCGATGAAGATATGAAAATAGAGAATGATCGGCTGCGAAAAATGACAGAAACCAATGATGGGTTTGAATTGGCAGAATATGACCTGAAAACTCGCGGCCCGGGCGATTTTTTTGGAACCCGCCAATCTGGATATAGGGGATTGAAATTAGCAAATATATCTGATATAAAGCTAATAACGAGAGCAAGAAAACAAGCACAAGCTTTGATTGATCGCGATCCTAACTTGACGAGTGACGAAAATAGTGCACTCCGTTATGAGTTAGAAAATTTATGGAATGCAACCAACGGAGAATTAAGCTAGATCATGACAAAAGCAATCTTTCCAGGTACATTTGATCCAATTCACTACGGCCATATCGATATTGCACTGCGAGCTGCAAAGTTATTCAGCACACTTTATGTTGCGGTTTATGACCGCCCACTGAAATCACTGCTTTTTTCACCCGAAGAACGCATTGATCTGGTGAAACGAAGTTTCCATGAACCGAATGTGGAAGTAATTGGTTATAACTCACTGACCGTCGATCTCTGTAAAAAGATCGGTGCCACTGTCATTGTTCGTGGATTACGGGTTTTTTCAGATTTTGAATATGAATTTCGCATGGCGTTGGCCAACAACCGTCTTGCTCCGGATATCGATGTGGTTGCCTTTATAACCAGTGAACAGCATACCTTTCTTTCTTCTACAACAGTCCGAGAAATTGCATCCTTGGATGGGGACGTGAGCAGTATGGTACCCCCGCATGTTGTAGCTGCATTGGATGTAAAATTAAATAAAATTGATACTGAAAAACGCCATGGGTATTCATCTTCTTTACGGGATTAGAAACGAAGGATAAAAAGCATGGATATTCTACATTTGATTGATCAGCTTGAAGAACTCTTCAATGAGAGCAAATCCTTTTGGCTAACAAATGAAGTCATGATTAAAGAAGATCGCCTGATTGATTTAATCGATCAAATGCGCCTGGCGGTTCCTGAAGAAGTGAAACAGTCTAAACAAATCATCAATCAGAAAGAACGCATCCTCGCTCAGGCCCAAGAGGAAGCGACCCGAACAATCAATCTCGCTCGTGAAAAAAGTATTGAGATGGTGGAGCGGGATGGAATTGTGGAAGCCGCCCGAATTAAAGCTGATCAGATCATCAAAAGAGCAGAAGAACAAAGCAACATGATGAAACGTGATGCGGATGAGTATGCCATAGAAACGTTAAAAGAACTCAGAAATGAGCTGGGAAAGATATTAAACCAGGTTACCAATGGCATCAATGCTCTGGAAGGAGAATCCATTCAGCCGGGCGAAAAGAGCAAATCTCAAGTGGTCGAAGGATATAAAGATATCTCCAACACTTCATCGAGATGATCGACCTTCAGGATCTCCAGATCTTTTAATGCCGTTTCCGGGATATCAACAAGGTCTTTTTCGTTTTTTCGTGGAATGATAATGCGTTTGATGCCTGCGCGTCGAGCAGCAGTGATCTTTTCTCTTATCCCGCCAACCGGTAAAACCTTGCCGCGCAGTGTGATCTCCCCTGTCATTCCGATATCTTTATACACCTTTCGCTTTGTCAGAGCGGATACAAGTGCAGTTGTTATGGTAACGCCTGCGCTGGGTCCGTCTTTTGGAATGGCACCCTCTGGAATATGAATATGAATATCGATCTTTTCAAAATCCAACTTTTTTAGTTTTAGACTGGTGCTTTTGGATTTCAGATAGGACAACGCCGCCTGTGCTGATTCCTGCATTACATTACCAACCTGGCCGGTGATCTGAAGAGTGCCTTTTCCATCGGTTATAAGAACCTCAACCGGCATTATCTCTCCTCCATTCTCCGTCCAGGCTATTGCCATAGCTGTTCCAGTCTCATCTTCTTTTTCAGCTTCGAAAAAGAAGAACTTGGGAGGTCCAAGATACAAATCAATCATCTCTCGGGTTATTATGGATGGAATTATCTGAGTTTCTGTAAATTGGCGTGCAATCTTTCGAAATATCTTGCCAATTTCCCTTTCCAAATTGCGCACACCGGCTTCATACGTGAAATCCCTGATTATTTTACTGAGGGTTTCATCAGACATGCCCAACGTAATATTTTTCAGACCATTTTCTTCCAATTGTCGTGGTACCAAAAATTGTTTTGCGATTTCTATCTTTTCTTCCTCTATGTATCCGGGAAATTCAATGATTTCCATGCGATCTAACAATGCTGAAGGAATAGAGTCAGTTGTATTGGCCGTAGTGATGAACATTATTTTTGAAAGGTCGTAGGGCATTTCAAGGTAGTGATCGGAAAAAGTATAATTTTGTTCTCGGTCCAATACTTCAAGAAGCGCTGCTGCGGGATCGCCACGAAAATCATTCCCAATTTTATCGACCTCATCCAGCATGAAAACAGGATTGATCGTCCCGGCTCTCCGCATGGTTTGGATCACCCTTCCGGGTAACGCTCCAATATACGTTCGGCGGTGCCCCCTTATTTCTGCTTCATCTCTGATACCACCCAGGCTTAACCGTACAAATTTCCGCCCGAGTGATTGTGCAATGGATTTTCCAAGGGATGTCTTTCCTGTTCCGGGAGGCCCTACAAAACAGAGGATCGGTTGTCTCGTCTTACCTTTTCCCAGATTCTCGACTGCAAGATACTCTAAAATGCGATCTTTAGCTTTTTCCAGCCCATAATGATTCTGTTCCAGGATCGTAATGGCATGGTTAATATCCAAATTATCTTCGGTTTGTTCAGTCCACGGCAGGTCAATAATCCAATCCAGATAATTTCGAATGATTCCCATTTCTGGGGAAAATGATGGGCCTTCTTTCAACCGGCTTAGTTCTTTATTTGCTATCTTTTTCACTTCATCAGGGAGGACCATTTTAGCCAGTTTTTGCTGGTATTCGATAATCTCCTGTTCCCAGATATCCCGTTCACCCAACTCTAATTGGATCGCCTTAATCTGCTCCCGTAAATAGAACTCGCGTTGATTCTTATCAACTTCTTTTTGCACTTTACTGTGCAGGTCATCTTCGATCTGCAATACATCCAATTCCTGTGCCAGACAATGATTGATAAATTGCAGCCGTTCGTGAATATCAACCATCTGCAAGATTTTGACGCGTTTTTCGAGGGGTAATGAAATCGCCGAAGCAATCACATCAGCCTGCCAGTCGATTTCTGAAATACTGATAACATAGACTCCAATATCTTCAGGGAGACTGCGATCTAATTGAACGCATTGTGTAAAAAGATCCATTGTAATCTTGCAGAGTGCTTTGGTCGTTTTATCGTATTCCTGATTTTCTCGAACCGGAGACGCCGAGACAGCATAGCCAGCATCAGTTTCCGTGACACCGTTGATTACCACTCGCCTTCTGCCCTGGATTAATGCTGAAAAATTACCTTCCCCAAGATCGATCAACTTCCCTATGGCAAATTCAATACCAATTTTAAAAAATTCGTCATCCTCTTTTTTCTTGATCAATCCGATTAAAGTGGATTTCTTTTCCAGGACATCCAAAATGACTCTAATATCTTTCGCTTCAGAAACAAAGATCGGTGAAATCATCTTGGGGAAAATGATGAAATCTTTCAGGACTAAAGCACTTGAGTGAATAAATCCATTTTCATCTTGGGCGAGATTGGGGATCTCATTCAATTCGTCGGACCTTTGCAACAGTGCAGCCGAGATATTATCATTTTTGTCAAAATTATTATTCATTCAGTATTTTTCTCCGCATACTTAGAAAACCATATCTCCCTGATTGCAGCGGCGATGAATATGCTCCCACTTGCAAGTATTATATCTCCCTCATGAGATTGGTTTAAAGCAAATTCCAGAGCTTTTTGAATATCATCTATGATAATTGTATCGCATGAAAGAGATTGAGCGATTTGTTGGATGGTTTCAGGATCTGCTGCTCTTGGATGGGTCGATTTTGTAAAGATGACAAAAGCAGTGATCTTTGAAAAATTATCCAACATGCCAGAAATATCTTTATCTTCGGATGCGCCGAAAATAAGCGTGATACGTTTAGCTGGAAATAATTCCTGAACTGTTTCAACCAATCGTTTGGATGATTCATAATTATGAGCGGCATCGATAATTAGGAATGGTTCTTTTCGAAGAAACTCAAACCGTCCCGGCCAATATACTGTCTGCAATCCCTTTTGAATAGATTGTTTCGTTATTGCATACCCTTTTTCCTGCAGTAATTTTAAGGCACAGAAGGCTGTACCGGCATTTTCCATCTGATGTTTCCCTAAAAGTGGAATACAAAGATGGATCTTTTCTTTTAATTGTGATTTGAAGTCATCCAGAATATTTTCCGGATAGTTGAGGTCAAATTCTTGATTCGTTAGGTCGCTTTTTTGAGCAGTAAATTCCAGGATCTCCCCGGTTTTTATAAGTTGTGCATTTTTCTTTTGTGCAAAAAGCTCAAAAACTTTTATGACAGACGCGCGTTGTGGAGACACAACCACTGGTATGCCATCTTTAATAATCCCAGCTTTTTCCCCCGCAATCGCTTCCAAAGTATTGCCAAGAATATCCATATGATCCAGAGAAATCGAAGCGATTATGGATACTTCAGGATTGATGATATTGGTTGCGTCCAACCTGCCCCCCAAACCCACTTCGATCACTCCAAGATCAATCTTCATGTCTTTAAAATATTGGAATGCTATCGCGGTAGTGATTTCAAAGGTTGTCAATCCGTGTATTTGTTGAATGAAAGGGTATAGCTGATTAATAATTCTAACGAACTCATTCTGAGGTATCGGCTCCGCGTTTATCTGAATTCTTTCCGTGTAATCAATCATATGAGGAGAAGAATAGAAACCGGTCCGGTATCCGGATGCGCTGAGGGCAGATGCGACCATCGCGGAGATGGATCCCTTCCCTTTCGTGCCTGCTACATGAACTGTCTTGTATGTTTTTTGAGGATCACCCAGCAGCCGCATGAATGTAATCATGCGGTCAAGGTTAAATACCTCATCGGAATATCTCTGCTGTTTTGTGAAACTAAAATCGATCTTTGAATAGATATAATCCAGAGCTTGAGCGTAGGTTTTAATGGTTTGTTTCATTCAGTTCGAGTACCTCTCAAGACACAATCTTACTATTAATCCATTTCTAAGACTATAATTTCTTCAAATGCATGTAGGGATACTGATTTTTCGAGTATTGCTTTATAATTCCAGGTCTCTTAAATCAAAACGCGGTCAGATCAAACCGTTATTAAATTATGTGCATAAGAAATTCAATGTTTCGGCTGCTGAGATTGATCTTTTAGAGAGCTGGGATCAAAGCCTGCTTGCATGTGTTATGGTAGGAAATGAACGTCGTTTTCTAGAAAGTAGTTTAATGGATATTTATAATGATACAGAATCTCATTTTCTAAATATTCAATTTTTAGAATCCAAAATAGAAATTTGGTAGGGTACGCATGGATCTTTTTCTAAAAGGGAAAATAGCGCTGGTAACTGCATCCAGCAAAGGATTGGGGTTTGCGACCGCCAGGCAGTTGATTCAAGAGGGTGCGACCGTCATTATCAACGGGAGAAATGAAAGCCATCTTTCTGATGCGAAACAGGAATTGGACAAAATACCCGAAGCCCAGGTTTTCGCCGTTGTTGGAGATGTTTCGCATCCTGATTTTCCAACTCATTTGATGAAAGAAATCGAATACCATTTCGATGGGTTGGATATTCTGATCACCAACGCTGGCGGTCCTCCTGCAGGTACAATGGATGATTTTTCAATTGAAGATTGGGAAAAGGCTATTAATACCACCCTTCTGAGCCACGTTCGTTTGATTCAGACCGCAAAACCGCTTTTGTTAAAATCACAAACTCCCAGCATTCTAACGGTTACCTCGGCTGCCGTAAAGCAGCCCATGCCAAATATGATTCTTTCTAATTCGATAAGAGCAGCCACAGTTGGTCTAACAAAATCGTTAGCCAATGAATTTGGACCATTGGGAATTCGAGTTAATTCCATCCTCCCTGGATGGACGGATACCGAACGAGTGCATAACCTGATGCAGACTAGGGCATCCCTCAATAATTCCTCGATTGAGGAGGAATATCAAAAACAAGCCTCGGAATCTCCCCTGAGGAGAATTGGAAAACCGGAAGAATTTGCTCGTGTTGCTGCATTCTTAGTTTCCCCCGCTGCTTCTTACGTTAATGGGATCATGCTTGTTGTCGATGGTGGTCTGAATAAAGGACTTCTTTAATTGAATAAAATCAATCGAATCACACCGAAAGAAATTGAACAATTCCTGGATAGAACACTTTTTAATATTGAAAAACCAGGTCGCTATACCGGTGGTGAATATAATCAGGTTGTTAAGGATTGGTCATCTACTCCTATAAAAGCTGCCCTTGCTTTTCCGGATGTCTATGAGATTGGTTTTTCTAACCTTGGTTTAAACATTCTCTATGACCAGATTAATAAAGATTCATATATTCTGGCAGAGAGGTGTTTTTCTGTTGGGGAAGATATGGAAATGGCTATGCGCAATTCGGGAATCCCGCTGTTTTCATTGGAATCCAAACATCCAATCCGTGATTTTAATGTGCTCGGAATTTCTCTCCCTTATGAAACGCTATACACGAATGTATTGAACCTGCTGGATCTTGCTGATATTCCGCTCTTTCGAAAAGACCGGCAAATTACTGATCCTCTGATCATTGCTGGCGGCCATGCAACTTTTAATCCCGCACCGATGAGTGCGTTTATGGATGCATTTGTCATCGGGGATGGTGAAAATGTCTTCTTGCAGATCCTTCAAACAATAAAAGAAGGGCTTCCCAGAGAAAAAACTCTTGAAAAGATCAATGCAATTGAGAGTGTGTACGTCCCAGCGCTGTATGATACCCGAACATTCTTTTCTGGTTCCAACAAAACAGCCATCAAATCAATTAAGAAGAATATCGTTCCCTGTTTGCCGCCCGCACCGGAAAAACCGCTGGTTCCCAATATCGAGACAACCCATAACCGCATCGCCATTGAAGTAATGCGTGGTTGCTCGCATGGCTGCCGTTTTTGTCAGGCAGGTTTTATCACTCGCCCCGTGCGGGAACGTCCTTTGCAGGAGATCCTTGAAGCCTTGCGGAATGCTATTGAACAAACCGGATATGATGAAATTTCTCTGCTTTCCCTCAGCATCAGCGATTATTCAGCTATTCAAAACCTTATTTTCAGCATTTCAAATGAGTTCAAAGGGTTAAATGTCAATCTCTCCCTACCATCTTTGAGAATAGAATCTTTTTCTGAAGAATTGATGCAGGCTATCGATCAGCGCAAGGGAAACTTTACACTGGCACCGGAATCCGCCACTGAATCTATGCGCCGTGCCATCAATAAGCCCATTTCGGATGAAGATCTGCTTGAGACAGCCTCTCTCATCTTTCAAAAAGGATGGACCTCCCTCAAGCTCTATTTTTTAATCGGCCTTCCAGGTGAAACTCTGGATGATGTGCTTCATATAGTAGATCTTTGTAAGAAAGTAAAATCGGTAGGGAAGAAATTTGTCGGCGGTAGAGCAAGGGTCTCCGTCAGCATCAATACGTTCATCCCCAAGTGCCACACACCATTTCAATGGGTTGCAATGGATTCCATTGATAATATTGCTCAAAAACATAAGCTGCTGCGCGAAGGGCTCAGAAATACCGGAATCATTCTAAGCTTCCCCACCATGGAAACATCCTTGTTGGAAGGATGGCTGTCACGTGGAGATGAAAGCACTGCAGCTGTTATCTATACTGCCTGGCAAAAAGGAGCCAGATTCGATGCCTGGCAGGACCGTCTGGACCTGGAGATCTGGAAAACTGCTTTCGCTGAAAATGGGATCGACCCGTATATCTACAGCCATCGGGTACGATCATTGGATGAGGATTTACCCTGGGATTTTATCGATACGGGAGTATCGAAAGCTTACCTCAGGGATGAATACCTGAAATCAATGGATGGTTCCTTGACGAGCGATTGCCGGATCAACTGCCATGCTTGCGGAATTCAATCTTCGTACAATGTTCTCTGTCGTGACTTGGTAGGAAAATAAAATGAGCACCATTGAAAAGAGATTACGATTATATTATTCAAAGCAAGCTCCAATCCGATTTACATCGAATTTGGATGTTCAAAAGATTTGGGAAAGGACTTTCCGCCGTGCAGGAATTTCACTCTCTTATTCTCAAGGATTCCATCCCCAGGCAAAAATTCAACAGGCTTCCCCTCTTCCATTAGGTTTTTGCGGTGATGAGGAAATTATAGATATCTGGACAGAACCAACTGAAGAGAATCTTCTTGCAAAAGATCTGATTAACCCATATTTACCAGTCGGTATTGAAATTCATCATATTGATCAAATTGACCCTTCGGCTCCTTCTTTACAACAATTTGTGGATTATTCAGATTATGCCATCACTTTTCTGGAACCTTTTTCAAAGGATGCAGTATTTTCACTCTCTGAAAGTATGTTAACAGCGGAAAGCATGCTGTTTACCAAGCATAATGGAAAGCAATACGATATCAAACCATTGATCCGATTGGTAGAGGTGCGTGATGATCTCAAAAAAGGCTTATCCCTTCATATCTCCTTATCCAGCACCCCTAGCGCCACAGGCAGGCCAGATCATGTGTTGCAGTATTTCCATTATGATCCATCCTGTACGCTTATCACACGACAGAAGATCCATTTCTTGAAATATGACTAAGTACGTTATCTTGCAGTGTACGAATCCTGAATGCAATTTCCGGTTTCCATCGGAAATTGATAATTATGGTATCTACTGCCCCTTTTGTGGCGAGAGACTGCTTGTGCATAAATACACTCTGGATAATGGCTATGCGCAGTTTGGCAAAAAAAACCTCGCTTCACCTCGAATGCGTCCTTGATAACATCCGCTCAAGTTATAATGTCGGTTCCATTCTCCGGTCAGCCAGTGCTTTTTCCTTAAAGCATATTTATTTATGTGGTTTTACTCCCACTCCTGCCCAATTGAAAGTTAAAAAGACCAGTCTCGGCGCAGAAATTTCTGTTCCGTGGAGTCATTCGATGAACGCATTGACTCTCGTTCAACAAAAAAAGCAGGATGGATATAGGATATATTCCATTGAAGCTTCTTTAACGTCCAATTCACTGCTGAACTGCTCAGCTAATTCTCTTTGTGATAGGGTTTTAATCGTCTTGGGAAATGAAATTTTTGGTATTGACCCGGAAATCAGAAAAATCAGCGATGCAGTTCTGCAGATTCCTATCACCGGGGAGAAAAAATCTTTGAATGTGGCAACGGCTTTTTCAATTACACTATTTTATTTTTCGCTGTTATTCCATAAGCCTGTTTGAAATAATGTTGATTATTTCCTGTTTCTGCGTTGGGAGTGCATCCAGATCAACAATTTCGATTGAAATTTGAGCTTTTTCGCATATCTGAATCGCTTCGGTTAATACTTCTTTTCTTACTGCAACCACCGCATGTTTAAAGTCCTTTTCTTGAAGGATTTGTAAACCACGCTGCCATCCTTTTCCATCCAATAATTCATAAATCCCAATTTCGTCCAGAAAGTAAATTTTCCCTTTTGTTCGAATCTTTTGCAAATGCTCATTCCCCCATAAGATATTTTCTTCGCGCATTTTCCATTTCTTATTGGGATTATCAGGATCCCATCCCGGTTTCAAATCCGCAAGGATAACCCGTTCCCCGGTTTCGATATCTAGAACTTGTATGGCAATTCTTTCTCCGTTTTCGTACACTCCCGGCGAGACCAATCCGCAAATTGGAATTCCGTCATCCTGAACTATTCTCATGATATCCAGCATCATGACCGATTTTCCTGAATTTTGCGCTCCGGTAATTATCCAAACATCTGGCATGATCAATCTCCGGTTAATATAATGGTTTTCTCTTCAATTTGCTGAATTTGAATGGGAATATCAAACGTTTTTTGTAGAAGTTCTTTCTGCATTACTGATTTTGTCTCGCCAAACTCGATTGTTGTGCCCTTATGCATCAAGAGAACCTTTTCCGCTATAGCCAGCGCGTCATTAGGATCGTGAGTGGTAAAGATGATTATTTTTTGATCCTTTTTCATTTTCTTTATCATGCTCAATAATTCCTGCCTGTTGCGCAAATCTAGATGGTTCGCAGGCTCATCCAGCAAGAAAATATCCGGTTCCTGCACCAGCGTTCTGGCTATACGCACTTTTTGTAATTCTCCTCCGCTCAAATCATAGATTTTCTTGTGCTGCATTCCTTCTATTTCCAATTCCCGCAGTATTCTTTGTGTGACGCTCAGGTCTTCCTCATTGGGGACATGAAACATTCCTACATGGGGGAACCTGCCCAGCAGTGCATACTCTTCTACAGTAAAACCAAATGGAATTTTTTCTATCTGCGGTAGGTACCCGATGCGAATCGGATGCTCATCCTGGTCATCATCATTGATGAAGGATACGGTTCCTGCAGTTGGGATCAGGCGTTTTAACAATGTCAATAATAAAGTGGTCTTTCCTGATCCATTGTTCCCCAACACTGCTACAATCGTGTCATTATGAATATCCAAAGATACGTTGTTTAAAACATAGTCTTCATCACTGTGATAACGGTAATAAATTTCATTTACAAAAATATTTTGAATCATAAATACCCATTATTTATTCGCGAATTCTGATCTTTCCCGAACTCACTAAAACAACCAGCAGAATTGCTCCAATTAAAGCGGTTAAGATACCCAGGGGAATCTCGCCAGCAATCAGTGTGCGTGCCAGCGTATCGCAAATAACCGTATAAGCTGCTCCGATCATCATGATCGCCGGAATCGCTTTTTGCCCGGTCGTTCCGAAAATGGTTCGCACAAGATTGGGAATGATTAATCCAATCCAACCCACCAAGCCAGCATACGAAATGACACTGGCAGTCAAGAGAACGGCAACAAAAAGGATGAAATACGTTTCAAATTTCCTACCTGCACCCAGGGAAAATGCAACGTTTTCATCCAGAGTCAGCGCATTAATTCTCCATCGGTGAGCCCAGATAATTGTGATCCCCAGAACAATTTGGGGTATTAGTGGAAGTAGTCGATTCCAGGTAATGGATGATAGATCACCCAAAAGCCAAAAAACGATGTTGGGTAATTCCTGCAATGGATCTGCGAGATATTTAAGAATACCAATACCAGAAGAAAAAACTGCGGATATCGCAATGCCCGCAAAAATTTGATTGATGATCGTACTTTCTGTTTTGATAATTCGTGAAAGGAAAAAGACAAGGAAGATGGATAAAATCCCAAAGAAAAGAGCACTAAATTGTACCTGCAAGTAAGAATAGCCACTTGTGACAATAGCCAGGGCAGCGCCAAATCCCGCTGCCTGGTTCACGCCTAAAATCCCTCCATCTGCAATTGGGTTTGAAAAAGCCATTTGAAATACATAACCTGAGAGAGCCAAAGAAGCTCCAAGCAGGACCGCTGCAATTAATCGTGGAAGGCGGATATTCAGGATAAGAGATTGGGCAAGCGAATCTTCCCATAATAAACGAATGGGCGTGAATACTGGTTTCGGGTATCTCCCTACAAAGAGGGAGATACCCACAATGATCACTAAAACACAAAAAAAGAAAATGTTCTTCTTTTTCATCCGTACTAAAGACTGCCAAAGAGAAGAGGAAGAATATTTTGTTGGATTGTTGATTCGTCTAGAGAATAGAATGTCTTGTAGAAATCTGTAACAACAACAGTAAAATCTACATCTTGAAATGTTTCCGGATTAATTTTTACCGCCAGCCAGTAGAAACCCAAGATCCACCGTGAATCAGGTTGGTCCCAGCTGATGAAATCACCGGGGAATCCGTATATCTTTCCATTTTTGGCAGCGTCCAGTTCCTGCCAGGTTGAATTTTCTAATAATTGGCTTACTGTACTTTCGGAATCGCCAGAATAATTCACTACAAAGATCATCTCCGGATTCCAATCCGCGATCTGCTCCATATTCACTTTCGTCCATCCCCCACTTTCAACAGCTTCCTTCCATATAGGATTTCCCCCTGCCATTTCTACAAGATTTGTTTGCAGCCAGCTTACAGGTGGAACCTCAAATGCAATTTCTCCATTATCTTCACTGTATTGCAGTAAAAGAACTTCTGGTTCGGCTTCTTCACTGGCAGGTATTTTTCCTTCAATATCTGATCGAATCTGGCCATATTGGTCAATAATCTCGGCTGCTCTTTCAGAATCCCCAAGAACTATTCCGATATTGGTTATATCCGTTTCGATCTCAGAGATGCTTTCCATACTCACATACAGGATCGGAATACCCAATGTTTCCAATCCCGCCCCGACTTCCTCTGCCATCGTCGTTTTCAAGATAACCAAATCCGGGTTCAATGCAGCGATTTGTTCAGCTCCTGCTCCCTTCTCCAAATTCACTTTTAACGATGAAGAAGGAGAGAATGCATCCAGAAAACTCGTTGTGGTTTGCGATCGATTTTCAATGCCTACAATTTTCGCTTCAGCGCTGGGGAAAAGGTAGATCAGATCGATGATCATGGGTGTCTGTTTTCCTGCAACGACAATGCTCTGCGGAAGGCTTTCCAATGTTAATGGTTTCCCCAATGCATCTGTCAATTCAATCGGTTCTGTTGCCTGGTTTTCGCTTTCTGGTTGACTGCAAGCTGCAAGCCCGAACAGCATGACCACCAGCAATAGAAGATGAATAGTTTTTTTCATTATCGCCTCGTTTTATTTTTTCTTCAATTCTTCTAACCATGTGATGTAGCTCTTCATTTGCATCAAGCGAAAAGAATTCACTATTTTTACAAATTCGACTCCACCATCTGGTAATTGTTTGGAATTTACAAGCCATTGATTACATTCCTTAATTTGATCAAGTATCAATTGATGAGCCACCTCCGCACTTTCTTTATTTGCGAAATACAATTTTGAAAGAAAAACCTGTCGTATCTCCCTGCCATGCTTTACAGGTTCGCGCATCCATTGTTGAAAAATCTCTTTCCCCCTGTCAGTTATTTCAAAATATTTCTTGGGTGGATAGGTCGTATCATCAATTAATTGCTTGGATGGTACAATGTATCCATCTTTCTCAAGAACATCCAGTAATCCATAAATATTGGTGATTTTTATTTTCCAAACCGCCCCGATTCCATTTGGATCATCGAGACATTTATGGATCTGATATCCGTGTTTCGGACCATCATAGAGAATCCCCAGGATGATGATGTGAATACTCCGTATATTCATATTGTGAATATTCATATATTTAATATAAAGTCTATTTTATCACAATATTTGACGTTCCTTCCTTTCAAAGTTACAATCATATTTTCTGAAAGGAACACATTATGCCAATTTACGAATATGTTTGTCTGAACTGCGGCACAACTTTCGACCAAATCAGACCATTTTCACAGGCAGATAATCCTATTGCCTGCCCGCAATGCGCCCACAACGAAACGAAAAGAAAACTTTCGATGTGTTACTCTCACAATGAATCAAGCCAGAGTTCCCATGCATCGCATACATGCGGTTCATGCAGCGGTGGCGCCTGTTCCACCTGCCATTAAAGAAACGAGGAAAATATGAAAACTTTCACAAATAGGAACGTTTTGATTACAGGCGGTTCCAGTGGAATAGGATTTGCACTGGCTGAAAAATTGGTAGCCGCAGGCGCAAATGTTTGGATCCTGGCTCGCCGTGAAAAAATGTTAGAGGATGCCATCACCCAACTGCAGAAGAATAAGATCTTTGAGGATCAAAAAATTGGAAAGATCCAGGCAGATGTATCCAATTTTTTAAATTTGAAATCCGCGCTTGAAAAAGTAATCGTAGAAAATGGTGCTCCAGATCTGCTTATTAATTCTGCAGGAATTGCTCATCCCGGTGAATTCCTTGAAATGGACCCTGATGTTTATGCTTCTGTCATCTCGATCAATTACCTGGGAACCGTGTATGCAACAAAGATCATTGCGCCATATATGGTCAAGAACAAGTCTGGGCATATCGTCAACATCAGTTCGCTTGCAGGTGTCGTCCCCATTTACGGTTATTCTGCGTATGCCCCTTCAAAATACGCCATTAACGCTTTCTCCAGTATTTTGAAAACGGAATTAACACCCTACCATATCCGCGTATCCGTAGTCTATCCACCTGATACCGATACACCTCAATTAGAATTTGAGAATACCATCAAACCAACCATCACAAAAGAGATCACACAGGGTGGTGGCTTATTATCGGCTGCACAGGTTGCTGATGTGATCTTTAAAGGGATACAAAAAGAGAAATTTACGATCATTCCTGGTTTTGAAGGAAAAATTTTAAAAGCTTTCTCCCCCATCGTTGGCAAAGTGCTGCATAGTTTTGCTGTTTCAAAAGCAAAAAAGTCAAAATAGTTTTCATAATTAACGTTTTCAGGAATCGCGAGGTTATTCTTAACTGCACACCGTTTGCAGTGTTATACTGGGCTTGATTTTATTTCCTATAAATTTGAGGTAAAAATGAAAAAAGATTTCCTGGCGATTGCAGATTATTCCCCCGAAGAATTGAACGAATTCATTGATCTGGCGATTGATCTTAAAACTGAGTATTTTCTTCATGGTAACCGACCTATCCTGAAAGGAAAAGTTCTGGGAATGATTTTCAACAAACCCAGTTTGCGAACCCGCATCAGTTTTGATATGGCAATGCGCCATCTGGGGGGAGATGCTTTATTTATTTCCCCGAATGAGATTGGCCTTGGGAAAAGAGAATCAATTGCTGATGTTGCGCGCGTTCTTTCTGGTTATGTTCAGGGCATCATGGCGAGAGTATTTGAACATGAACACATTCTGGAATTGGCGAAATGGTCTGATGTGCCGGTTATCAATGGCCTCAGCGATTATAACCATCCGTGTCAGGCGATGGCTGATATCCTTACCATCAAAGAGAATTTTGGCAAGCTGCATGGCTTGAATGTTACCTTCATCGGCGATGGTAATAATGTGGCAGTTTCTTTGATGCATGCCTGCACTAAATTGGGTTTGAATTTCTCTATCGCCAATCCTGAAGGGTATGATCTTCCGGAAAAAGCCATCGAATCTGCCCGAAAGTTTGCTCTCGCATCGAACAGCCAGATCAAGCTTTTCCGTGATCCTCACGAAGCGGTGGTCGGTGCTGACGTTATTTATACAGATACCTGGACAAGTATGGGGCAGGAAGAAGAAAGCCTAAAACGAGAGAAAGTGTTTCCACCTTACCAGGTTAATCAAACTCTTATTTCAGAAGCCAATCCGGATGTGATCGTCTTGCACTGCCTGCCAGCGCATCGCGGGCAGGAAATTACAGATGAAGTGGCTGATGGACCCCATTCACGCCTCTTCCCCCAGGCACATAACCGCCTGCATGCCCAAAAGGCAATTGTTCTTCGACTGATGCAAGGATGAACCATGATGAAAACTGCTGATTATATTAAACTCTCCGAACAATACGGTGCTCATAACTATAAACCGCTGGATGTCGTCATTTCAAAAGGCGAGGGTGTCTGGGTTTATGACGTGGATGGGAATAAATATCTCGATTGCTTGAGTGCATATTCCGCTCTCAATCAGGGGCATGTTCACCCTGTAATCTTAAAAACTCTTATTGATCAAGCTGAAAAACTGACTTTGACATCGCGTGCCTTCCGAAACGACCAGCTACCTCTCTTTTACAAGGAGCTGGCTGACCTATCCGGATATGAGATGGTGATCGCCATGAACAGCGGTGCCGAGGCAGTTGAGACTGCTCTTAAGATCGCCCGGAAATGGGCTTACGTGGTAAAAAAGGTTCCAAGGCATCAGGCTGAAATTATTGTGGCGGATGGCAATTTTCATGGCAGAACGATCTCTATCGTTTCTTTTTCTTCTGAAGCTTTTTACAAGGACGATTTTGGCCCCTTTACACCCGGTTTCGTATCAGTCCCATATGGAGATATTGAAGCCATCAATGCTGCCATCACACCAAATACCGCAGCGGTCCTTATCGAACCAATCCAGGGCGAAGGTGGCGTTATCATCCCCCCCAGCGGATATTTAAGTGCTGTTCGAAAAACCTGTGATAGGAATAATGTTTTGTTCATCGCCGATGAAATTCAAACCGGATTGGGTAGAACCGGTAAGTTATTCGCATGCGATCACGAAAATATCCGTCCCGATTTGATGATCCTGGGAAAAGCTCTGGGTGGCGGTTTCTATCCGGTATCAGCGGTATTATCCAGCCGGGAGGTTTTGGGTTTATTCCAGCCGGGAGAACATGGTTCTACTTTTGGTGGTAATCCACTGGCCGCCGCTGTAGCGCGCGCTTCCTTGAAAGTCATCGTTGATGAACATCTAATTGAAAACGCCGCACTGCTGGGCGAATACTTCCGAGATCAACTTGCCGAAATTCCAAGCAGGCATATCAAAGAAGTAAGAGGGAAAGGAATGTTGATCGGCGTAGAGTTGAAACCTGAAGCAGGTGGGGCAAGAAAATTCTGTGAGGAATTGCAGAAATCCGGGATCCTTGCCAAAGAAACCCATGAGACCACCATTCGATTTGCACCTCCATTAATCATCGACAAACAAACAATTGATTGGGCACTTGAAAGAATCCGAAATATATTACTGTGAGAAACCTATGGTATCTTTTTCCAATATAACGAGCACCCGCCGTACGAAAATTGTCGCTACTCTAGGACCGAGCAGCGATGATGCAGTTATTCTTGAAGAACTCATTAAAAGTGGGTTGGATGTTGCCAGATTGAATTTCTCGCATGGTACCCACGAAAGCCATGGAGCCTTGATCCAGCTCATCCGAACAACCTCCGCGAAAGCTGGAAAACCTGTTTCAATATTGCAGGACCTGCAAGGCCCCAAGCTGCGTGTGGGTGATCTACCTTCGGATTCCATCAATCTCAAAGCCGGCCAGAAAATTCGCTTTATATGTGCTGCAGCAAACCAAAACTCTCTCCCCGATGATGGGATTCAAACCATACCTCTCGATATTCCGAATGTGTTCTCTTCATTGACTGTTGGAAATCGCGTCTTGCTTGATGATGGTAAGCTAGAAATGGAGATCATCGAAGTCGGCAAAAATGAAGCGCTGGCAAAAGTAACTTTAGGTGGTGAGTTGAAATCAAATAAAGGCGTCAATCTGCCCGGTATCAGCCTGGATATCCCCGGCTTCACAGAGAAAGACCACGAAGACCTTGTTTTTGGTTTATCGCAGGGTGTTGATGCCATCGCAATTTCATTTGTTCGCGATGCGGATGATGTGCAGTATGTTCGGAAAGCGATTCAAGCGATTGATCCCGAACAGCAAAACATCCCGATCATCGCAAAGTTGGAACTGCCAGAAGCGATCAAGAATTTATCATCGATTATTGCCTGCGCAGATGGAGTGATGGTAGCGCGGGGTGATCTGGCTGTTGAGACATCTGCAGCCGCTGTTCCGATCATTCAAAAAGAAATCATCGAAATGGCGAATCGCAAAGCAAAGCTTGTCATTACAGCCACTCAGATGCTGGATTCCATGGTTCACAACCCTCGACCTACCAGAGCCGAAGCTTCCGATGTGGCAAACGCTATTTTTGATGGTACGGATGCTGTCATGCTTTCAGGCGAAACAGCCAATGGAGAATATCCTGTAGAGAGCATTAAGGTAATGGCATCCATCATTATCGAAGCTGAGAAAAATATGGACCGCTGGGGCAAATTTTCTCTCTTCAAACAAGTCAATAACGAAGATGATGCGATGGCACTTTCTCTGGCTGCGCGCGAACTTGCCAATGAACGGAATGTTTCCGCTGTTGCGGTTTTTACTCAAAGCGGGCGTTCTGCTATTCTCCAATCCAAAGCGCGTCCAAATGTCCCCATTCTGGCTTTTACACCATCCAACCGCACGTACCAGCGCCTGGGGATGTATTGGGGTGTAATCCCGTTCCTGGTACCATTTTCAAACACTCTGAAAGACATGATCACACATGTTGAAAAAACCATGTTTAAATTCACGGACATCAAAGAAGGCCAAAAAGTCATTATTGTATCTGGCTTTCCAATCGGAGCTATGCGCGCTACCAACCTCGCCCTTTTACACACCATTGGCAGTCTCCAGAGCGATTGATTACCTCAATCTAAATAAACTCTCGATTGATTCTTTCCAGCTCTTCTCGTGAAGGTCTGATCTTTTCGGAAGGCAGCCGATTTAATGGTATTTCCCCAAGATCGTACATATCAAGCATATTCACTGCATCTGGATTGACGTAAATCAAGCCCGTAATCAACCATTTGTTCTTAATGGCGTCAGCCAGAATTCGCAGCGCTTCTTTTCGATTTGTAGGATCATATTCTTTATCGAGTTTTTTCAGAACAATTGTCGATCCGTCATGCAATGCCACTTCACGCAGTTCGCCATGACTGAAATCCTCGATAGTGATCTCATCTCTGGGAGGAACAAATTCGACTTCGTGTAATGGATCTTCATGTCCCTTTCCCCATGAATAAGAATGTAAAGCATTTTCTTTATTATTGAAGGTAACACAGGGACTGATGATATCGATGACAGCTGTTCCCTCGTGGCTTAGCGCCGCTTTGATGATCTCTTTGACCTGTTTAGGATCACCGGCAAACGATCTGGCGACAAAAGTGGCATTAGCTGCCAGAGCCTCCAGAGCGATATCTACCGGCAAATATACATTTTGACCTTGCCTTTTTAGAGAAAGCCCATAATCCGCCGTCGCAGAGAATTGTCCTTTGGTCAATCCATACACACCGTTATTTTCAACGATATAGACCAGCGGCATATTTCTCCGCACAAGATGTTTGAACTGTCCCAGGCCAATGTTTGCAGTATCACCATCTCCGCTAATACCCAATCCTTTGAGCGTTGTATCAGCGAATAATGCACCTGTTGCCATAGATGGCATTCTACCGTGCAATCCGTTGAAACCAAATGAATTCTTTAGGAAATAGGTGGGACTTTTGCTGGAACATCCGATCCCGCTGAATTTGACGATCCGTTCTGGTCTTAGGTTCAATTCATAACAGGCCGAAATGATCATGTTGGAAATGCTGTTATGCCCGCACCCTTTGCATAAAGTGCTTGGCTCACCGATATAATCATTGCGAATTAACCCCGCTGCATTTGTTTTTTCAAAATTATTAGAGGGATTCATTCTTACTCTCCTGATCGTTGAAACAGGCAATGATCCACTTTGCTGTCAATGAAAGTCCATCCAGAAAAGCGATTTTTCGAATCTTGGCAGCCTCCATTGGAAAATTCATCATGAGTATCTGTGCCATTTGTCCATCCCGGTTGGCTTCAATGATATAAATGCGTTCATGGCATTGCAAGAAATTTTTCACTTCATCCTGAAAAGGAATAGAGCGGATGCGCAGATAATCCACATCTCTTCCTTCAACTTTTAATTGATCGCAAGCTTCTTCTACACCAAAATGAGTAGAACCATAAGATATAAATCCAATGGCACTGTGATTGTTCCGTTCCAGAATAGGGCGTGGATCAATTTCAAGTGCTTTTTTAAACTTCCTTTTTAACCGATCATGTTCACTTTTCCAAATTTCCGGTTCTTCCGTATAATTCGCAAATTCATCATGTCCGGTTCCGCGCGCGAAGTAAGCAGCTTTGGGATTTGTATTTCCGGGAAGAGTTCGATAAGCTATCCCATCTCCATCCACATCCAGATATCTTCCCCACTTTCCATTGCTCTTTTTTATGATCGCTTCGATATCATCCTCCCAGATGATTTTTCCGCGTTGAAGTGGCTTGTCAGGATATTTAAATTTCGGAGTCATCCAACTATTCATACCCAGATCCAGATCGCTTAATACAATCACAGGGGATTGGATGGTCTCGGCGATATCCAGCGCTTCCCAGCCAAATTCAAAGCACTCCTGAACACTGCCGGGCAGCAGAATCACATAATCAGTGTCACCGTGACTCAGGAAATAGCTGAATGTTAAATCACCTTGCGAGGTTCGAGTTGGCAATCCCGTACTTGGACCGACCCGCTGCACATCCCAGATCACTACGGGCACTTCACTTTGATAAGCCAAACCAATGTACTCCGCCATGAGGCATAAACCCGGGCCGGATGTGGAAGTCATAGATCGTAGCCCTGCCCATCCCGCGCCAATTGTCATTCCAATTGCTGCCAGTTCATCTTCAGCCTGCACAATCACGCAAGTCGCTTTGCCGGTTTCGGGATCATTTCTCAATTTGGGATTGTATTCATTCAAAGATTCAGCTAATTCTGTCGCGGGTGTGATAGGGTACCATGCAGAAAATTGCAGACCTCCGAATAATGCACCGAGAGCCGCTGCCTGGTTGCCATCCGTGACAATATAATTCTCTGTTAAGTCGCGTTTTTCCAATTTATATGGACAGGCATCCATGAATTCCTGTGCCACAGAAGCATGGGCTAATTGCACAACATCCATATTGGGTTTGACTGCTTTGCTTACATTTCTGAAATGCTGGTTCAACGTTTCTTCGATCAAGGATAAGTCAATATCGATCAGCGCTGATAGGATTCCTACATATACCATGTTCATTAAATAAACATGCAGATTCGTTGGCGATTCGGCTTTTTCCAGAACATCTTTGATGGGTAATTGCAGTACCTGGTATTGATCCGCAATTGAATCTGGGATTGGTTGGTCGCTCAGGATCAACCCCCCCTTCTTAATTTTCTTGATATCATCCGGGAGAACAACCTTATCCAGGTTGATCAGAATATCAAATTCATCCACTCTGGCTAAATAACCTTTTTCACTTACCCGTAATGAATACCATGTAGGAAGTCCTTGAATATTTGAAGGGAAAATATTTCGCGCAGAAATGGGAATCCCCATTTTAAAAATTGCTTTCATCAAAGCATTATTTGCGGTCGCACTTCCCGATCCATTTACTGTGCTCACTAATATTGAAAATTCATTTATTCTTTTTTGCATGGGTTCCCTTTTACCGCTTGTAAAGTAATTTCATATGTTCGTTTAGAAGGAGCAGACCTTTTTGGTAATCTTTTCTTTTTATTTCTTCAACAATGTTGCTGTGATATTCCCACACTTTGTTTTGGTAGTTTAAATCTGTATATAAATTCATTCCGACAGCTTCATACAGAGTCCAATAGGTATTTAAAATACCCATTACAAATAAATTATCCAATCTTTGGTAAATGCTCAAATGCAACTCTTTATGTTCTCGGTGTGGAATTTGTATCGGATTTCCATGCAATTTTGCATTCGCATTGATGACATATTGTTCCAATTGATCAATATCATCTTGCACCAGCTTTTCTGCAGCCGTAACAAACCAGGCTTGCTCTAATCGATCACGAAAATCGGAAAATTGATAGAAATATTTCATGTCAATTGATGCAGCAATAATTGCAATCTGCCTTAACCCGGTAGAAATATCGATTGGTCGGATATGCAATCCATGTCTCGGCCGTGCATCGAGCAATCCAAGCATTTTGAGAGCTTCGATTTGTTCCCGAAGAGTTGGAACACTCATTTCCAATTGTTCACTTAATTCCTGAATTGGTGGAAGGTCATCTCTTCCTTCCTTTATTCTCAGGATGATAAATTGGAGAAGTTTTCTTTGATTGTCATTGAAATACTGTTCAAGCATAATTTATCTTATTAATCTGTTTAATTTGTTAATTAAGCATAAAACAATCCATCAAAAAATCAATGTGTTTGGGGTCGATGGTGATATTTGGTTATTTTTTACATTATTTTCGTATCACAAGTCTACGGAACTCTTCAAAAAATCTCTCTTGCTCATCCATGATTTTCCCCCGCTTTTTCATTCGTTCTATGAATAAATCTGGATCACCTACTTGAGACTTATGGCTCAAAAGCGCTTCAATTTTTATATTCCAATAAGCCGTGACATCTATCAAAATATTGGCTTCCTGCGGTAAGGAGAGCCACAACTCTTGTATGTGGTGTTGGTCCAATCCTTCATCCAATAATTCAGGATAAAAATCTCTGTTCTGAACGCCGGGAAAAATTGCTTCTATAACCGCCAATCCGGCTGCTCGATGATCGGGATGGTTGATTGTTTCTCCTTTAATGAAAAAATTGCTGGGATCACAGGATACAACAATATCCGGCTGTTCTTTCCGCATCACTCTGACAAGTTCTTTTCTCAAACTTAAATTTGCTTCCAGGAATCCATCCGGATGATCTAAAAAAATGATTTTATTTGCGCCAATCGTTAATGCAGCTTCGTTTTGTTCTTGTTCTCTAATTTCTTTAATACGGTCCGTATAGGAGAATTCCGAATTCGTTCCCTTTTCACCATGCGTGAGCAAACAATAGGAAATTTGGTGCCCTTCGTTGGCCCATTTTGCTAAAGTCCCGCCACAAAAAAACTCTGGATCATCTGGATGTGCCAGAATCACCAAAATTTTCATTTTCTTCTCCCAGGTCTTCGTATCAGTGAGAATTGTTTTTTGTGCTTGGAGTGCTTTGTCCATTGTTTTGCGACTGCTTATTTCGTTGTTGTGGATTTCCCGGTGATCCGTTTAATACTTCAATCTCCTCGATCGGGAATTCTTTTATCCCAATTTCAGGCAGGCTCACCAGTACGGTTTTTCTCAATGGATAGACATCTCTGATGCGCCCCTCACCCTTTGGAGTCATGACCCGTTTATTCTTTTTAGGCATGCCCTTCATTGAATCGCGATACTGGCAATATTCATAATTTAAGCAACAGCGTAATCTCTCACACATCCCGGTGATATCAGTTGGAGTAAGTGAGATTCCCTGTGTTTTTGCCATTTTGATTGAGATTGAATCAAAATCGGTGAGAAATCTCGCGCAGCAGCGTGTTTCCAATCCGCAAGCTCCCATTCCCCCAAAATACTTGGCAGCATCGCGCGGTCCGATCTTATGAAAGTTGATCTTATGTTTGGGAAAATCTTTTTTTAAGGAATCCTGCATTTTTTTAAAATTGGTTATCTTATCATCTTCACTGGTATAGTGAAATGTGATGCAGTTTCCATCGAAGCTAATTTCCGTATAGATAAATTTCATTCCCTCCACATTCAATTCACGGATCCATTTGGCTATCCGCATGTTCGCTTCTTGCTCGTTTTCTTCGATTTCTTCGCGTTTTCTCAAGTCTGATTCGGTTGCTTTTCGTTCAACTTTCTTTATCTTATCCAATTCGAGGGTAGAAACATCTTCAATAATATCTACAACCTCGCCAAGCTGCCATCCACGGGTCGTCTGCACAACCACAAAATCCCCAAATTTAATATCGCTCATAGAAGTAGCATCGAAATTATAACTCTTGCTGATCTTGGAAAAACGAACACCAACGATCAATGGATTCTGTTTCTCTTGAATGAATTCTTGTTCTGCCATTAGTGTGGTTATTCCTGTGCAACCATTTGCGATATCTTCCCGGCAACGGAGCAAGCCAGTTCGTTTAAAACTTTAGCAGCCGATGAATTCGGATCAGATACTACAATGGGTTTCCCTGTGTCTCCCCCTTCTCTTATTGCAGGGGTTAAAGGTATTTGTCCCAGAAGTGGGATTCCTGTTTTATCGGATAATGCTTTTCCTCCACCACTTCCAAAGATTTCCATCTTTGTACCATTTTCTAATTCCAAATAGCTCATATTCTCTATGATGCCAAGGACCGGTATGTTTAATTTATTGAACATTTCCAATCCCCGTGCAGCATCATCCACGGAAACTTTTTGAGGGAGAGTGATTATCAATCCACCGGTCAGGGTCAAATTCTGCGCTACGCTTAATTGAACATCACCAGTACCTGGCGGTAGATCAATAATAAGATAATCCAGATCACCCCAATTTACATCAACAAGAAATTGCCGGATTGTCGAATGCAATAAGGGACCTCTCCAGATAAGCGGCTGCCCATCTTTTACTAAAAATCCAATTGAAATGATCTTTACGCCATATGCTTCCGCTGGGATAATTTTCTTATCTTTTACGGGTGGGAGTTCATGAATACCCATCATGATCGGAACATTGGGCCCATAGATATCTGCGTCCAGCAAACCAACTTTTGCGCCCGTCTGAGCAAGCGCAACAGCCAAATTCACTGCCACGGTCGTTTTCCCAACACCACCTTTACCGGAAGCAATGGCGATCGAATTCTTGATTGGCAAGACGATTGTATCTTCTGTTTGTGATTGATGGGCAGTTACATTTGCGCTGACATTCACGGTGACTGCATCAACGCCATCAATTCCCTTCACCGCATCATAGGCTGCTTTTTGCAGATAATTCTTCAAAGGGCAAGCCGGTGTTGTAAGCACCAGTGTAAATGTCACTTCTCCCTCTCGAATTTTAATGTCCTGGATCATTCTCAAACTTACCAGATCCTTCTTTAATTCTGGATCCATTACTCTGCTGAGTGCCGTTAATATGTCTTTTTCGGTAATTTGTACCATTGAGTATCCTAATGAATTATTTTTGTACTCGTTATTGTAACATAAGGGAATCTAGATTAATTTATTGAAAATTCCTTTTATTGTATTTCTGATAAAATCAAAACGATTTTATTTGGTTAGGAGCAAATCATGACGAAAAAAGTTTTTGTTGGCTATTCCACCTGGTCCGGATCGACACATGAAATTGCAGATACCATTGTTAAACATCTTCAAGACCTTGATTTTCAAGCTGACATTTTCAACCTAAAAAAGGTTACTGCCGCGCCTGAGTATGATGCGTTTATCTTGGGCACTTCTATTCACGCAAGTCATCCGAATAGAGCTTTTCTAAAATTTATTAAAAATAACTATGCCTTTCTTTCAAAGAGACCAACTGCAATCTTCGCTGTTTGTGCAAATATGCATCAGGATACTGCCGAAAATCGTTCCGAAACACTCACCTGGCTCCAGGATTCACTCAAAGATCTACCTGAAATCCCGTTTATTGATATAGGTTTGTTCGGTGGTGCTGTTTTGACAAGCGGACCGGATTATGAAAAATTGAATCCTTTCCTAAAATTTATCATCAAATCAATGAAGAAATCGGTCATTGAAAAATTAGGTCATGAAGATTTTCGTAATTGGGAAAAAATAAAAATCTGGACTGTAGATATTGCTAAGAAAATAAATTAAACTCCCCAAACGGGGAGTTTAATCTCATTCTACCGTTACTGACTTAGCCAGATTTCTCGGTTGATCCACATCCAATCCTCGCAGAGCAGCGATATGGTAAGCCAACATCTGCAGTGGAATGGATGCAAAGATAGGTGTTAACATCCACGGCGCTTCAGGAATCCATAAAATATGATCTCCTAATGTTTTTGCATTTTCATCGCCGTCAGTCGCTACCAGGATTAATATTCCACCTCTTGCTTTTGCCTGTTCAACCTGGCTGAGCATTTTTTCGTACCACTTATCTTTCGGCATTATAGCCAAAACAGGCATCTCTTTATCGATCAATGCGATCGGGCCATGCTTCATCTCTCCTGCCGGATAGGCTTCGGCATGAATATATGAAATTTCCTTTAACTTTAAAGCACCTTCATATGCAATTGGCATATTGATTCCCCGACCAAGATACAGAATATTGCGAATATCCTTTATCTGTTCAGCAACTTCCACTACAGCTTCTTCTCGCTTCAAACACTCTCCAGCGAGGTCTGGGACGATCCGGAGATCATGGATATAGTGAAACTTTTGTTCTTCACTGAGGGTACCCCGCAAATCTGCCAGATAGATCGCGAGCATATAAAGGTCTACCAGCGGAGCTGTAAATGCTTTTGTTGATGCTACTCCAATCTCAGGTCCTACCTGCATGGATATATACCCATCAGCTACGCGCATGGCCTGTGAGCCAATTGCATTGACAATGGAGAGGACCATGGCACCTTTCTTTCTAGCTTCTTCCATCGCGGCCAGTGTATCGGCAGTTTCTCCGGATTGACTGATGGTGATTACACATGTCCCTTCATCAATGATTGGGTCACGATAGCGGAATTCGGACGCAATATCCACCTCGACGGGAATTCTGCTGATTTCTTCAATCATGGTCTTCCCAACAAGACCGGCATGATAAGCCGTACCGCATGCAGTGATAATGATCTTTTGAATCGCTTTTGCTTTTTCTTGAGTCAGATTTAAATTAATCAAATTGATCTGATTTTTTTCAAAATCCGCTCTTCCGGAAATCGTATCGGTTAATGAACGTACCTGTTCGTGGATTTCTTTTTGCATAAAATGGCGGTAATTGCCTTTTTCTGCTGCAATGGGATCCCATGCAATCGTATCAATCTTCGGTGTAATTGCAGCTCCGTCAAGAGTTTTTATATGCACTTCGTTTTTCGTTACAATTGCCATCTGGCGGGTTTCAAGGAAGCTCATTTTTCGGGTATATTCCATCAGAGCAGGGATATCCGAAGCGACGAAATTCTCTCCTTCTCCATACCCGATGACGACTCCTCCTGCGTTTCCAATTCGCGCAGCAATGATCTTATCGGGCTCAAGACTGGAGATTACAACAATACCATGCGCACCTTTGATCCGTTGCAGGCTCTGACGAACCGCTTCTTCAAGTGAAACACCGCTAGTAAGATTTCGCTCGATCAAATGTACGATCGTCTCGGTGTCTGTCTCAGAATTGAAAAGAGCTCCTTCAGCTTCCAGTTCTTCTTTCAACTCCATGTAATTTTCAACAATGCCATTATGAACAATCACTACTTTCCCGGTTTCCCCAACATGCGGATGTGCATTCTTTGCGCTTGGTGCGCCATGCGTCGCCCAGCGTGTATGGCCTATCCCAATCCTTCCGCTCAAAGGCTTTTCTTTTACCAATGTTTCCAGATTGGTGAGTTTCCCAACATCACGTCGTAGTTCAATATGTCCATCTTCAATCACTGCTATACCGGCAGAATCATACCCGCGATATTCCAGTTTTTTTAGACCCCCTAAGATAATTGGAGTAGCGTTCTTTTCTCCAATGTAGCCAACAATACCACACATGTATACCTCCATGGTTATCCATAGAATTATGGATTAGTCAGATTGCACTGACTAAATTATATTTTGGGGAAAGGTCTCGGATAGTTGTTTTTGTTATCCGGGAAGGCATCCGCCGAACTCTCGATTTTCCCGCACCGTTGTGCGGTTAGTTCTACCCTGCGGTAGAAAACCTTCAACCTCGTCATCTCATCAAAAGATGAGATCAGGCGCTATTCCTTTCCTTGGCTGCGGATTCCCCGAAGCCAGAGCGTATTATAATGCATCTTTGGGAAATTTAAACACCTTGACAGGGAGTTTAAGCTTCCATAGAATAAGTAAAAATTGAAAGGGCGTGAGAAGAGTTCGAATGATTCGGCACCGAAGGGGCAATTCTGCAAAAACTGCAGAAGAATCTCTCAGGTAAAAAGACTCACTGCCAATATACTCTGGAGAGCACAGTGAATGCACCGACGGGGCAAACCTTTTTTCAAGGCGAATCTCTCAGGTAAAATAACAGAGATGTACAATTTTTGTGTACTTCAAAATAATAAACAGGAGTAAAAGATGTCGACCCCAAAAGATCTTAAGTTCTCGGAAACAGATGAATGGATTAAAGTAAAAGGTAATACAGCTCTCATCGGAATATCTGATTTCGCACAAGGGCAGCTTTCCGATATCGTGTATATTGAGTACGAGCTTGATACAGACGATGATTTTGAAAAGGATGAAACAGTTGCAACAATTGAATCCGTCAAAGCAGCAGCAGATATTCATGCTCCTGTTTCCGGTACCGTTCTTGAGATCAATGAAGCTCTCATTGATAATCCCGAAAGCCTTAATGAAGATCCATACGGAAGTTGGTTATTTAAGATCTCCATCGATGATCCATCTGAAGTAGATGCGTTGATGGACGCGGAAACATATGATAGGTTCTGCGAAGACCGAGGCAGCTAATGTTCACACCGCACACTGATGCGGAACGAAAAGAAATGTTAACAGCTCTTGGATTAAAAGCCATAGAAGAGCTGTTTTCTGACGTTCCAAAACAATATCGATTTCCGGCGTTAAAACTGCCTGCTGGCATGACCGAAATGCAGGCTAGGGATTATCTGGAAGGGTTTGCAGATGCCAATGCAACAACAAAAGAATTTATTTGTTTCTTAGGCGCAGGAGCTTACGACCACTATACGCCTGCCGCCGTCGATAGCATTCTTCACAGAGGAGAATTTTTCACTGCGTATACCCCTTACCAACCGGAAATTTCTCAAGGTACTTTACAGGCCATTTTTGAATTTCAATCGTTAATTTGCAATCTCACCTCCCTGGATGTGAGCAATGCTTCCCACTATGATGGAGCAACAGCCGCTGCAGAAGCCTGTATCACTGCTTACTCCCATTTTCGCGAAAAACGAAAAAGGATCCTGCTCTCCCATTCTATCCACCCCCAATACAGAGAAGTAATTGCAACTTATTTGAGCGGAATTAACGACATCGAAATCATTACTTCTGCAAAAGATGAAAACTCATTATCAGATCCACGCATTATCAAGAACCTGATCAATGATGATACAGCGGTTGTAATGGTTCAATATCCCGACTTTTTTGGCAGGCTTTTTGATTTTACGGACCTTATCAATGAAGCTCATCAAAAAGGCGCACTCGTTTGTATGGTGGTCAATCCAACAGCTCTTGGTTTGCTGAAAACACCCGGTCAAATGGGCGCTGATATCGCAGTTGGCGAAGGACAGCCATTGGGGATTCCCCTTTCCTTTGGTGGACCGTATCTTGGTTTCATCGCCGCCCGTAAAGAGTTGGTTCGGAAATTATCAGGTCGATTAGTCGGTGAAACGGTCGACGAAAAGGGAAATCGCGGTTATGTTCTCACTCTGACAGCTCGAGAACAGCATATTCGTCGTGAAAAAGCGACCTCGAATATCTGCTCCAACCAGGGTTTGATGGCTCTGGCAGCCACAGTCTATATGAGCCTCCTGGGAAAATCAGGGATGAAACAGGTCAGTAATCTTTGCTATCAGAATGCACATTATGCCGCTCGAAAGATTGGCACGATCGAAGGTTTTGAAGTTCTTACTACTGAGCCATTCTTTCACGAAATTGTCGTTCGTTGCCCCTCTTCAATCGATCATATCAATCACCATCTTCTTGAAGAAGGTATTCTGGGCGGGTATTCTCTTGAGGATGAATTTCCGGATCTGAAAGATTGCATGCTGTTGGCATTTACTGAAAAAACGAATAAAGAGGTCATTGATCTTTTATGTGAAATATTGAAGGAGAGCAAGCATGGCTGAACCAACCATTTACGAAGTCTCTTCTCCTGACAGAACGGGGTTCCAATTCAGTGAACCGGATGTCCCTTTCACATCCATACCGGATGACTTGAAACGGGATGATCTGCCCTTCCCGGAGGTATCCGAAGTTGATGTCATTCGCCATTTCACGCGCCTTTCACGGCTGAACTATGGAATTGACCTTGGCTTTTATCCTCTCGGGTCCTGCACGATGAAATACAATCCCCGCATCAATGAAGAGATGGCCAGGCTCTCTGGTTTTTCAATGACTCATCCACTCCAACCGCTTGAAACCGTACAAGGCAATCTTGCACTGATTTTCCAGCTTCAAGAATGGTTAAAAGAGATCAGCGGTTTTTCAGGCATCACGCTGCAGCCAGCCGCTGGAGCACAGGGTGAATTCGTGGGCGGATTGATCATGCGTGCCTATCACCTCAGCCGTAACGATCGGAAAAGAACAAAAATTCTGGTGCCTGATTCCGCGCATGGAACGAATCCGGCCACCTCATCCATGAGCGGTTTCGAGGTTGTGAATATTCCATCTGATAGCCGCGGAAATATTGATCTGGAAAAATTAAAAGAGATTTGTGATGATTGTGTGGCCGGTCTCATGCTCACCAATCCGAATACTCTGGGTTTGTTTGAGGAACATTTACAGGAAGTGATCGAGATCATCCATCAAAAAGGTGGCCTTGTTTATGGCGACGGAGCCAACTTCAATGCTCTGCTTGGAATTATCAAACCTGGTGATCTCGGCTTTGATATTATGCACTTTAACCTCCATAAAACATTCTCAACCCCGCACGGCGGTGGAGGTCCCGGTTCAGGTCCCGTTGGGGTTGCCGCCCATCTGGTTGACTTCTTACCCGCTCCCATCGTAGGGATCATCGAAGAAGGTGATGAGGAGACGCCACCTCTGTATGGCTTCATCACACCTTCAAAGAGCATCGGAAGGATAAAATCCTTCTACGGGCACTTTGGTATTTTGGTAAGAGCATTTACATATATTGCCATGCACGGTTCTGATGGATTAAGAAAAATCTCAGAAAATGCGGTTTTAAACGCCAATTATCTGAAAACACTGCTTGGTGATTCTTATTCCATTCCTTATAACCGTAGCTGCATGCATGAATTTGTCGCCGAGGGTTTCTGGGAAGATGCACCCGGTGTACACGCGTTGGATGTCGCCAAAAGGATGATGGATTACGGAGTACATCCCCCAACCAATTATTTCCCATTGATCGTCAAAGAAGCGTTGATGATCGAACCTACCGAAACCGAATCAAAACAGGAAATTGAACACTTCGCAGACATTTTGAAAAAGATCGCACAGGAAGCACATTCCAACCCGGAATTGCTGCATTCCGCTCCTCATCACACGCCCATTGGAAGGTTGGATGAAGTGAAGGCGGCCAAAGATCTGGTTTTATGCTGCTGGATTCAGCCGGAAGAATAAATCGAAACCGCCCTTTCGGGCGGTTTTCTTATTCCAGTTTTGCTTTGATGAACGCTTTTGCTTTGCTCAAAGCCTCATCAATCTTGGAGGTATCCTTCCCTCCGGCTTGAGCCAGATCCGGCCTGCCCCCACCCCGACCACCCACAACCGCAGCAGCCGCATTGACCACATCACCCGCTTTAATACCTTTTTCAACCAGGTTCGCAGTAACCGTCGCAATAAAATATGGTTCAGTTTTTTCATTGATTGCTGAAAAAACCGCGGTACCTTCACGGTATTCGCTTCGAAACCTATCAGCGAGCTCTCGCAATGTGGTTGAGTCAACATTTCCAAGGTTTAGAGCTAAAATGTTCACACCGTTAACAACTTCAATATCTTCTTTTGCTTCATTATATTTAATAAAGGCGGCTTTCTTTTGAAGTTCATGGTTCTCTTTTTCAAGCTGCTTCTCTTTCTCAAGAATATTTACCAGTTTCCCTTCAAGCTGGTCAGCACTTACTTCTAGCATTCTGGCAGCATTTTCCAATTGTTCGAAGCGCTTATTGATAAGAGCCTGTGCTTCACGTCCCGTCACTGCTTCGATCCTGCGGATCCCTGCGGCTGTGCTGCTTTCACTAATGATGATAAATGTGCCAATTTCCCCTGTTTCATCCACATGCGTGCCACCGCATAATTCATACGAAGTTATCTCGTCATCTCCGATGACAACGGTTCTGACGCGCTCGCCATATTTTTCTCCGAATAATGCCATCGCACCTTCGTCAATGGCTTCTTGGAGATTCTTTTCTGTCGTGCGGAGGGGATTGTTATCCAGGATTGCCTGGTTCACGAAATCCTGTACTTTTTTAATTTCATCTCTGGTCAATGCAGCCGGGTGGGTAAAATCAAAACGCAACCGGTCAGGAGCGACCAGAGAACCCGCCTGCCTTACATGAGTACCAAGATTCTTACGCAGTGCAGCGTGCAGCAGATGCGTCGCAGTATGATTGCGCATGATATCCTGCCGGCGTTTGGGATCAATCGCAATGATTGCCAGATCACCTGCATGTGGGTTTCCTTTGACCACTTTGCCCATATGCACGATCAATCCCGTAGTTGGTTTTCTGACATCCTCAATGAATATTTCCCACTTCCCATCTTTGGCAGTGATCTTCCCCTGGTCAGCCACCTGCCCACCGGATTGGATATAAAAGTTGGTTTTCGCGATGATGACCTCAACGGTATCCCCCTCAACAACCGAATCCACCAATTCGTCTTCTTTTATCAAGGCTGCGATCGGCTGTTCATAGCTTGAACCATCATATGGATTATAGGCAACACCTTCTTTGGGAAGCCTGCCGGTGTTGCTTATTTCTTTAAAAAATCCGGCATATTTTTCCGCATCTTCACCACCCAAAGGGCCAAATTCCTTTCCAGCGCCCGATTCTACACGATGCTGCTCCATAGCTTGTTGGTATGCATTCTCATCCACAGAATAGCCTTCTTCCCCGGCAATATCTCTTGTGATCTCAAAAGGCAGCCCATGCGTTGCATACAATTCAAATGCAGCTTCCCCTGATATTTTTTTTGTTTTTTCATTTTCTTCCATTAACTGGCTCAAGTAAGATAAGCCGGTATCGAGTGTTTTCTTGAAACGTTTTTCTTCACGGGTTAAATTATCCAAAATTGTGTCTTTATTCTTGAACAGGTCAGGATACGCATCCCCGTAGATGCGGATCACTTCGAGAGCTACTTTAGCCAGGAAAGGCTCATGTAAATTCAATTTCGTCCCAAACCTGGCAGCTCTTCGGATAATCATGCGGCAAATATAATTTCTTCCAATATTCCCGGGCACAACACCATCACTGATCAAAAATGAAGCTGCTCTTGCATGGTCTGCAATGACACGATAAGGTGTCAGGTTTTTTTCCCGCTCTTCCACGCTTTCGCCTGTCAGATTCATGACAACATCCATCAAGGGAAGTAAAATATCCGTCTTGTAATTGGAATTTACATTTTGAAGTACGGAGACAATCCTCTCAAATCCCATGCCCGTATCCACATGTTTCTTAGGCAATGGTAACAACTCTTTGGGATTGATCCGGTTGTATTGGATGAATACAAGGTTCCATAATTCAAGGAAACGAGCACAATCTCCATTCACGCCGCAAACATGCTTGGGATCATTCTTTTTATTACAGAACTGCGCTCCTCTATCAATATGGATCTCGCTGCACGGTCCACAAGGACCTACATCAGCCATTTCCCAGAAATTTTGTTTTCGTCCAAACAGCAAAATGTGAGATGCCTCCAGACCATTTTGCTGTCTCCATGCTTCTGCTGCTTCATCATCTGTTGGAATTTCACCTTGCTCATCTTTAAAGCAGGTTACCCATAATTTGCTCTTGTCAATTTTCCAGACCTCAGTCAGCAATTCCCATGCCCAAGATATTGCTTCTTTTTTGTAATAATCTCCGAAGGACCAGTTCCCCAGCATTTCAAAAAAGGTATGGTGTGAATCATCACGGCCCACATCTTCCAGATCATTATGTTTACCGGCTACACGCATGCATTTTTGTGAATTGACTGCCCGGGTGTAAGCTCTTTTATCCAATCCTAAAAATACATCTTTAAATTGCACCATGCCTGCGTTTGTGAACAGCAGGGTTTGGTCTCCTCCCGGTACAAGCGAAGAAGAAGGCACAAAGGTATGTCCTTTCGCCTCGAAGAATTTAATAAAAGTCTTCCGAATGTCGTTGCCATCAAGTTTACTTTGCATAGAAATTCCTTAAATGCATCCATTGATAATTGTATTGATTATAAATGAGGAAAAACCACATTTCAATTTTCAAATATGTTTTGTACTATTTTGAGACTGAAAATTTGATCATCTTCCCCTGCTCATCCAATGTTACCCTCGTATATTGGTTAACCGTTTTATTTTGGATTTGAAAGCTTTTCTTATATGTGAGAAACACGCGCCCGGCCATCTGATTTTGCACGGTAACAGCACCTTTTGCGTCTCTTACCATGTTGATCACTTTCATCTGTTTCTCACGGATGCTCAGATCTGCACTTTCAATCCCTGGCAAATATTCCTTTACGACTTCCTTTATATTCATGAGAATTTCAGATGATATTTTTGGAACCGCGACCGCATCCAGATCCTGGTCCTTGATGATTTGATAAGGATCCATCACTTTTTCATCATCCTGAATTAAATGATCTTCAGCTTGAGTTTCACTGTAATAGAGTGGATCACCATAGAGAACAAAAGACAGGAGTGTTTTTTGATCTTCCCCATCCAGATAACCCTGGCGGCGTAGTATTGATTTAACCAAATTTAGCTTTGCCCTGATAAAAGCATCCCCAACCGAATAATTCCTTTCGATCAAATTCCAGAAAAGATAAGCAAATTGATCAGCTCCAATTAATGGAGGATAAACCGAACCATACGCAATACAGGTGGATCCAATGAACGCGCGGCAGCCAGATGTGAGAAATCGTAGGCTGAGGGCATCATCGCTTATTTTCCCAATGATATACGCTCCATAACACGCTTCCGAGAAGATGACGGTCGGATTCGTTGCTTGCGGATCAATTTGGCTGGGCTGCAGCGCTACGGGATAGTCGGGAGTAAAATCTGTGTTGGAAATATCCTTTTGGCCATACCAATTCGGTGAATCATCCAGTCCATGCAAATTAAAGTAGGCATATTCAGCTTCTTTTATGCTGATGGTGTCGAGATTATTGACATTATAGGGTGGAGAAATTCTAAGAAAATTGGCTTTCCCGATCGGTCGAAAAGCAGAAATCGATGATCTCTGCCAGATTGCTGTGGAATAACCATAATTATTTTTCTTCTCGGTGATTTCCTGAAAAAGATTTGTGACAGAATCCCATATTCTTAATGAATCTAAAATTTTCTCAATGAAAGTTTTCTTTTTTGCATTTTTCTGATGCCATTGGATCGCTTCGCGTAATTGCTTCAACAGTAAACCGGGATCGCTTCCTTTTTCATCTGGGAATCTCCCCACAGCCCATTCCGGAACAAAATAGTTACTATCATCAGTAGCATATGGATTATCAGATAGAACTTCGCTATCTGAATCGTCTGTAGGATTCGGCAAACGGTGGAACGGAACAATAGTGTCACCACCAATGATTAGTAATGCACCGATTTTTTTATCGTGATCGTGAAGATATGCTGAAAGATCATGTAATGCTAATTTTATCTGCCAGGGATCATTGCTTTCAATAGCGGTTAATCCGTACTGAAGCATATTGTTCTTATCATCTGGAAGAAAACTTAAAGCGCTCCAATTCTCTTGCAGGTTTATTGAGGAAGCGAGTTCCTGCAAGCGCGATAAGACAACTGCAAATGTGTTTTCCCCATATTTTTTCTCAATCCCACACCGCGTAGTGAGAATGACATATACAGGTTTTGTAAAAATACCTTTTCGCTGTGGTTCTGGGTATTCTTTAATTCTACGGTTCGGGACTTTCTTTTGTTTAATTTCCTGAGGTTCCTTAACAAGAAGAGAAGAAATTAGGCTGTTTTCTTCTTTCTCAATTGAAAAATCATTGATATCCGGCCAAAGATGAGCATACTTGTGACTTGGTCCCCATAATCCATGGGTAACCAAACCAAGATGATCATTGTAGACAGCTTCACGGATAATGCTGATTGCTTCGACATCAGAACCGAATTTAAATAAGGAATCTGCATAAATCAGCATGAAAAAGACACATCTTTTCCACTTTTCGTGATAAAGCTTGGCAAATTGTAAAATGGAATAATCATCTTTCGATTCAAGAATGATCCGCAGATGGTACATCGCAATTAATACATTGTCGGGGAATTCCTGAAGAAGATCGAGTATTCTTTTCTCTGCATCCCCAGATCCACCTTTGGATAATGTAAGTTTCACCTGAGTTAACCGATCAGCCCACTGATATTTGTTCGCCTGGGATGTTTTGCTCTGAAAGAATGTCAGGAATTCATAATAAAATTCACGCTCTTCTTCATCCCTGCTGTTTTTATAGAGAGCTTCATACGCACTTTCATATTCCGGATGAACAGTGAGGATCTCTTGAAGTTTTTCCCTTCCCAGTTCGATCTCCCCCTGTTCAATGAGACTACGCCCATACAATAAACTGATTTCAAGATCACCAGGAAAGGTGGCATTCCATTTTTTCAGACAATCTACAAACACGGTTCGCTCTTCCACTGTGGAAGCTGTCTTTTCCCATTTTAGAAGGTCTTTCCTGGTAATCCTCATGAATAGAATTGATCCTTATCTTTTCTCGAAAATACGATTTGCCAGAATGATACCAAGTTTTTCACGCAGATCGTCATCTGCCGGGTTCAAAGCCGCTGCTCTCCGAAGATAGGTTTCAGCTTTATCACTATCGCCTAATTGATTATAAACTTTGGATGCTTTTTCATATATTAAATAATGTTCATTACAGTTCTCTAATGCTGATTGGATGATTCCTTCTGCCCGATGATCCTCGCGTCGCTTTAGAAAAACTTCCGTCAATTCAAGATATGCTTCCATCCTGTGTGGATTTTGTTTAATAGCTTTATCGAGATGAAATACTGCGTTATCCCAATTCCCTTTTTTCATAGATAGAATGCCAATCATTTCATGAACCGCTGGCTGGTTTTCATCTTCTTGCAACGACTTCTCATATGCATGGAGAGAAGCTTCACTATTGCCATTATCCATTTGAAGCTGAGCATACCGATTTAAGATAAGATAACTTGGATTCTCTGTTTTATCAAGAAATCCCTCAAGAAAGTCGATGGCGCGTTTCTTTCCACGAATTTTTTCCAAATAGGATGCTTTTTCCAGGATCAAACGATCATCAATAATATTTGATTCCAGCGCTTTTTCGATAATTTCCAGACCAAAATCTGCATTCTCTTGCAGCGTTTTAATTTTTGCCAGTTCAATGATAACACTGGGTGATTTTGGATTGATACGGTATGCACCGCGAATTAATTCCAGAGCTTTTGGAATGCTTCCTAACTGTGCTGCAATTCTCGCTTGGATTAAGAGCAGATCAAGATCTTCATTCGGTTCGGATTCGATTAATTTAATGAGACCCAGTGCTTTTCTATATTGTCCTGTCTGATAATACGCCTCAACCAGCTTGCGAAGGATGATCGTATCGCCTTCGAACTGCTCCTGATTTTTCTCGAAAACCTCAATGACTTTTTTGTAATCATTGAATGAATACAGGTTTTCCAGGTATTCTTTCCTATTTTCCGGATTTTTAGGATCTAAAGTGACAGCCTGCTCAGAATGGGCAACAGCCTTCTGCAATTCTCCCTTTTCCTTATATAATTTTGCTAACTGTGTGCGCCAGGCCGGTTCGTCATCCAGAAATCCTATGGCTGACTCGAGCGCATTAATAGCCAGGTCAGTTTCTTTCTCATAAATGAATATTTTCGCAAGTCCAGCAGAGAGATAAGGATTTTTTTTATTTTGAAAGAGTGCTGAATTGAACGCAGGAATTAAATCGCGATATCTCTCCTCAGGGAATAACCCCAACGCAATGAGGGTAAGGTCATATTCATTTTGATTGGTTTCGATAATCTTGACGATACTGTCATGATCATTCATTTGGCTAGCACAGAGAATTTGGCATATAGCAGAAATAAATCCACCTGATTCTTGCATTCGATGCAGATCTAGACAGACAGCACTGATTAGAAATTCATGGATGTTTTTATATTGGCACTGCATATCCGAGGGGAGAAATCGTATTTGTTCTGATAAATTCACGAACGTCTCCCGATGGAGGATGTTTGGTAGATTCCGACTGACCCCAATTTTTTGAAAACTCCACTCTTTTAATGCAAGCCTTAATACCCGGTTGAGAGTATTTTCTTTGAGCGCTAAAAAACAATCCGAAAAATCAAAGCATTGCAGATATGCCTCAATGGCTTTCTCCCAATCCCCTATTTCAAAAGCACAATCGGCTTTCCATTTGGGAAGGTTGATTAGAGAAGAGATGATGTTTTCATCCAGATCAACCCTATTGCTTTTAAGGTCGGGCTGTTTCTCTAATGCTTGTTCATAGATATTGTGAGCCTCAATAAAATTTCCATTTTTCTGCAATAAACGGGCTTCCGTAAAAAGCACTCCTGGATCATCCAGCATTTCTGCTGAGAGTGCATTAACCTTCCCGGCAACCGCAACCTCGTTCCCCTCTTCTAGAAGGATATTAAGAATGATACCGGTTAATGCCCGAACTTTTTTCTTATCCATCAAGGTGTTCAAGTTTTCGAGGATATCAACCCAATCAATGGTTCCTTGTGTGCCATCTCTTAACCAGGTACAAATTGCCAAATAAGCGCTCGAAAGAACATCCTCTGGTGGAAACTCAGAAAAGGAATTAATGAATCCCGAATCTGTTTCGCTAATGCCCGCTTCAAGCATCTGTAAAAGTGCCATCTTTAACCAGATGCTGTTTGAAGAAAACGCATCTTTCCACACGGAAGGCAAAATGCTTTGCACAAAATCTGGCAGATTTGAAAGTTGTTTTTCTATTTCCGGCCTTTTTTCCAATATTTGAATGATATTCTGAACAGCAGGAATCTTATCACCGGCAAGAGCCATAATTGCATCCCGAATAATATTCCATACACCGGATGTCTGGAGAGAATCCAAGCAATAGGCTGCATTCGCATAATCTCCATGATTCCAATGCACACAGGCTTCCAAGATTTTTGTTTCAAGCTCATTCGAGTTTACTTTTTGAAGTCTTTGGATGATTTTTAAACTCAAATCATGAAGATTGGTGTCTTGGGCAATCTTTAATGCGATATAGAGATCTTTTGTTGATGTTCTTTCCAATGAAATCAGGTCATTGATAATCAGTTTTGTATCATTTTCAGAACCATATTGATTTTCAAACCGCATTCTTTCCACAAGAAAATCCGGAGAGGATCGATAGTGTGGGGCTTCATCAGAAAAATAAGTGCGGACCTCCTCTGGTTTTCCTAATTTCAACATTTGATTTGCATACCAGGAAGTGAATTTTCTATCTTTTGCGCATGTCAGGCGAGCTTTTTTTGCAACACCTACAGCTTCTTCACTAAGATTTTTATCACGATACGCGTCTACCAATAAATCATAGATTGCAAGGTTTTCTGGTTGTATTCTTAACGCTTCATTTAGCAGGGTGATGGCAGTCTCTGTTTGTCCTATCTTCATCATCGTTCTCGCTAAACCAACCTGCGCTCGCCATAAATCCTGGCGGTTTTTGCTTAATGAATTTTCCAGGATCAGTTTTTTATATTCAGCCGTCGCCTTGTTGGTATCATCCAGAAGATAATGTGTTTCTGCTTCGATTAATCCCCTCCAATAATCATCTGCGGGTAACTTGCGGACCTCTTGTAAGACTGAGTTGAGCTTGGCGATTTCTTGCCGCTGTGTACCTAAGGGAAAATTGGATATATTACTCTCCAAAGCAGAGATTGTTTCCAATATGATAAACTCACAATCATTCCCCTTCTCTTTTTTAAACAATTTCAAGTGCTTGTTTGCTTGATCATTCTCTCCATTTTCCATTAGAACATGGGCAGCCATCATTCCCAGGTCCGGATTGAGAGGAAAATGATGGATAGCCTTTAATGCCAGATCATAGGCATGGTCTTTGAACCGCTTTTGATTCAGGTATCGCACAATTTTTTCAATTGCTTCAGGTAATCCATTTTCCAGATCGATCTTCTCTAACAACGATAACCCCCGATCTTCTTCACCGGAATCCAGCATTGCGAGGATCAATTGCTCATAAAATCCCTTTCGTTCGTGGAAGATTTCGATAGCTTGTAGAAGCATTCGTTCTGCTTTTTCTTTTTGTTTCGTTTTGCTAAAGCAGCGGTATGAATTGATCCATACCTTATAATCAGTGTTTCCGGCAGATATGGATTGCTCGAAATACTTCTGAGCCTTTTCCCATTCTTCCAGGTCCATATATAAGTCGCCGATCTCGAATAATAATTCCCAGTCATTGCTTGATATACCAGCTGGCAGCCCTTCCAACCGCTGCTTTACAATCGTTATCTCCCCTTTTTCAAGCAGATTTTTTGATTCCAAATAGAAATGCGTAAAATTTGAATTCGCTCCCTGATCCTTGTTTGAGCCGTCCAATTGCCGGAGCGCAGATTTCCATTGACGGTTTTCGACAAAATAATTAAAAAGCATTTTATCCAGGTCTTGATTTTTGCCATCAAGAATTCTGGCTATTTTCAAATGATGGATTGTGCGCTGGCGATCACCCAGAGAATGGTAGAGTTCCGCTACCTGTATATGAACCTTACTGTCCTCCGGATTTCTTGAAACCTGATCTTCGATATTCTGTAAATACACCTCCATGTCCTGGTACGCAGGTTTTTTTAGATCAATGGACCGGTATAGATCAGGTATCCTTTTCCAGTTGTATTTTTGAATTGAAGTCTGAGAAACATCTGTCGACTTCTCCCGAGAATTCCTTTGAGACAAAATATCCTGGCGTTTTTTTTGAACGTCCTGTTTTAAGATTTCGATTTTCTGTAATAATCGCTCGATTTCAGAGATCGATTCCGTTTCCCTTCCCGCCAGAAAATGAATATCAGCTGAGTAATTCAATTCTTGAAGGTCCGAGAATTCTTCTTGTAGAGTACTCCGGGATTCATCTGCAATGGTCTTGCTTGCATCCCGCAGATCATCTTTTATCAGCGAACGTGTCAGTTGCACTCTGCCTTCTTCAGTAAAAAATTGCAGCATTTCAATTTTTTCTTCATTTTTTAGATCTGCCAGGACAATTTTCAGGTTTTTTTCCTGAACCGCAATCGCTGCAGGATTGCAGAATAAACCATAACAGATCATTTTCTTGATTTCGAGATTCTTTGAAGGGGCTATTTCCCTGGCGATGAACTCATCCGGCGAATCGGTGAGTCCAAGGAAACATGCAGCTATAAGTCCTGCATTTTGGCTGAATTGAAAATCACGGAACAATTCTTTTTCCAGTTCATTCCATTTTTGGGTTCGCAACAGAGAGAATAACCGAAGCGAGATTTCAGCAGCCTGTGCCAGGTCAATCGTTTCATCTTCTTGAAAAATACTCACTGTCTGTCGAGAAGATCCTTGCTCGATATTCTGTGGCAGATTCTTGATGATTTCCGAAAGATCATGTTTCCAATACTCTTCATCCTTTAAAACGAATGCAAAATAGGCCGGTTTCCAATTTCCAAAATTTTTTAACCGGTCTATCTCTTTTTTCCCGCTCTGTTCAAGCTGAGAAAGCGCTTCAAGGACTCTTTTATCTTGTAATAGGCAAGTAACGAGTACCTGTTTTTCTTCCTCATGGAAATTGTTCTCGATGAGCTCGAGGAATTCCGCAGGTATCATACGATCCTTTCTATAAACTTGTAATCAGGTAATACGCTACACCAAACAAGATGAATGTGATTAGTACCAGAAATACACCCACTCCAGCTTTGGTCTTCACCATCTGGTTAATTGTTTCTAACAAGGATGAGGTACTTCCCATTAATTCTGAAACGTTATCAACGATTCCTTTTTCCATTAATTTCGCGGATTGTTCAGTGATCGTGGTAAATTCATCGCTTTTTACTTTGAAAGCCAGGATGATAATTCCCACCAGGAAAGTGATAACGCCCATCACAAGCAAAATAACCGCCAATGTTAATGTAAAATCATTTGCATTGATCGTGATCATAATATCTCCTTTTCTGGAGATATTGTTGCAATAATTATGCCAATTTTTCTATAAGATCAAGCGGGAGATCAGGAATATCAATCTTTTCTCCATCACAAAACAGCATTGCACGTTCAATAGTATTACGCAATTCCCTTATATTCCCGGGCCATGCATACTTCATTAATACATCCATCGCTGGTGTAGTGACATCAATGACGTTCAAGCCCAAGCGGGGATTTAGTTCTTTGATAAAAAATCCGACAAATTCCGGAATATCATTTTTTCTTTCACGCAGAGGAGGTAAATCCAAATCAACAACTTTCAAACGATAATACAGGTCTTCTCTGAAAATCGACTCTTTTATCAGTTCTTTTAAATTCCTGTTGGATGCAGCCAGTATTTGTACATCCACTTTTACCAAATCAGTTCCCCCTACTCTGCGAAAGGCTTTTTCTTCGATTGCCCGTAATAATTTCGCCTGGATTTCCAACGGCATTGAAGATATTTCATCAAGAAATAGAATTCCATCATCGGCTATTTCCATCAAGCCGTGTTTTCTGGTTTTTGCATCGGTATATCCACCCGGATCATGTCCAAATAATTCCGATTCCAATAGGGTTGGCTGGATAGCCGCGCAATTAATTGCGACAAACTGCTTTGTGGCACGAGGTCCCGATTTATGAATAAAGCGAGCCAATATTTCCTTCCCAGTGCCTGTCTCACCGGTGATAAGAACGGAAACCATCGCTCTGGAAGCTTTTAACGCCTGTGAAACGACATTTTTCATCTTTTCAGTCGATCCCAGTACAAAATCCACCGATTCAAGCTGTTTTTGTCGATAATGTTCTATTTCACGTCTCATCTGAATTAATTCGCAGGCACGAGCGATGGAATTCTCTAATACCTTGAAATCGGTGATCGGTTTGGTCAAAAAATCGTGCGCTCCATTACGCATGGCATCTACTGCCATTTCAATATCTCCAAATCCAGTGATCAGAATAACTGGTGGTTTATTTTGCAGCTGCTGCAGTTCTCTTAGAAGTGTTTGGCCGTATCCATCCGGAAGCTGGACATCCAATAAAATAATATCTCCATTGCCAATTTTTAGTTGTTTTCGTGCATCTTCAATGGTTCCAGCCTCAAAAACTTCGAAGTTTTTCGATTTTAGGAACACACTCAGACTTTTTCTTGCATTTTCTTCATCATCCACAATCAGAACTGTAAAACTCACCTTATTCTCCTTCTGCAATTGGCAAAGTAATATGGAAAACAGTCCCACCAGGGAAAGATTCTACGGATATTTCGCCATTGTGCGCGGCAATGATTTCTTTAATGATTGCCAGACCCAATCCCGTTCCCTGTAAACTGAATGAGACGAATGGAGTAAAAAGATTTTTCAGAATCTCTTCAGGAATTCCGGGACCGGTATCCGATACGTTCACCCTGATAGTTTTTTCATTCCACTTTTCTATCTTTATCGCCAGAGTACCTCCATTTTGTTGTTTCATTGCTTCGACTGCATTGCTAATGAGATTCGTAAATACCTGTTCGAGCGATCGTAAATCCCCTGAGATCTTTGGAAGCACATCTTCACATTGGTACACCATTTTCACATTATTGCGTACAAGTTTCGCATCCCACTTTTCGATGATGCTTTTGACCAATAGATCCAAATTGAGAGGTTTCAGTTTATTTTCCAGTGGTTTGACATAGGAAAGGATCGAATTCATCAGGTGATCCAAACGAACGCAATCGTTCATCATACGTGCAATCAGATCCGATTGAGTTTCATTTCCTTCAGCCACACTCTGCAAAACCTGCAATCCCATGACCATATTATTAATCGGATTCCGCACTTCATGGGCAAAAGTTGCTACCGATTTTCCTAATGCAGCCTGGTGCTCCATTTCTTTCAGGTTTTTTTTCAATCCATCCAATTCTCGTGTGGATTTAATTAAGATCAGAAACTGGGTTTTAGGATCATTTTTATCAAATGGAATCACACATATTTTGACCGGCTCTTCATTGCCATCCCTTCGACGCAAGGATATGGAATCCTCAAATTGTTCTGCGTGGTTTTCAAAGGAATTCATAAGTAAAGTGGTAATTTTTGGATTCGATACAAGGTAAGAATCCACATGCAATGCCTGTGTTTCCCATTTCGAATAGCCCAACAATCGCTCCATGTATTGATTGATATCCATAACATTTTTCTCATGGTTAATATAGATCACGCCTTCCTCAATGTTTTCACTCAAGGATTTTAAAATCTCTTGTGTTTTCGAGGCTTCCTTCTTCATCCCCAAAATAATGGTTTTCTGTTCATAAAGGGATGTCCCATACCGGAACAGATTCATGAAATCTTCTAAAATTGCTAGAATGGAAGCATCCTTTATATACTCTTTCCATCCTGCCACAACAACGCCTTTTTCACCCCCAACCGTAACAATGCGTTGGATGACCAGAGTATTAATCAGTTGTTCTCGTGCCGACCGGTGTAAATAATTGATTGCCCGATTTCCTTGCTGCCAGAGGCTGTATTCTGCAAGGCTTTCCAATTCCTGGATAGAAAATTTCTCTGGCAGATTGAGCAGTTTTTGATTTGAAAAATCAGAAATTTGAAAGGTATTATCTTTTTCTATATACAATCCCAATAAATCAAAATGAAATACCGAATCCAATATTCCCAGCCCCTTCTCGCAAAATGACGGAAAGGTCTCTTCGCGTGTCTCGATGAGGTCTGCAAACGACGATAAGAAAGATTTTAATTCATCATAATCGCGGATGCTTCCTTGAGTCTTCTGCATTATTGAGTAAATTTTCCAATGCTGTTTGTCATCCAAAAGTTCTCTTACAAGGTCGATCTCCAATGGTATTCGATTCTTTCTGAGGACTTTATATATTACCTTTCCATTTTCCGAGCGTTCCTCAATGATCAAAGACCGAAATGGTGTTTGTATGATCTCCTGTTTTGTAAATGCGGTTAACTCTATTAAAGCGCTGTTTACAAGGGTGATTTCCTCATTTTGATCTACCAGCACACAGGGCTGTTTGAATAAATTCAGCAATGATTCAACTTCCAAGAATGAAAGGCTTTTATTCTTAATAAGATCAATGAATGCTGTCATTTTGTTTTTTCTTTTCGTTGATAAGCAGGCAGAATTCCTTCCATATCGCGGTATTTTGCTACCGTTCTGCGTGCAATGTGAATGCCGTTCTTTTCCAGTTTTTTTACGATCTGTAAATCGCTCAACGGTTCTTTTTCTTTTTCGACAATCTCTTTAATCTCTGTACGGATCTGCAGACTACGATCAAAGAATACCGAAAGTGGATAGATCTTTTTGTTGGTCATCTGGATTGTCTTGCTGGAAACAGCCCTTGAAATTGTTGATTCGTGCACACCAAGTTTCTTGGCAATTTCTGCTCGCGTAATGGGTTTTAAGTATTTATCGCCTTCTCGAATATATCTTTCTTGAATAGCAACCAGAATTTGTGCCATGCGAAGTATGGTGTTGGTTCTTTGTTGCAGACATTTAATAAAAAGAGAAGCTTTTTCAAGGTCTTCCCTCATCTTTATTTTTGTCTCTTTATCGACATTTTTCAGAGCAGCATGGTAATTGGAATTCAAAATCAAATTACTGTTTAGTGGTTGAAATATTTCTATAATAATGGGATTTTGAGGATTATTCTCTAAGAAACTTAATACAATATCCGGTGAACCCAGCCGAACCAGGTCATTTTCTTGGGGATTTCTCATATCCCCCCAATTCGACCGCGCTGGAAATGGATTCAGATTTTCCGTGATGAAATCAGCAGCTTCTTCAATCTGCCGGATGGAAATACCATAGTCCTGAGCAATTTCATGAAATTGTTTTTTAAAAAGAGCGTGGAATTTTTCCGTAATGATCTTTTCTATTAATTCGGGAATATTCCTGCTCTTTTTTAATTCATCCAACTGAACCAGCATTGCTTCGCGGGCATTCTTTGAACCTACGCCAACCGGATCTGCGTGCTGGATCATACTCTTTACTTTTTCAACACTCGAGATCGGAATGTGATAGTAGCTTGCCAATTCCAGCACATCCACATCCACAAATCCATCCTCATCAATCTGCGTCAGGATATTGGCAGCGACTAATTTCTCACGGTCATCCAACTCCATTCCCACCTGTCGCAGAACATATTCGGGGAGTGTTTGTCCATCGACCGTGCCATCCTCGAAATACTCATCATCACCAATTTGCCCGGAAGTTGGAAATTCTCTTGTAGAGACAAAGGTCAAAAACTGCGCATCCTGTTTTAGTTGATTTTTCATGCAGTTTTTACAGAAAGACCTGTATGAAATCTCAGACCCACAAATTACACAGTGATTAACTTCATCGACCTCCAATGCAGGATTCGCCGCAAGATTCTTTTGTATCTCTTCTTCCAATTCCCCATTACCCATGTTCAATAGGGTCATTGTCTGAGCCAGATGGGCTGTTGCTTGGGGTTTTGTTTCCGCTTTGGATTGGATGGTAATTTTTTGATACATTTGATTTCGAGTATAGCGCAAATATGACGCCTATGCAATATTCATACCAATTCAATTGATGATACAATTTTTTGGATGCAATCGGAGTTAGTGGTTGTTGGAGGTGGATTAGCTGGATGCGAAGCCGCATGGCAAGCCGCGCATCGAGGCATTTCTGTTTTACTTTATGAAATGCGACCTCTGAAAATGACAGAAGCGCATAAAACAGCGCTGTTGGGGGAATTGGTATGTTCGAATTCACTGGGCTCTACACTGACCACAAATGGAACTGGGCTTCTTTTCAACGAAATGAAAATCCTTAACTCCATTGTTTGTAGAGTTGCCGAGGAGACCTCCGTTCCTGCCGGCTCTGCACTTGCTGTTGATCGAACCCAATTCGCAGAAAGACTCACCGGTTTAATTGCCAGTCATCCATTCATCAAGATCATTCATCAGGAAGTTACGAAGATTCCACAGGAGACTTCCATTATTGCCAGTGGACCTCTCACATCCCAGCCATTAATTGAAGCGCTCCAGCGTTTTCATGGAGAAAGAAATCTGTTTTTCTATGACGCCATCGCACCGATTATTGAGGCAGAATCCATAGATATGCAAGCTACTTTTCGCGGCTCGCGTTATGGAAAAGGTAAATTCGGTGAGGGAGATTATCTCAATTGTCCTCTGGATAAAGAAAGGTATGAATACTTCATCGAACAATTGATCAACGCGCAGCAGATCGAATTGAAACCTTTTGAACAAGAAATTAATCAAGGTGTCAATGCCGGACCCGGCAATTTTTTTGAGGGATGTCTGCCAATTGAGATTCTGGCTAGAAGAGGGATCAATGCTCTGGCTTATGGCCCCTTACGCCCTGTTGGGCTGCGCAAGGCATACAAAGGAAATCCTCCTTTTGCGGTCGTTCAGTTGCGGCAGGATAATACTAGTAAAACCACCTATAACATGGTCGGCTTTCAAACCAATCTTACGTTCTCAGAGCAAAAACGTATCTTCCGTATGATCCCTGGATTACATGACGCAGAATTTGTGAGGTTTGGCCAGATGCATCGGAATACATTCCTCTTTGCGCCAACGTTAATCAATCAGAATTTACAAGCGATCAATCGCCCTGGTCTTTTCTTCGCCGGACAGATAATTGGTGTTGAGGGTTACTTGGGTAATGCAGCGACAGGGCTGGTTGCAGGTATCAACGCTGCCAGATTGCTTAAAGAGAAGCCATTAATAACTTTTCCAAGGGAGACGATGATAGGATCGTTGTGTTTCTATGTATCAAACGCGGAGAAGGATACATTTCAACCGATGAAGGCGAATTTTGGCCTTCTCCCACCCATTACACCAAGAATTAAAAATAAAGGTGATCGAAAGATCGCCTATAGCAACCGAGCCTTGAAAATGATTAATAATCTTTATAATAGTGAACCATGACCCATGTAAAAAGAGGTTTCGTTTTCGCTTTCTTCTTCTTTTTGCTGACAACCGCTTGCGTTCGTGAGAGTGAGACAACGGTTTTTTCAGGAGATCAAGCTTATCAGCACATTCAAACACTGCTTGATTTTGGAGCGCGTGTTCCGGGAAGCATCGGTAGAGAAAATGCAGCAGATTATATTGCCTCCACGCTTGAAAGGAATTCCTGGTCAGTTACTTTGCAAGATTTTCAATTGGATGATACATCTCTGCAGAACATAATTGCCAAAAAGGGAAATGGCGATGTTTTGATCATCGTGGGTACCCATTATGATACCCGTGCTGTTTCTGATCAAGAAAGTGATGTCAGTTTACAGGATGATCCTGTCCCGGGTGCGAACGATGGAGGATCCGGAACAGCAGTTTTATTAGAATTGAGCAGAGTACTGGAAGTACCTGAAAATGCCGAAATCTGGTTAGTTTTCTTTGACGCTGAAGATCAGGGCAAATTGAATGGTTGGAACTGGAGTATCGGAGCGGATTATTTCGTGCATCAACTGCGTAATCCTCCGGACAAAGTTTTGGTTATTGATATGATCGGTGATGAAGATTTAAATATTTATCAGGAAAAAAATTCATCGCAGTCGCTTGTGAATGAGATTTGGAATGTCGTGGAAAACCTGGGGTATCAAACCTATCTCATCCCGCAATATAAATATGCAATGATGGACGATCATCTGCCCTTTATCAATGCCGGATACCAAACAGCTTTATTGATTGATTTCGATTATCCATACTGGCACACCACCGAAGATACTCTTGACCATGTTTCTTCACAAAGTCTGCAGATAATCGGAGATGTGCTGGTGCAATGGATTTCTGTGCAATAGCAAATTGTTTAATAAAAAAACCTCAGGGTGTTCGATCTGGAGGTTCTTTTATTCCAAAAAAGATTTAGAGGGGATATGCGATGATGAATAAACGACCCCATGAATCAATTACGCCCTGTTGGATGCAGGTTTGGAGGGTCAGATGATGGTCATTTGCCCTGGCTGTACTCCATAATCAATGTTGGTACCTGTGAATGTATCCAATTTCTGAGGTACATCAGTGGAATTCAGACCGGTGACTGGAATATTTACTGTACTGTTTCTGTTCAGGATAAGAAAAACAACTGCGATCAGAATGATTTGTGTCAGTTTTTTCATTTTTAGCTCTCATCTTCATTCTCTTTTCGACAAGAGCCCTGAAAAAACTGGTATCCATTTTCATCAAAGTTCTTTCGTTTTCGGTAGTCTGGCGATCATTGCATTTTCATACTTTAGATCCATGACTTTACATCCTCAATTTTCACCGAGTTTGCCCCTGTCGAACGATGCTTTGATACAAAAAAGGCCTGCTCACGCAGGCCCACATCTTTTTTTAAAATTAAAAAAGACTTCAGAAACCTGGCAATCGTAGCATTTTATGCTTTAGATCAATGGCTTGGCGTCCCCGGTTTTCACCGGGTTTTCCTTTTCGTATCTCGTTTCATAAATGTTCGAGTACAATTCCATCATAAATCTAAAATTTTGGAACAACTACCTATTAGAGGTTTATTAGAGAAAAGGTCAATTTATGCCAAAAACCCAGCTCCTTAACACTGCTCCACCAAAGGAAAAAGCAGTACTTGTAGGTTTAGATATTCAAGATAATAAATCTCTTCTTTCAATGGAAAGTTCTCTTGAAGAACTATATCTTCTTGCTGAGACAGCCGGGGTTGAAGTTGTTGGAGAATTAAGTCAAAAGTTGGAAAGACCAAATCCATCCACGTTCATCGGGTCAGGAAAAGTAACAGAACTAAAAGAACTGGTAGCAGCCTTGGAAGCGGATCTGGTTATTTTTGATGATGAACTGAATCCCCGCAATTTTCGCGAACTAGAAGAACAACTTCCGGATGGAACGAAAGTCCTCGATCGTACAGGATTGATTCTTGATATTTTTGCGCAGCACGCGAACACCAGTGAAGGGAAGTTGCAGGTTCAACTGGCTCAGTATGAATATTTATATCCCCGCTTGACCCGTGCGTGGACGCATCTGGTCCGCCAGGCAGGCGGTGGCGGCGGCCGTGCCGGCAGTGTTGGTGGTGTGGGGTTAAGAGGTCCGGGTGAAACCCAGCTCGAAGACGATCGTCGAAAAATTCGTTCTCAGATTAGCATGCTGAAAGATGAACTTTCCAAAGTACAAAGCCATCGCCAGCAAACACGTTTAAAAAGAAAAAAATCAAATATCCCGCTGGTAGCTCTCGTTGGCTATACGAATGCTGGAAAGTCAACTCTCTTGAACCATCTGACAAAGGCTGATGTGTACGTGGCAAATAAACTCTTCGCTACCTTGGATCCCACCACTCGCAAGCTTTGGCTTGCTGATGGAAAGCAAATATTGATTACGGATACGGTCGGGTTTATTCAAAAACTACCTCACCAGCTGGTGGCCGCCTTTCGAGCTACCCTTGAGGATATCGTGGACGCTGATCTCCTTTTACATGTAGTGGATATTTCAAATCCCGATGCATCGGCTCAATGGCAAGCCGTGATCCAAACTCTGGTCGAAATCCATGCAGACGATATTCCTATGCTGACAGTCCTGAATAAGATCGATAAAGGAATTGATGATAGCGATTTGAATCGAAATTTTCCGCAATTTCAAAACGCGGTACGTATTTCAGCAAAAAACGGCCAGGGAATGGATGAATTGCAGGATCGCTTGAACGAATTTCTATACGATACGATGATCGAGATCTCGGTCAAGATACCTTACCAACAAATGAATCTGGTCAATTTATTTCACCAATCTGGAGTTGTTCTAAAAGCTACCCATGAGGTAGATCACACGCTGATTGAAGGGAAAATTCCAACCCGTTTATACAGACTTTTCACACCGTATAAATATGAATAAAAAAAGCGCTGATTTTCTCAGCGCCTTGATCGGTAGTTAAAAGGTCTAATCGTTTTCGACTTTAACGATTTCGCGCCCTTTGTAAAAACCACAGCTTGGGCAAACAGTATGCGGTAATCGCATTTCTCCGCAATTACTGCACTGAACTAAACTCTGTACTTTCAATGCATCATGTGCCCTGCGACGATCTCTTCGCCCTTTTGACAGCTTCCGCTTTGGAAGAGGAGTCATTTTATACCTCCATTCGTTAACATAAAAACGACCCATTATTATAAGCATAAGCATCCATTTAAGTCAAGAATTCGAATTGCCTCAAATAAAAAGTAACTATGGGAAATAACGTTGACTCAATAAGAATGTTACCATCCGGCAGAGAAAAGATGCCGGGAGGAGCCAATGAT